>ERZ857882.1240-NODE-1240-length-30593-cov-27.064903_pt1 | contig 30593 bp, 27 predicted proteins | sample MGYA00519697_ERZ857882 | MGnify/ENA primary metagenome ERZ857882 (study PRJEB31778, sample SAMEA3449373) | human gut metagenome | biome: human gut; feature: human-associated habitat; material: faeces | place: United Kingdom | collected 2010/2012 ...
TATTAAAATCAGGTATTGTTTTGATTTATGGCAGGATATCAATTTTATATATCAAAAGCAGTTGAAATTTAAAGAAGGGTTATATATAATGAGATTGTTAAAAAGTGGATAAACATTTTTAACATAGGGAGGTATAGAACATGAAGTTCAAAAAACTTGCCGCTTTAGCTGTTTCAGCAATGCTTATTGCTGGCTGCTCAACAGGCGGCGGTACTGGTGATGGAGCTACTTTCAAAGCTGGTACTTATGAAGGCAGTGCTGCTGGTTTTAACGGTGATTTAAAAGTTGAGGTTGTTTTAAGCGATGAAGCGATCGATTCCGTAACAGTTACTGAAAACAGTGAAACTGAAGGTATCGGCAGCAAGGCGGTTGAAACATTGCCGCAGGCTATCGTTGACGCTCAGTCAGTGGACGTTGATTCTGTTTCTGGCGCAACGGTAAGCTCAGAAGCGATTAAAGCGGCTGTTACAATGGCATTGGAGGCAGCGGGTGTTGATGTTGCCAGCCTGAAGCCAGTTGTCAGCGGCCCAGTAGAAAAAGAAGATAAAACAATGGATGTTGATGTTGTTATCGTTGGTGCCGGCGGTGCTGGTATGAGTGCGGCTATCACAGCTGCTGAAGAAGGCAAAAAATAAGGAAACGCTGGAGGCGGAGCTGACCGGGTACCAGAAGCAGCGGGATGACATCATCAAAAAGATATACTATGACAAAGGTCTGGATGAGACGATAACCAGTACCCACTTCCTTCCCTCTACCGACCCTAACACAGTCTCCAACGGTACGGAAAAAGCACCGTACTACTATCAGTGGATATCCAAGAGACCGCTGACACAGGAAGATTTAATCGGTATGTTTACCGAAAAAGGCAAATCAGGAGATGATCCCCTCTTCGTGGTGCTGGTATACCGTACAGACGACAAGGTAGGTGGTCTTGTAGAACGATGCTGGGGACTGAAGCTGACAGCCGTCACTAAGACCGAGGGCGCCGATCCCGAACCCGGTACTACCACCACTAATCCCAATGCGCCTTCCACGTCGGCCGCCAAGAAGACCATCGCTTCCGTGAGTATGGAACCGGCCGACCTGGCGGACTATCAGGATAAGTCATTGGATTACGGCGACAAGAAAGAAGAGATCTCCAAGCTGGATAAGAAGATTGCCCAAATTCAGGAGCTGCTGGAGTCCTCCATGACCCAGTTGGAGATCAACAAGGCCATTCTGGAGAAGGCTCAGGCAGTCAAGGAGCAGGAGGTCAACCTGAAGGTGGCGAAGCTGAAGCTGGACAAGAAGCTGGCGGAGCTGGGCGACGGCAACGTGTACGCGGAGTTCGACGGCACGGTGAAGGCCGTGCGGGACCCGGGCGAGGCCTATAACAACAGCGAGGCCGTGGTGGAGCTGTCCGGCGGCGGCGGATATTACGTCACCGGCACCCTCAGCGAGATGGATCTGGGCAGCGTGCAGGTGGGCGACAGCGTATCCATCAGCAGCTGGATGACCGGAGCGGCCTGCGAGGGCACCATCGTGTCCATCGACGACTATCCCACCAGCAACAGCAACAACTGGGGCGACGGCAACAGGAACGTGTCCTACTACCCCTTCAAGGTGTTTGTCACCGAGGACGCGAATTTGCAGCCCAATGACTATGTGGATATACAGTACCAGAAGGACACCAGCGCGGAAGAAAGCGGCAGCTCACTGTATCTGCAGAGTATGTTCATCCGGACCGACAACGGCAAGAGCTATGTGATGGCCCGGGGCGAGGACGGCAGACTGGAGCAGCGGTGGGTACAGACCGGCCGGGATCTGTGGGGCAGCTACACCCAGATACGGGGCGGGCTGACCATCGACGACTACGTGGCGTTCCCCTATGGACGCGACGTGGTGGAGGGTGCCCACACCCAGGAGGCCACGGCCGACCAGCTGTACAACTACGGCATATAAAGGAGGCGGGATAACCATATGTTGGAAAATATAAATCTCGCCTTTCAGGGCGTGTGGAGCCACAAGCTGCGGTCGTTTCTGACCATGCTGGGCATTATTATCGGTATCGCCGCGATCATCACCATCGTGTCCACCATTCAGGGCACCAACGAGCAGATCAAGCAGAACCTGATCGGCGCGGGCAACAACGTGGTGCGGGTGACCATCGGCGCCACGGACAGCCAAAACTATTTCGACCTGAACTACTCGGCGCTGCCGGAGGGTATCGACCCAGTGACCCGGGAGATGCGGGATGAGATGGAGAAGCTGGGCAGCGTGTCGCTGGTGAGTATGTACTACTCCCGGGATTGGTGCGACAACGTGTACGTGGGCAATACAGCGTTCAGCGGGTCGCTGTACGGCGTGGACGACCACTATCTGACGGCCGTGGACTACGCGGTGAACTACGGACGCTCCTTCACGGCGGCGGACTATGAGAACCGGCGGAATGTGGCGCTGATCGACGCGAAGTCGGCAAAGTCGCTGTTCCAGGGCGAGAACCCCATCGGCGGCACCATCGAGATCAACGGGATGCCGTTCACCGTGGTGGGTGTGGTGTCCTCCCGGTCCAGCAGCGGACCGGTGATCAACAACTTTAAGGATTATCAGATGTACGCCGGCAGCACAGCGGGGACCATTTTCATCCCGGACGTGTGCTGGTCGGTGCCGTACCGGTATGATGAGCCCCAGTACGCGGCGGTGCGGGCCACCAGCACCAACGACATGACCGCCGCCGGTGACAATGTGGCCAAATACCTGAACGAAAACGCCATCCGCACCACGAAGTACAAGTACGAGTCCAAGGACCTTCTGCAGCAGGCCAGCGATCTGCAGAGCCTGTCGGAGAGCACCAACAAGCAGTTGATCTGGATCGCCGCCATCTCGCTGGTAGTGGGCGGCATCGGCGTGATGAACATCATGCTGGTGTCCGTCACCGAGCGCACCCGCGAGATCGGATTGAAGATCGCCATCGGCGCGCAGCAGAGCCGCATCCTCTGGCAGTTCCTGACGGAGGCGGCGGTGCTGACCAGCATGGGCGGCATACTGGGCGTGGCCACGGGCATCGGCCTGGCGGAGATGATGTCCCACATCATGGGGACACCGGTGGCCATCAGCGTACCGGCGTGCATCATCGCCGTGGCCTTCTCCATGGTCATCGGCGTGGTGTTCGGCCTGGTGCCGGCCATGAAGGCATCGAAGCTGAACCCCATCGAAGCCCTACGGAGAGAATGATACGCAGAAAGAAAAGACCGGCTTTCGCCGGTCTTTTTCTCTGTCTGCACACAGCGAAAGCAGAAAACAGCCCCCGGCAGGGGGCTGTTTCTTTATTTACTGCGGCAGCTCGCCGGGGGCGACCAGGATGATCTTGTCGGCCCGGTCATAGTCGCTGTACGCCTCCTTGGTGCTGCGGAGGAGCGTACCGTCGCCGGCGTAGACGTTGCGGTAGGTCTGGACGGCGTAGCCGTTGTGGCCGTACTGCTCCACCTCGGTGGTGCCGGGGGCCACGGACTCGGACTCCTGATAGACCGTCTTGCGCTCGGAGTAGGAGAGGAACTGGTTGGTCATCTCCACATAGCGGTCGTCGGTCTTGGTGCCCAGCAGGGTGATGGTCAGCTGGTTGGTCTCGTCGTTGTAGCTGGTGGTGATCTTGATGGGGTAGTTGGTGCTGTTGCGGAAGGCAAAGTCCGGGCCGCCCCAGCTGACCGTGGCATCACAGCCCGTGACGGGCATATAGCCGGGGTCGAACATATGGGCGTAGCGCAGGACGATCTGCAGGTCCGCCATGAGGGCGGAATAGTACAGCGTGGAGGATACCTGGCAGATACCGCCGCCGATGGAGGTAACGGTCTTGCCGCCGGAGTAGGCGGCGGCGGGCTGGAAGCCCCGGGCCTCGGTGCGCTGGCCCACAGTGGCGTTGTACCAGAACTCCTCGCCGGGGTTATAGATACGGCCGTTGATGGCGGCGGAGGCCAGCTTGATGTTCTGGCGGCGGCCCCAGGGGCCGGCGCAGGTGGTGGTGCAGGTGCCGATCACGTCCCGGAACATGGCCTGCTCCAGCTCCTCGGTGGCGGCGGGCGGGAACTGCACCTGGGCGTCAGCCAGGAATTCCTCGCCCGGCTGGGCGGCGTCCAGTTGCTTTTGCACCGTCTCCACATCGAACTGTACGCCCACGCGGGACTGGGTGGGCTTGCCGGTGGATTTGTCGCAGATGGCGGCGGCCATGGTGCCGGCGATCTCGTCGTGGAGCGCCTGCACGTCCATGGGCGCGGCGGTGTGGGCCGCGAATACACATTCCACGGACCGGGCTGCCGCGGACAGGTCGCGGCTCTCGAAGCGCTGCGCCAACTCGGCGCGCAGCGCCGCCGCGTCCAGCTTCTCGCCGTCCTGCGGCTTGGTGATGTACAGGCCCTCACCCTCCGCCAGCCGGTAGCCGCCGTCCGTTACGGTGCAGCCCACGGTGTCGGACAGCTGTTCACAGGCGGCGGTGAGCTTCGCCTCGTCCACGTCCAGCTGGGGCGTGACATCCACGGCCCTGAACCAGCTCTCGATAAAGCGCCAGCCGCCGCGGAGGAATGCGGTCACATCGCTGCCCCAGCCCCGGTCCTGCACGTCGCAGCCGGCAGCCTTGGAGACATAGACGGGCAGAACGGTGACGCCCAGGTCGGAAAGGGTGGTGCTGCCGATCTCCTGCCCGTCACGGGTCAGGCGGATGGTCATGCCGTCCAGCAGGGCACTCCCCTGCTCCGTCCAGCGCTGCTCGGCCTCCTGCGCCGACAGGCCGGACATATCCATGCCCAGCACGGAGGTGTTGGGAAACGCCGTGTGGGAATACAGCGCGTTGGCGGCCACACAGCAGCCCGCGTAGGCCAGCACCAGCACCGCCGCGGCGATGCCGATGATCAGTCCGGCTCTTTTGCCGGGGGTCTTGGGAGGCTTTTCTTCCGGGGCCGCGCGCTTTCCGGCCGTCTCCGGCGCGGGATCGGCGGTAACAGAGGACATATTCAACTCGTCGCTCATGGTGTCCCCTCCTTTGTATCATCAGGTTTGGGCAATACCGGCAAAATGCCGTGCCGTTACTGCATTGTATCACGGTTTGTCAAGGAATGGGTTACAAAAGCGTTACGACACATCTTTCTGCGGCTTTGCGCGGGGAATGGTAACGGTGAGGCAGATGGCGTCCTCCGTATCCCGGCGGGAGACTTTGGCGCCGACGCCGGCGGTCTGCATGAGCCGGACGCCCCGGTCCACGCTGTTGAGGAACAGCCGGACGTCCTTGATGATATACGCGCTGCGGCGGCGGGGCTGCGTCGTCTGGTTCTGTGTGACCAGACGGTCTATGTAACCTTCGGCATCGGCGACGTTCAGCTGGTTTTTGCCGATGTGTTCGACGGCGGCAAGGCGCTGCTCCGGGTCCTCCAGACGCAGGAGGGCACGGGCGTGGCGCTCGGTCAGGCCGTAGCGGTGCAGGGCGTCCGCCACCGGCTCCTCCAGCCGCAGCAGGCGCAGCTTGTTGGCCACGGCAGACTGGCTGCGGCCCAGCCTTTCCGCCGCCTGCTGCTGGCTGAGCCCGTAGCGGCGGAGCAGGCGGGCGATGGCGGCCGCCTCCTCCATGTAGTCCAGGTCGCGGCGCTGGAGGTTCTCGATCAGGGCCAGCAGGGCGGCGTCCTCCTCATCCACCCGGGCCAGCAGACAGGGCACCTGCCGCAGCCCGGCGATCCGCGCCGCCCGCCAGCGGCGCTCGCCGGCCACCAGCTCGTAGACTGCGCCCTGCTGCCGGACGGTGAGCGGCTGCAGAATGCCGTAGGCGGCGATGCTGGCCGCCAGCTCCTGCAAACTCTCCGGGTCGAACCGGCGGCGGGGCTGCTGGGGGTTGGGACGGATATCGTTGATGGGTATGTATCGCACACGGGCAGAGAGGAAATCGGTCTTCTGGTCTTTTTTCATGGCGGTCGCCTCCTTTTTTCGCCTATTGTACGGCGGGAGGCCTGTCGAAAGCGGGCGAAGACCGTCGGGAAATAAAAAAATGCACCCGCCCCTGTCGGGACGGGTGCGGCGGTCACTGCTTTGTGCGGATATCCTCGCCGAAGAAGGGCAGGATCTGGTAGGCACCCTCGATACGGGAGAGGATGGGCGCGCCGTAGCGATGGCCCAGCTCGTCTGGGGCCAGGTTGGTGCTGATGATGGTGGACCTGCCGGAGAGCATACGGCCGTTGACGATCTGATAGAGGGCGCTCTGGACAAAGGCGGTGGTCATCTCGGTGCCCAGGTCGTCCAGGATCAGCAGGTCGCAGGCCATGCAGCGCTCCACGCTTTCGTCCGGCTCGTCCACGTCGTCCCGGCGGAACTTGGCCGCCTCGAACTGGGAGAAAATATGCCCCGCCGTGTCGTACACCACGGAGAAGCCGTCCTCGCTGACCACCCGGGCGATGCAGGCGGACAGAAACGTCTTGCCCAGGCCCGGCGCGCCGAACAGCAGCAGATTCTGCTTCCCGGGGCGGAAGTCCCGGGCGAAGGACTGGCAGATCTCCAGATTCCGCTGGGCCGCCTCCCGGGGGGAGCGGGGCAGGCCGCCCCGGTCCGTGGAATAGTAGTCCAGGCGGAAGGTGTCGAAGCTCTGGGAGCCGATGTCCAGCATGTGGGACAGCTCCGCGATCTGCTCCCGGGCGTAGTAGCTGCGCAGGCAGGCGCACATGGAGCCGTCCGGCAGGAACCCGGCGTCACCGCACCGGGCGCACCGGGGCTTCTCCTCCAGATAGTCGGCAGGATAGCCCAGAGCCGTAAGGAGCTCCCCCCGGCGGCGCTGGAGGGCCAGATTCTCGTCCCGGATGGCGTGGATGGCGGGCACCGGGTCCTGGCCCCTTTGCAGAGCCCTGGTGATGATCTGGCTCATGGTGCCGCGCAGGCGGCGGTCGATGTCCGCCAGCTCCGGCTCCCGGGCAAACAGCTGCTGCTGACGCTCCCGGAACTGCCGGGCCCGGCGCTGCTTATCCTCGTCAAAGCGGGCCATGGCCCGGCTGAGAATTTTTCCATCGTAGGGCATGGGGTTCCCTCCTTTACCGCTTTATATTACCACTTCATGTATTTTTCCATGCGGGAGTTGTCCTGATCCGGCTTGTCCGGCTTCGGGGACGGCTGGGCGGGCTTTCCGGCGTCGCCCTGCTGGACCTCCTCCGGGGTGTGCCAGCCGTTTTCGTGCCAGCGGCGGAGGATGCCGTTGAGATACCGCCACTCTAACTGCTTCTTATAGAATATGGTCTTGTCGTAGGCCAGGGCCACCGTTTCCGGCGGGAAGCCCTTGTCCATCCAATCGGAGATGTACTTTTCCTCGCTGGCCACCGGGCGGCGCTGGCCCAGGCCCAGCACCTGCATATAGGCGGACTGGCCCTGCTGTCTGTCCCGCCAGGTTTTCAGATAGCGGGCGGCGCTGTCCTGGTCGAACAGGCCCTGGCGGGCCCAGTAGTAGCCCTCTTTCTCGATCTGGCGCAGGGTGGGGCGGCGGCCGGGGCCGTAGCGCTCCTCGGACCGGGTGATGCAGTGGTTCACCAGCAGATAGATCACGTCCGCCGGCATGCCCAGGTCGTCATACAGCCCCGCCAGCACCTGCAGGTCGGCGGTTTTCAGCTTGCGGCCCAGCTTCTCCTCCACCTGGGGGATCAGCATCCGGAAGGAGCGGTCGTCCTCCAGAAGGGCCGCCAGGTCCTGGGCGCTGTATACCGGGCGCTCCTCCGCCGGGGCCGGAGGCGGCGTATCCGCCGGACGCTGGATCAGGCCCAGCCGCTGCAGGCCCGTTTCCGCCGCATTCAGCCGCAGCTGGCTCCAGCGCAGCCGGGACTGCAGCTCCTGCTCGGTGATGCCCCGGTCCGCCCGCATCAGAAGCAGGTATAAAAGCGCGGCGTCGCCGTCGCCGTTTTTCACCAGGCGGTCCACCTGGTCCGCCGTCAGCACGATGCTGGGGTCATTTTCCCGCAGGATATAGCCGCTCATAGCCGCGCCCTCCCTTCTGTTTCCTTCGGAACCCCTTTATTTTACACGAAATCCCCCGGTTCGTAAAGCCGCCCAGGCAGGTTTTTCACAAAATTCTCCTTTTCGTCAGAAAAGGCTTTTCCCGGCGGGATTTTGTGGTATAATGGATTCTGTATCGGTATGACTCTTTTTGCGGTTTACATAAATAGGAGGATGACATGGCAAATAAGGTGACAATGAACATCTGCGGCCAGGAGTATACCCTGGTGGCAGACGAGAGCGCGGCATATATGGAGAAGGTAGGCGCACTGGTGGACGAGAAGATGCGCCAGGTGCTGGATGCCCTGCATGTGAGCCAGACGGACGCGGCGGTGCTGGCGGCGGTGAACCTGGCGGATGAGCTGCTGAAGAATCAGGCGGCGGCGGAGAATCTGCGCCGCCAGGTGAAAAACTATCTGGACGAGGCCACCCAGGCCAAGAACGAGGCCTCGGAGCTGAAGCGCCAGCTGTTCAAGGCCCAGCAGGGCCGGGGCCAATGATGGAGCTGCTGAGCCCCGCCGGGGGCTGGGAGGCCATGGTGGCCGCCGTGCAGAACGGGGCAGACGCCGTGTACATGGGCTTCGGCGGGCTCAACGCCCGGCGCAGCGCCCGGAATTTCACGGACGAGGAGTTCCGGGAGGCCGTGGCCTACTGCCATCTGCGGGGGGTGAAGGTGTATCTGACCCTGAACACCCTGGTGACGGACCGGGAGCTGCCTGCCGCCGCCGAGGCCCTGAAAAAAGCCTCGGACATGGGGGTGGACGCCATCCTCATCCAGGACTGGGGCATCTGGCGGCTGGCCCGGGAAATTGCGCCCGATGTTCCCCTCCACGCCAGCACCCAGATGAGTCTGCACACCCTGGGCGGGGCGTGCCGGGCGGCGGAGCTGGGCCTGGAGCGGGTGGTGCTGGCCCGGGAGCTGAGCCGCCGGGACATCCACACCATAACCCGGGGCTGTGCCGCGGAAATCGAGGTGTTCGGGCACGGGGCCCTGTGCATGTGCTACTCGGGTCAGTGCGAAATGAGCGCCGTGATCGGCGGACGCAGCGGCAACCGGGGAGCCTGCGCCCAGCCCTGCCGCCTGCCCTACGGCGTCAACGAAAAGGCCGCCGGGGGCCATCCCCTGAGCCTGAAGGACGCCAACCTGGCGGACTATGTGCAGGAGCTGGAGCAGATGGGCGTGGCGTGTCTGAAGCTGGAGGGCCGCATGAAGCGGCCGGAATATGTGGCGATGATCACGGGGATCTATCGCCGTCTGCTGGATGAGAAGCGGGGGCCCAGCCGGGAGGAGTCCCGGCAGCTGGAGGCCGCCTTTTCCCGCAGCGGCTTCACCGACGGATACTATAAGGGGCGCACCGGGCCGGAGATGTTCGGCACCCGGCCGGAAAACGCCCCGGAGTCCAAGGAGCTGTTTGCCCGGGCCAAGGCCGGGTACAGCAGGGAGGACAGCCGCCGGGTACCGGTGGACATGGTCTGCACCCTGCGGGCCGGGGAGCCGGTATCCCTGACGGCCAGCGCCGGGGGACACACCGTCTGGGCGGAGGGTCCCACCCCGGAGGAGGCCCGGAACCGGGCATTGACGGCGGCGGAATTGCAATCCCGGCTGGAAAAAACCGGCGGCACCGTGTTCCGGCCCCGGGACACCCGGGTGGAACTGGAGGAGGGGCTGATGCTGCCGGCCAGCGCCGTGAACGCCCTGCGGCGGCAGGCTCTGGAGGGCCTGGAAGCCGCCCTGGCCCAGCCGCCGGTGCGGCGGACGGGTACCCCCTCTCCCCTGCCCCAGGCCCAGCCGGGACCTGACGCGCCGGTGCTGACCTGTTCGATTATGCGGCCGGAGCAGCTGACGGAGCCCCTGGCCCAGTGCGAGACGGTGTATGTTCCGGCGGAGCTTCTGGAAAAGATTGACCTGAACCGCTGGGCGGAGATGACCCATATCTGCGCCGTTCTGCCCCGGATTTTTCGGACGGAGGACCAGGCGGCGCTGCGGGCCCTACTGCAGCGGCACCGGCAGAAGCTCTCCGCCGTGGCCATCGGCAATCTGGGGCATCTGCCCATTACCGAGGGGCTGGGTCTGCCTCTGTGGGGGGACCTGGGGCTGAATCTTTTCAACAGTGAGTCCCTGCTGTTCTGGAAGGAACTGGGGCTGGAGGCCGCCGCCGTGTCCATGGAGCTGCGGTGGCAGCAGATCCGGGACCTGCGGAAGGTTCTGCCCTGCGAGGCGGTGGTATATGGCCGCCTGCCGCTGATGATCATGGAAAACTGCGTCATCCGCAATCAGCTGGGCTGCCGGGACGCCGGGCGGGACTATGCGGACCGCTCCCCTGCCTGCCGGTGCGGCCAGGAGAATGTCCTGGTGGACCGCACCGGGGCGCAGTTCCCCCTGGTGGGCCAGTGGGGCCACCGGTGCGAGATTGAGAACAGTAAGGTGCTGTTCCTGGCGGATAAGCCGGAGTGGCGGCAGCTGGGGCTGACCCGGGCGCGGCTGCGGTTCACCACGGAGCCGCCGGAGGAGTGCGCGCGGGTGCTGCGGGCCTATCAGGGCCGCAGCGACTACCGGCCGGACCAGCTGACCCGGGGCCTGTTCTACCGGGGCGTGGAATAAATACGCCCGGTTATCAACCTTTACAATCTTTTCACAGTTTGTTTTCATATTCAATAGGAGCAAGTGGTACAATGGAGCTTAAAATCAAGGCGGTGTCGCCGAAAATAGGCCGGGAGTTCCCGCTGCCCCAGTATAAGACGGCGGGAGCGGCAGCCATGGACCTGTGCGCGTGCATGGAGGAGGACGTGACCCTGGCCCCGGGCCAGCGGATGGGCATCCCCACAGGGATCGCCATTGCCCTGCCCTCCCCGGACTATGCGGCCCTGGTGTTTGTGCGCAGCGGCATGGGGTTCAAGCACGGGATCGGCCTGAGCAACGGCGTGGGCGTTATCGACAGCGACTATCGGGGGGAGATCTCTGTGGGGCTGGTGAATCTGTCCGGGGAGGACTATACCATCCGGCCCGGGGACCGCATCGCCCAGCTGATGGTGGTGCCGGTGGTGCGGCCGGAGCTGGTGCAGGTGGACGCGCTGGACGAGACGGAGCGGGGCGCAGGCGGCTTCGGCTCCACCGGGAGGTGAGGCCATGGCAAGGATCGTGCTGGCCTCCGGTTCCCCCCGGCGGCAGGAGCTGCTGACCCGGATCGGCATCCGGGATTTCACCGTGCGGGTGCCTCAGGTGGAGGAGTGGTATCCCCAGGGCCTGACGCCCCCGGAGATCGTGTCGTATATCAGCCGGGAGAAATCCCAGGCGGTGCCGTCGGAGGAGGACGAGATCGTCATCACCGCCGACACCATGGTGTTTCTGGACCAACAGCGGCTGGGAAAGCCCAAGGATGAGGCGGACGCCCTGCGGATGCTGACGGACCTGGCGGGGCGGCGGCACACGGTGTGCACCGGCGTTACCCTGCGGCAGGGACAGCGGTCCCTGACCCGGGCCCAGTCCACGGACGTGTATTTCCGGCCGGCCGGCCGGGAGGAGCTGACGGCCTATATCCGGGGCGGCGAGCCCATGGACAAGGCCGGGGCCTACGGCGTGCAGGGCCAGGGGGCCCTGCTGGTGGAGCGCATCGACGGGGACTTTTTCAACGTGATGGGTCTGCCGGTGCTGCTGCTGAGCCGGATGCTGGCGGAGTTCGGCGTGACGCTGCTGTGACCAGTTTGTCAAAAAAGGCTTTTTGACAAACTGGTGCGGTTTTTCAGAACTTTTTAAGTTCTGAAAAACCTGTGATTGCAAACGAAAGACACCCCTGATGGGTTTCTTTCGTAACGATCTTCCTTTCCGATGGTGGAAGATTTCCGAGTTTTTCGACAGTCTCGACGATAAGGTTGTCAAAAAAGGCTTTTTTGACAACCTCGACGATAAGGAATACGCTATGAAACGATTTTTTCAGAAAAACGGCATTATGATGCTGGCCGCTGTGGTGGTGGTGGCGGTGGGGCTGTGTATCGCCAGCGCCGTCAGCAACCAGACGGGCTTTTTACAGAACGCCGCCGGGGTGGTCACTTATCCCTTCCGGGCGGCGGGCTCCGCCGTGGCCGGATGGTTCCAGGACATCGGCCAGCGGTTCGAGACGGTGGAATCCCTGCGCCAGGAGATCGAGGAGCTGCGCAAGGAAAACGCCCAGCTGAAGGAGGATGCGCGCCAGGCCAAGACCGACAGCGAGGAGAACCAGCGGCTGCGGGACCTGAACGGTCTGCGGCAGCAGCGCCGGGACTTCACCTTTGAGGCAGCCCGGGTCATCGAGCGCAGCACCTCCAACTGGTCCAGGACCCTGACTCTGAACAAGGGCACCGGCCTGGGCGTGGCCATCGGCGACTGCGTGGTGGATCAATACGGCTATCTGGTGGGAGTGGTCACCGAGGCGGGCGCCAACTGGTGCACCGTGACCACCATCCTGGACACGGATTCCCAGCTGGGGGCCTTGGTGTTCCGCACCGGCGAGGTGACGGTGGCCATGGGGGACCTGGCCCTGATGGGGCAGGGAAAGCTGAAGCTGTCGTACCTGGAGGGGGAATCCAGCCTCATCAACGGCGACATGATCGTCACCTCCGGCCTGGGAGGCTACTATCCCTCGGGACTGGTCATCGGCTCCGTGGAGGAGATCAAAACCGATGACAACGGCCTGACCCGCTATGCCACCATCATCCCCAAAACCGATATCACCCAGCTGGTGGAGGTGTTCGTGATCACGGACTTCACCATCGTGGATTGAGAGGAGCGGCCATGAATCAATCCATGAACCAACGGGATATGTTCTTCAAATGGCTGTACTACGCCGGGGCGGTGCTGCTGCTGGTTCTGGTGCAGTCCCTGGTGCTCAACCGCATCTCCGTGTGGGCGGTACACCCGTTTCTGCCGCCGGTGATCGCCGGGATCATGGCCATGCTGGAGGGTCCCGCCGAGGGAGCCGTGTTCGGCGGCATCTTCGGCCTGCTGTGCGACCTGACTATGCCGGGGGTCATCCCGTGCTTCTATACCCTGGCGTTTCTGGCGGCGGCGCTGCCGGCGGCGATGATCGCCAAGCGGCTTCTGAGCCAAGGATTCCTGTGCGCCGTTCTGTGCGCGGCTCTGGCCCTGGTGATCACGGACCTGCTGCACACGGTGCTGCTGACCTTCCGGCAGGGGGTGGAGCTGAGCGCCGCCCTGTCGCTGACGGGGCGGGAGCTGGCCGTGACGGTGGTGCTGTCGCCGCTGGTGTATCTGCTGCTGCGCAGTGTGCACAACCGGATCCTGAGATAGGAGGCGTGCCATGAAGAAAAACGCATTTGACCCGGTGCGGGTCCGCATCTGGGCGCTGACGGGGCTGATGGGCCTGTGCCTGCTGGCCTTCGCCGGGGTGATGTACTATACCCAGATCCTTCACGGGGAGGAAAACCGGGCCAAGTCCCTGGCCAGCAACGCCGCCAACGAGACGGTGGAGGCCTCCCGGGGGATCATCACCGACCGCAACGGCAAGGTGCTGGTGTCCAACCGGCTGACCTATACCCTGATCTTCTCCGCCAAGGATTTTGAGAATGACCAGGACCTGAACGCCGCCATCCTGCGGCTGACGGACCTATGCACCGAGAACGACACCGTTTGGAACGATACCCTGCCCCTGAGCAAAACCGCGCCCTACAGCTATACCGACGCCCAGGACAGCGAGGGCTTCGCCCTGTTCCTGAAGAACAAGAGCATCCCCTATTCCAAGCTGTCCCAGGTGACCCCCACCCTGCAGCCGGACCGGTTCATGGCCAAGCTGCGGGAGCTGTTCAAAATCGACAGCAGCTATACCGACGACCAGGCCAGGACCATCGCCGGGGTGCGGTATGAGCTGGCGGTGAAGAGTCTGACGGACGCACAGTACGTCTTTGCCGACGACGTGTCCGTGGAGCTGATCAGCCAGACGGCGGACGGCCAGTATCAGGGGGTATCCACCGGCACCTCCTCCGCCCGGGTGTATAACACCGAATATGCCGCCCATGTGCTGGGGCGGCTGAGCCCCATCTACTACGAGGACTGGGTGGGCGACCCGGAAAACGGCGTCACCGGCTATCGGGACATGGAGGGCTACTCCATGAACTCCCTGGTGGGCCGGGAGGGCGCGGAGAAGGCCTTTGAGTCCTATCTCCACGGCACCAAGGGCACCCGGATCATCACCACCAACGAGGAGGGGAAGATCACCGGCGAGCTTTACACCAAGGAGCCTCAGCCCGGCGGCACCGTGGCCCTGACCCTGGACATCGATGTGCAGGAGGACACGGAGAAGTCCCTGGCCCAGACCATTGAGGCCATGACCGCCAAGGACGGCATCGTCCGGGGCGGCGCGGCGGTGGTGGTGGGGGTTGGCTCCGGCGAGGTGCTGGCCATGGCCAGCTATCCCACCTATAACCTGTCCACCTTTGACCAGGATTACAGCAAGCTGGTCAGCGACACCGTGGGCACTCCCCTGCTGAACCGGGCCATCGGCGGCGCATACGCCCCGGGCTCCACCTTCAAGCCCTGCACCGCCGTGGCGGCCCTGGAGTCGGGGATCATCACCCCCTCCTCCACCATTGTGGACCGGGGCGTGTATGACTACTACAAATCTCCCCAGCCCCGGTGCTGGATCTACAACGAGTACGGCGGCACCCACGGACGGGTCAACGTGTCCCAGGCCATCACCGTGTCCTGCAACTATTTCTTCTATGAGGTGGGCCGGTTGACGGGTATCAAGACCCTGGCGGACTACGCCAAGCAGTTCGGTCTGGGCGAGTATACCGGCATTGAGATCGGCGGCGCGGGAAGCGCCGAGGCCAAGGGCTCCATGGCCACCCCGGAGTTTGCCGAGCGCAACGGTCTGGAGTGGACCGACGGCCAGACCCTGACCGCCGCCATCGGCCAGAGCTATGACCTGTTCACGCCCCTGCAGCTGGCCAACTATATCGCCACCCTGGTGGGCAACGGCCAGCACTATGAGGCCCATCTGCTGAAAAACGTGAAATCCTACGACAACTCCTCGGTGATCTACGCCTATGACAAGGCGCCGCTGAACACCGTGGAGATGAGCGACAGCACCTTGCAGGCGGTGAAGGAGGGCATGCACAACCTGACCACTGGGAGCCTGTCCTACTACTTCTCCAATTGCGTGGTGTCCGCCGGCGCCAAGACCGGTACCGCAGAAACCGGTATCGCCAACACCAACAACGGCGTGTTCGTGTGCTTCGCCCCCTATGACGATCCCCAGATCGCCGTGGCCGTGGTCATCGAGAAGGGCGGCTCCGGCGCGGCCCTGGCCTCCACCGCCGTGGACATTGTGAACTCCTATTTCTCCCAGGAGGAGATCGGCGCCGTGGTCATCGGCGAAAATACCCTGCTGAAATGAGGCATTCCATGAGCAAGATCTTTGACTCCCGCGATACGGAATATAAGTCCCCCTTTGGCGCCGCCGTGTGCGGCGCCACTGTCCGTTTCGCGGTTCGACCGGGGGATGAAAACGTTACCGGCGTGACGCTGCTCCTGCGGCGGGAATTTGCGGGTACGGAGCAGGAGGTGGCCCTGTCCCCCGGCGATGACGGCCGGTGGCAGGGGGTATACACCGCCCCGGAGGAGCCGGAGCTGGTGTGGTACGCCTTCCGGTTTTCGTATCCGGAGGGGCAAAGGCTATACGGCCTTCACGGCTTCGACGACCAGGCCCGGTGGCAGCTGACGGTTTATGACGACAGCCGCCCTACCCCCGCCTGGTTTGGCCGGGGGATCACCTATCAGATCTTCCCGGACCGGTTCTGCCGCACCCGGGTGCCGGACCCCGCCGGGATGGTGGGGGACCGGGTGGTCCACCAGGACTGGGACGACACCCCGGTGTGGCGGCCCGATGCCCAGGGGATCATCCGCAACAACGATTTCTTCGGCGGCAGTCTGGCTGGGATCACCTCCCGATTAGACTACCTACAGAGTATGGGAGTAGGTACGTTGTACCTGTGCCCGATTTTTGAGTCCGACAGCAACCACCGGTACGACACGGCGGACTACCGGCGCATTGACCCCATGCTGGGCACCGAGGAGGACTTCCGCACCCTGTGCCGGGAGGCCGGGTGCCGGGGCATCCGGGTGATGCTGGACGGAGTGTTCAACCACACCGGCAGCAACAGCCGGTATTTCAACGCCCAGGGGTTCTATCCGGAGCTGGGGGCGGCCCAGAGCCGGGAGTCCCAGTATTATAATTGGTACTCCTTCCACCCCTGGCCGGAGGATTACGACGCCTGGTGGGGCATCAAGACCCTGCCGGCGGTGCAGGAGTCCGCGGACAGCTATCGCCGGTTCATCATCCGGGACGGAGACTCCGTGGTGCGGCACTGGCTGCGGCAGGGGGCCTCCGGCTGGCGGCTGGACGTGGCCGACGAGCTGCCGGACGACTTCATTGCCGAAATTCGCAGCGCCATGGACCAGGAGAAACCCGACAGTTTCCTGCTGGGCGAGGTGTGGGAGGACGGCAGCAACAAGATCGCCTACAGCCAGCGCAGGCGGTATCTGCTGGGCAGCGAAACCCACGGGCTGATGAACTATCCCTTCCGGACGGCGGCCCTGGACTGGCTGCGGGGCGGCGATGCCGCCGTCTTTCGGAACACCATGGAGGTCATCCGGGAGCACTATCCCCGGCCCGCCTTCTACAGCGCCCTGAACATTCTGGGCACCCACGACACGCCCCGGATCCTGACCCTGCTGGGAGCGGAGGATGTGCCGGATACCAAGGACGGCCGGGCGGCATACCGTCTCTCCCCTGCCCAGCGGCAGAAGGGCCAAGCCCGGCTGCGGGTGGGCGAGATGCTGCTGTACTGCTTCCCCGGCTCCCCTACGGTGTACTATGGGGACGAGGCCGGGATGGAGGGCTTTGAGGACCCCCTGAACCGGGGGACCTATCCCTGGGGCCAGGAGGACCAGGAGCTGCTGGCCTTCTTCCGGCAGCTGGGGCAGCTGCGCCGGGAGCGCCTGTCCATGCAGGAGGGGGACCTGACTTATCTCCACGCCCGGGGCGGCGTTCTGGTGCTGCGGCGGCAGCTGGGAGACGAGATCACCGTGGCAGCCCTGAACGCAGGCGAGGACGCCGCAGAGGTAGCCATCCCCTGGCCCCGGGAGCTGGCCCGGGAGGCCCTGACCTTCCAGCAGTTCTATGCCCCCGGCGGGAAGCTGCGGCTACGGCTGCCGCCGGTTTCGGGGATGATCCTGATATGACCCACGGGGTGGATGTTTCACGTGAAACATCCACCCTTTTTGCGTGTTGGTTTCGCCGTTTCACGTAAAACATTTTTCTCAAGTTTTTTCTCATTTTGCAGATTTTCTATTGAAACCGACCGAAAATGTGATATACTAAAATAAAGACCGACAGAAAGCGAGTGTGGACAAAGTGGCGAAAATCGTGGCGATCGTGAATCAAAAAGGCGGCGTTGGGAAGACCACCACCTGTGTCAACCTGGCTGCGGCCCTGAAATACCTGGGGAAGCGGGTGCTTTTGTGCGACTTTGACCCCCAGGCCAACGCCACCTCCGGCATGGGGGTGGACAAATCCGTGTCCAACGGCGTGTATGACGTGCTCATCAACGGCGTGGAGACCCGGAAGGCCATCGTCACCACCCCCTATGGCGACGTGCTGCCCAGCAGCAAGGCCCTGGCCGGGGGCGGCGTGGAGATGATCGAAATGGCGGACCGGCAGTTTCTGCTGCGCAGCGCCCTGGACGCCGTCCGGGAGGATTATGACTACATCTTTGTGGACTGTCCCCCCTCCCTGGAGCTGCTGACCCTGAACGCCCTGTGCGCGGCGGATTCCCTGCTGGTACCGCTTCAGGGGGAGTATTATGCCCTGGAGGGCCTCAGCGACCTGATGAACACCGTGCGCATCGTCCGGCGGAACATGAATCCCCGGCTCCAGATCGAGGGCGTGCTGCTGACCATGTTCGACGGGCGCACCAACCTGGCCATTCAGGTAGCCCAGGAGGTCAAGCGGTTCTTCCCCGGGAAGGTGTATGCCACGGTGATCCCCCGGAACATCCGCTTGTCCGAGGCGCCCAGCCACGGAAAGCCCATCACGGCCTATGACCGGGGCTGCCGGGGCGCGGAGGCCTATCTGGCTCTGGCCAACGAATTTCTCAAGAAAAATACCTGATTCCGTGCGGAAAGGAGCGTTTCAGCAATGGCCAACAACCCAAAAGGGCTGGGCAAAGGCCTGGCCGCCCTGTTGGGAGACGACGTGATCGATTCCCAGGAGGAAAAGAGCAGTCTGTTTCTGCCGATTTCTCAGGTGGAAAGCTGCGCATCCCAGCCCCGCAAGCAATTTGATCCGGAGTCCCTGGCGGACTTAGCCGACTCCATCCGGGAGCACGGCATCATCCAGCCGCTGACGGTGCGGAAGCTGCAGTCCGGCTATTACCAGATCATCGCCGGTGAGCGCCGCTGGCGGGCCGCCCGCATAGCGGGACTGACCCAGGTGCCGGCCATCGTCATTGAGGCCGACGACCGCAAGGCCATGGAGCTGGCCATGATCGAAAACCTCCAGCGGGAGGACCTGAACCCCATCGAGGAAGCCGAGGGCTATCAGGTGCTGATGAGCCAGTACAGCATGACCCAGGAGGAAACCGCCCAGCGGGTGGGCAAGTCCCGGTCCGCCGTGGCCAACGCCCTGCGTCTGCTGAACCTGTGTCCCCCGGTGCGGGCCATGGTGGAGGACGGACGGCTGACCAACGGCCACGCCCGGGCCCTGCTGCCCCTGTCCCCTGCCCTGCAGGAGACCACGGCGGCCAGCATCCTGAAAAATGACCTGTCCGTCCGACAGACGGAGCAGCTGGTGAAGAAACTCACCGCCGGAAAGAAGGAGAAGCCCTCCCCTGCCGGTCTGATCGTGGACTATGCCCAGGAGGCCGCCCGGGATCTGGGGAACACCCTGGGCCGGGGATGCCGCATTGTCTCCGGCAAGAAGAAAGGGCGCATTGAGTTGGAATTTTACGGTGTGGACGACCTGAACGAGCTTTTGGAAGCCCTGCACACCATCAAAAAACCATGATGTTTCACGTGAAACACGGAAAGGTGCGATAAAAGCCATGCTTGATATCAAATTTGTCCGGGACAATCCGGAAGCCGTTAAGGAAAACATCCGCAAGAAGTTCCAGAACGCCAAGCTCCCCCTGGTGGACGAGGTCATTGCCCTGGACGCCGAGAAGCGGGCCGCCATGAACGAGGCCAACGACCTGCGGGCCCAGCGGAACCAGCTGTCCAAGCGGGTGGGTATGCTGATGGGCCAGGCCAAAAAGGACCCCAGTAAGCTGGCGGAGGCCGAGGAGGCCAAGGCCCAGGTGAAGGCCAATGCCGACCGGCTGGCCCAGCTGGAGGAGATGGAGGGCCGTCTGACCCAGCAGATCACCAAGATCATGATGGTCATCCCCCAGATGATCGACCCCTCTGTGCCCATCGGCCCCGATGACTCCCACAATGTGGAGGTCCAGCGCTTCGGCGAGGCCAAGCTGCCGGAGTTCGATATTCCCTATCACACGGAGATCATGGAGCGCTTCGACGGCATCGACATGGACGCCGCCGGGCGGGTTTCCGGCAACGGATTCTACTATCTGATGGGCGATATCGCCCGGCTCCACGAGGCCGTGCTGGCCTATGGCCGGGATTTCATGATCGACAAGGGCTTCACCTATTGCATTCCCCCGTTTATGATCCACGGCAACGTGGTGGAGGGCGTCATGAGCCAGACCGACATGGACGCCATGATGTATAAAATTGAGGGCGAGGACCTGTATCTGATCGGCACCAGCGAGCACTCCATGATCGGCAAGTTCATCGACCAGATCGTGCCCGCCGAGTCCCTGCCCCAGACGCTGACCTCCTATTCCCCCTGCTTCCGGAAGGAGAAGGGCGCCCACGGCATTGAGGAGCGGGGCATCTATCGCATTCACCAGTTTGAAAAACAGGAGATGATCGTGGTCTGCAAGCCCGAGGAATCCAAGAAATGGTACGAACAGCTGTGGCGCTACAGCGTGGAGCTGTTCCGGTCCCTGGATATCCCGGTGCGGCAGCTGGAGTGCTGCTCCGGCGACCTGGCAGACCTGAAGTGCAAGTCCTGCGACATTGAGGCCTGGTCCCCCCGGCAGCAGAAGTATTTCGAGGTTTGCTCCTGCTCCAACCTGGGCGATGCCCAGGCCCGGCGGCTGAAGATCCGCTATAAGGACGAAAACGGCAGGATGCAGCTGTGCCACACCCTGAACAACACCTGCGTGGCCCCTCCCCGGATGCTGATCGCCTTCCTGGAGAACAACCTTCAGGCCGATGGCTCTGTGCTGATCCCCCAGGCCCTGCGGCCCTATATGGGCGGCCACGACCGCATCGTTCCCAAGCACTGAGGACGGAAGGAGGATACTTATGAAGAAGTTTTTTCATGAGTTCAAGGAGTTTGCCATGCGCGGCAACGTCCTGGACATGGCCATCGGCGTGGTCATCGGCGCCGCCTTCGGCAAGATCACCACTTCCCTGGTCAACGACATCATCATGCCTCTCATCGGTCTCATCACCGGCGGCATCGACCTGACCCAATGGAACATCGTTCTCAACAAGGCCGCCGTGGCAGCGGGCGATGCCGCGCCGGTAATGCTGGGCATCGGCAATCTGCTGGCGGTGATCCTGGACTTCATCATCGTGGCCTTTGCCATGTTCCTGCTGGTGAAAGCCATGAACAAGCTGGCCGCCCTGAAGAAGAAGGATGAGGAGCCCGCGCCGGAGGAGCCTGCCGGTCTCACCACCGAGGAGCTGCTGGCGGAGATCCGGGACCTGCTGAAGGAGCAGAAGTAATTTGGAAACCATTCTGAAAGATGGCCTGACCCAGCTGGGACTGGACACAGGAAGCATCCCGGCGCTGACGGAGTTTTCCCGGCGGCTGCTGGAGAAAAACCGGGTCATGAACCTGACCGCCATCACCGAACCGGCAGACGTGGCGCGGCTGCACCTGCTGGACTGCGCCTGCCTGCTGACGGCGGCGGACTTCCGGGGCAAGCAGGTGGTGGACGTAGGCACCGGGGCCGGATTCCCGGGAATGCCCCTGCGGCTGCTGGAGCCGGATTTTGACCTGACCCTGCTGGACAGCCTGGGAAAGCGCATCGACTTTTTGCAGGAGACCGTGGACGCCATGGGCCTGCAGCGGGTCCGGTGCGTCCACGCCCGGGCGGAGGAGTTCGCCCGGCAGCACCGGGAGCAGTACGACATAGCCGCCTCCCGGGCCGTGGCCCAGCTGAACGTACTGTGTGAGCTGGCCCTGCCCCTGGTGAAGGTGAGCGGTCACTTCCTGGCCATGAAGTCGGTGGACACCGACGACGAGATTCAGCGCGCCAGAAGCGCCATTGCCCAGCTGGGGGGCAAAATTGGAAAAATCTGGGATTATACCATTCCCGGAACGGAGGTTCGCCACCGGGTGGTCATCATCCGGAAGGAGCGTCCCACCCCGGCAGCCTATCCCCGGCCCTTCGCCCGCATCAAAAAAGCGCCGTTGGGCTGAGTCCCCAACTGTATACGAGGTACCTGGATATGGGAAAAATCATTGCAGTGGTCTCCGGCAAGGGCGGCACCGGAAAGACCTCCTTCACCGCCAACGTGGGTTTGGCGCTGGCCGCCCTTGGGAAAAATACCCTGTGCCTGGACTGCGACATCACCCTGCGGAACCTGGACCTGGCCCTGGGGCTGACGGACAAGGCCCTGATGGATTTTTCCGACGTCATCGCCGGCCGCTGCTCCCTGTCCGATGCGGCAGCCGATCACCCCAAGTATCCCGGGCTGCACCTGCTGACCGCTCCCCTGTCCCCTCAGGGACAGCTGGAGGTGACCGATGACCAGATGCGGCAGCTGCTGGACCAGGTGCGCCAGGAGTATGACTATTGCCTGATCGACGCCCCGGCAGGGCTGGGTCAGGGCTTCCGGCTGGCCACCGGCTGCGCCGACTGCGTGGTGGTCATCACCACCACCGACGCCTCCGCCCTGCGGGACGCCCAGCACACGGTGATGCTGCTGGACAAGCGCTTCACCACAGAGAGTCTGTTCCTGGTGGTGGGGCGGGTGCAGAAGAAGCTGCTCCGGGCCCTCCACAGCACCATCGACGACGCCATGGACGCCGCCGGGCTGCCCCTGCTGGGAGTGGTGCCGGAGGACAGCGACGTCCCCTATGCCCTGAACCAGGGCATCCCCCTGCGGGATATCAACTATTACGCGGCCCGGGCCTATGAAAACATCGCACGGCGCATCACCGGGCACCAGGTGCCCCTGATGCGAATCTGAAAACACGAAAGGAAGTGCCTCCATGAATATCGCACTGATCGCCCACGACAACAAAAAGGAACTGATGGTCCAGTTCTGCACCGCATACTGCGGCATTCTGGCCCAGCACACCCTTTGCGCCACCGCCACCACCGGCCTCCAGATCGGGGAGGCCACCGGCCTGCGCATCCACCGCTTCCTGTCCTTCGACCACGGCGGCGGCCAGCAGATTGCAGCCCGCATTGCCTATAATGAGCTGGACATGGTTCTCTGCTTCAGCGACCCCAACCAGAAAGTCCCTGACGAGGACGTGGCCAATATCTTCCGCCTGTGCGACCAGAACAATATCCCCTATGCCAGCAATGTGGCCACCGCCGAGATGCTGGTGCTGGGCCTGGCCCGGGGCGACCTGGCCTGGCGTGACATTGTCAATCCCAAAACCAAGCCCTTTACCGCTTGACAAGCGGGGCGGAATGCCATAAAATAAGAAGAGCGACCGCCATAAAGGAGACAGGAGTACCTTCACCCCCACCGGCACCAGAGAGGCGCGACACCGGCTGCAAGCGCGCCCCGGCAGGAGAAGCGAAGACAGTCCCCCAGCGGGGATGGAAACATCCACGGCCCGCTCCCCGTAACAGGAGCTACGAGGGCCCCTTGGGGCTGAATTTGGGTGGCACCACGAAGCGTATTCATGCGCTCTCGTCCCAAACACGGGACGGGAGCGCATTTTTTCGTACCAAAACCGAAATACACAACAGAAAGGAAATATTTCACCATGGCAACTGTGACCCCACGGACTCTCTCCGGCTTCATGGAGCTGCTGCCTGCCCCGCAGCAGCAGATGGAGCGGATGATGGAGATCCTGCGCACCACCTACAGCCGATACGGCTTCACTCCCCTGGACACCCCGGCCATCGAGGCCAGCGAGGTGCTGCTGGCCAAGGGCGGCGGCGAAACCGAGAAGCAGATCTATCGCTTCCAGAAGGGCGATGCCGATCTGTCCCTGCGGTTTGACCTGACGGTGCCCCTGGCCAAGTATGTGGCCCTGCACTACAACGACCTGGCCTTCCCCTTCCGCCGGTATCAGATCGGCAAGGTGTACCGGGGCGAGCGGGCCCAGCGGGGCCGCTTCCGGGAGTTCTATCAGGCGGACATCGACATCATCGGCGACGGCAAGCTGGATATCACCAACGAGGCGGAGATCCCCTCCATCATCTATCAGACCTTCACCTCCCTGGGCCTGACCCGGTTCCAGATCCGGGTCAACAACCGCAAGATCCTCAACGGCTTTTACGCCATGCTGGGCCTGACGGAGCAGTCCGGCGACATCATGCGTACCGTGGACAAGCTGGACAAGATCGGGCCCCATAAGGTCCGCGCCTGCCTGATGGACGACGTAGGACTGACGGCGGAGCAGGCGGAGGAGATCATGCGTTTCATCTCCATCACCGGCAGCAACCGGCAGGTACTGGACGCCCTGGCCGGGTATCAGGGGCGGCACGAGCTGTTCGACCAGGGTCTGGAGGAGCTGAACACCGTCACCCGCTATCTCTTCGCTTTCGGCGTTCCGGAGGAGAATTTCGCCGTGGATCTGACCATCGCCCGGGGCCTGGACTACTACACCGGCACGGTGTATGAGACCACCCTGCTGGACTATCCGGAGATCGGTTCCGTGTGTTCCGGAGGGCGTTACGACAACCTCGCTGCGTATTATACCGAACGTCAGCTCCCCGGCGTGGGCATCTCCATCGGCCTGACCCGTCTGTTTTATGTGCTGGGCGAGCAAGGTCTGCTGAACCCCCAGCTGCCCACGGCTCCCGCCGATGTGTTGATCCTGCCCATGACCCAGGACCTGACGCCGGCCATCCGGCTGGCCACCCGGCTGCGGGGCGCCGGTGTCCGCACGCAGCTGTATACCGAGCAGAAAAAGTTCAAAGCCAAGATGAACTATGCCGACAAGCTGGGGGTCCCCTATGTGGTGTTTCTGGGCGACGACGAGATTGCGGCGGGCCTGGTGGCGTGCAAGGATATGACCTCCGGCGAACAGACCAAGCTCCCCTTCAACGCCACACTTTCCCGCATTCAGGAGGGACTGTCCCAGCGGAACCATGGCAAGGTCATCCTGGAAAAATAAATACAAGCCGAAATATCTGAATGAATTATTTCAGATTGTAATCAAGCAACTCAATACAGATCGTGATATCTTAACCAATCTATACAAATCTTTATCAGAACAGGAGCGATTCATATGATGCAGATGCGAACCCATACCTGTGGGGAGCTGCGCTTGGCCAACGCGGGTCAGCGCGTGAAAATCGTGGGCTGGATGGAAAACGTCCGGGTCGTGGGCCAGAACTTCGCCTTTGTGGTGCTGCGGGACTTCTACGGCACCACCCAGGTGGTGGTGGAAAACCAGGAGATGATGGACATCATCAACGGCCTGAACAAGGAGTCCACCATCAGCGTGGAGGGCACCGTCCGGGAGCGGGCCAGCAAGAACCCCAAGCAGGCCACCGGCGACGTGGAAGTGGTGCCGGAGAAGATCGAGATCCTGGGCCGCTGCCGGTACAACAGCCTGCCCTTTGAGATCAACCGCAGCCGGGAGGCCGACGAGACCCAGCGTCTGAAATATCGTTATCTGGACCTGCGGAACCCGGCGGTGAAGAGCAACATCATCCTGCGGTGCCAGGTGGTGTCCGCCCTGCGGGCGGCCATGACCCAGCACGGCTTCCTGGAGATCACCACCCCCATCCTGACGGCCTCCTCCCCGGAGGGCGCCCGGGATTATCTGGTGCCCGCCCGGAAGCACCCCGGCAAGTTCTATGCCCTGCCCCAGGCTCCCCAGCAGTTCAAGCAGCTGCTGATGACCGCGGGCTTCGACCGGTATTTCCAGATTGCACCCTGCTTCCGGGATGAGGACGCCCGGGGCGACCGCTCCCCCGGCGAGTTCTATCAGCTGGATATGGAGATGGCCTTCGCCACCCAGGAGGACGTGTTCGCCGTGCTGGAGGACGTGCTGCCTCCCATCTTCGCCAAGTTCGGCACCTATAACGTGGCCTCCTCCGCCCCCTTCCGCCGCATCGCCTATCGGGACGCCATGGAGACCTACGGCTCCGATAAGCCCGACCTGCGTATTGACCTGACCTGCAAAAACGTCACCTCCCTGTTCGCCGAAAGCGAGTTCGAGGCCCTGCGGGGTCAGACCGTGAAGATGGTCCCCGTGTCCGACTGCAAGCTCACCCGCAAGCAGATCGACAAGCTGCTGGGCGACTGCGAGGTGCAGTCCGGCTCCAAGGCCTACTGGTTCAAGATGGACGAAAACGGCCAGCTGGCCGGCGGCATCGCCAAGTTCGTCACCGGTATCCAAGAGCAGCTGACCCAGGCTCTGGACCTGAAGCCCAACACCCTGGTGCTGGTGGCCGCCGGGGCCGCCGCCACCAAGTCCGTGGGCGTGCTCATCAAGACCTTCGGCGCAGCCTGCGAGGGCCACATGGACAAGGAGCGGTACGAGTTCTGCTGGATCGTGGACTTCCCCATGTACGAGATCGGCGACGAGTCCGGCCAGCTGGAGTTCTGCCACAATCCCTTCTCCATGCCCAGCGGCGGCCTGGAGGTGCTGCTGAAGGCCGAGCGGGGTGAGATCGACCCCCTGACCATCACCGCCGACCAGTACGACCTGGTGTGCAACGGCGTGGAGCTGTCCAGCGGCGCCGTCCGGAACCACGATCCCGAGATCATGGTCAAGGCCTTTGAGCTGGTGCGTCTGGGCGAGGAGGACGTGAAGAAGAAGTTCCCCGCCATGTACAACGCCTTCTGCTATGGTGCGCCTCCCCATGCCGGCATCGCCCCGGGCGTGGACCGCATGGTGATGCTGCTGGCAGGCGAAAGCTCCATCCGGGAGATTATCCCCTTCCCCATGAACAAGAACGCCCAGGATATCATGATGGGCGCCCCCTCCACCGTGGAGCAGAAGCAATTAGATGAATTGCACATTGCCCTGGTAGGTGACGTGGAGGAGGACTAAGCCGTATACGCCCGGGTTCCGGCGAGGCACATGGGCCCCGCCCTACCGGATTTTTAGAAAATCATAAAATAAGCCAGAACGGCGGGGCCGAAGCCCCGCCGTTCTCGCTTTAATTCTCTTATTCTCCGCTTCGCTCATACACGGCCCGGACGTATTTCCGGCCCCGCCAGATGGTGGCCAGGCACACGGCCATGGAAAACCCGCCGCACAGGGACACACACAGCCGGTAATCCAGCACCTCACCCAAGGCCCCGATGACCAGGGACAGCACCGCCGCCGCGCCGGTATAGAGCATGGACTCGAAGGCGTTGACCCGGGCCCGCAGCCGGTCCGGGATGTACCGCTGCACCGCCGCCTGGCGCATGGTGGCGCTGTTGATGCCCAGGAAACCACACAGGCCCCGGCTGACCAGCATCAGGGGATACGGCAGCCACAGCAGGAACAGATCCACCGTCTCATACAGCATATACACCAGAAACGCGAAGCCGTACTTTTTCTTCTCCGGAATTTCCGTCCGGTACTGCACCATACCTCCCAGGCTGCGGCCCAGAAACTCCGCCAGAGACAGCAGGGAATACATGGTGGCCGTCATGCCGGGGAAGGTCCGGAAAAAGGCCACCAGAATGGGAGAATACCCGCTGCCTACGCCGTTGGTCACGGCCATGTAGGCATATATGTTCATCAGGCCCTTTTCCCGGCGCAGATACTGGATGGCCTCCTTTACATCGGCCCACCAGGTTTTCAGGCCGGAGCCCTCCTCCGACGGCCGGCGCTGCTCCTGTATGCGGATGCCGCTTTCCACAGCCGCCGCGCACAGGGACAGTCCCCCCTGCCCCACCAGCAGCCACGCCGCGCCCACCGCGTCCAGCAGCACCGCCGACAGGGGCAGCATCACCACCCGCAGCACCGGATACAGGGTGGAGGCCACGGCATAGCCCTTCTGCTGGGTGCCCTCCGGCAGCAGCATGGGAAAAATGCTGTTGTAAGCCAGCTCGTCAAAGGAGCTGAGGGTGGCCAGCACCAGGGAAAAGGCCAGATAGCCCACATAGGAAAAGGCCCCCCGCAGTAGATACAGTCCCAGCAGCAGGTACATGATCCCGTTGAGGACGTCACCGCCCACCAAAAAGGGCTTGCGGGGCATACGGTCCATCCACGGGGCAATCACCAGGGGCAGCAGAAACCCCGGGATCAGCTGGTCTGCCAGCACCAAGGCCGAGGCCATGGTGCTGCCGGTTTCGTCGAACACCAGAAACGACATGGCAAAGCCACCGGCAATGCCGCCGATGGCCCCCAGGCCGGTGGCGGCGATCAGCAGGGTAAAATTGCGGTTCCATAGCTTGGTTTGCATGATCTTCTCACCTCTCCCCTATCCTAACATACCTGTAAGGAAAAGAAAACCGGATATATATGAGAAAGTTTTACATGTAGTTCTGCATTAAACGGGCAGATTAGGCAGTTTAATAGGAAAGTCCCGCAGAAGCTCATAGGCCTGCTTATACTGCCGCCCGGCGGTGAGCCACTCCAGTACCCGGGGCAGGTGAAAGGCCGCGTATCCGATGGGCAGCTCCCGGCGGCAGCGGTTGAATACGTCCATCAGCGCCGCGCCGTAATCCGGGTCCCGCAGATAGCCGGGGTTTTCCAGCCTGCGCCGCACCAGCCCGCAGATCCCCATGCACAGAGCCCGGTCCGGATACTCCTCCGGGGCCGTCTCCGCCCGGTCCAGAGCGCGTCCAGGGCCTCCCGGGTCCGGCCCAGCCCCTCGCAGCACACCGCCAGCTTGTGCAGCTCCATGACCCGGGGGTGCTCCAGGGCGGCAAAATAGCCGTAGGCCTCCTGATACCGGCCGCACTCCACCTGGGAGGCCGCCCGGTTATAGGCCATGCTCCGCAGATCATCCTCCCGGCCCATAGCCCGGGCCATACGCTCCGCCGCCTGATAATGCGTCTCCATGCCACCCAGGTCCAGCTGGTTGCAGCAGAGACTCCCCATGAACATCCGGCACTCCAGCATCAACCGCACCCGGCCGTCCCGGGCCGCCAGGTCATAGCCCTGCTGCAGCAGAGCCATGGCACCGGTATAGTCGCTGCCCTGCTCATACCCGGCGATACCGGCCATGAGATAGCAATACGCCTCCGGCAGCAGCCGCACCGCCTCCACATCCCGGTCCTGCACCACCCGCAGAATGGCCAGCTGACGCCGGTCCAGATACGGCTCCAGGGCCGGTGGGATCTCCGTGGGGTCGTTCCGGTCCATGGCGTCCAGCACCAGGCCGTCCGCCGCCAGGGGGCTGGACAGAAGCCGGTCCAGGGCGTGCGCGAATATCTCCCGGCTGTCCCGGAAGCCCTCCTTATCCCCGTCCAGCAGGCATTCATACCGGTGCTCCACCAGCCGCTCCAGCTCCGGCAGGCTCTCCCCGTACCAGGGCAGCTCCAGCCTCCGGAACAGCAGCTCCAGCAGCTCCGGGGCCGCCTGTACCTGTCCCTGTTCGATTTTGGACAGATACGATGCCACACAGATGTCCCGGCACAGGCCCTCCTGGCTCCAGCCCCGCTTCAGCCGCTGCTGGCGCAGCCGCAGGCCCACCGCCGCCGCACCGGCGGAATAGGGTTCCTTCATATGCATCCCCTCCCCTTTTTGCATCCGTTTTGTATCAGTGTAACACAGACGAGGGCATTTGGGAATAAGCAAACTCCCTCCGCCAGCGGCGGAGGGAGTTTATATGCAGTTGTCAGCAGAGCTTGGCGCCGGCGGGGATGGAGTCGTCCAGCAGCAGGAGGTGCAGCTTCTCCTCGCCCTTTTCCTTGTGGACGGCGGAGATCAGCATACCGCAGCTGGGGATGCCCATCATCTTCCGGGGCGGCAGATTCAGAACCGCCACGGCAGTTTTGCCGATGAGCTGCTCCGGCTGGTAATAGTGCCGGATGCCGGATACGATGGTGCGGTCCGTGCCGGAGCCGTCATCCAGGGTAAACTTCAGCAGCTTGTCGCTCTTTTTCACGGCCTCGCAGTTCTTGATCTTCACGGCCCGGAAATCGGACTTGCAGAAGGTATCAAAATCCACGTTTTCCTGGGTATAGGGCTCCAGCTCCAGGGCGGGCAGGGCCGCCTTGCGCTGGGCCTCCTGGATGGCGTTGAGCTCGGCCAGGGCCTTCTCGGCGTCGATGCGGGGGAACAGGGCCTCGCCCTTGTGAACGGTGACGTCCGGGCGCAGGCTGCCCCACACGTTGGCCTTTTCCCAGGTGCGGCAGCACGGGCAGGCTCCGATCTGGTCAAAGATCTTTTCGGCGCTGTCGGGAATGAAGGGAGTCAGCAGCACGGCGCAGATGCGGATGGTTTCCAGCAGGTTATACATAACCGTGGCCAGGCGGGCCCGGTTGGCGGGGTCCTTGGCCAGGGTCCAGGGGGCGTTTTCGTCGATATACTTATTGGCCCGCTGGATGGTCTTGAACACCTGCTCCAGGGCGTTCTGGAACTGGAAGTGCTCCATCTCCGCCTCATAGCGGTCCCGCAGGGTGGAGGCCATGGTCTTCAGGTCGCAGTCGGCGTCGCTGTTTTCCCGCTCCGTGGGCAGGGTGCCGCCGAAGTATTTCTCCACCATGGCGGTGGTGCGGCTGACCAGGTTGCCCAGGTCGTTGGCCAGATCCATGTTGATGGTCTGGATCAGCAGCTCGTTGGAGAAATTGCCGTCGGAGCCGAAGGGGAAGGTCCGCAACAGGAAGAAGCGCAGGGCGTCCACGCCGAACTTCTCCGCCAGGACATAGGGATCCACCACGTTGCCCTTGGACTTGGACATCTTGCCGCCGTCCATCACCAGCCAGCCATGGCCGTACACGTGCTTGGGCAGGGGCATATCCATGCTCATGAGCATGGCGGGCCAGATGATGGAGTGGAAGCGGACGATCTCCTTGCCCACAAAGTGGACGTCGGCGGGCCAATACTTGTCGTAATCGTGATACCGGTCGTTCATAAAGCCCAGGGCGGTGGTGTAGTTGAACAGAGCGTCCACCCAGACGTATACCACATGGCCCGGGTCAAAGTCCACGGGAATGCCCCAGGAGAAGCTGGTGCGGCTGACGCACAGGTCCTCCAGACCGGGCTTGATGAAGTTGTTGACCATCTCGTTGACCCGGGAGCGGGGCTGCAGGAAGTCGGTATCCTCCAGCAGGTGGCGGACCCGGTCGGCGTACTTGCTCAGGCGGAAGAAATAGGCCTCCTCCTCGGCGTCCATGACCTCCCGGCCGCAGTCGGGGCACTTGCCGTCCACCAGCTGGCTCTCGGTCCAGAAGCTCT
>ERZ857882.1241-NODE-1241-length-30589-cov-3.674822_pt1 | contig 30589 bp, 27 predicted proteins | sample MGYA00519697_ERZ857882 | MGnify/ENA primary metagenome ERZ857882 (study PRJEB31778, sample SAMEA3449373) | human gut metagenome | biome: human gut; feature: human-associated habitat; material: faeces | place: United Kingdom | collected 2010/2012 ...
CCGCCACGCCGATTGCCGCCGCCTATGACCAGACAGTCGTCTCGCGGGAAATCACGCTTGCGGCGGAAACGTGGTACGCCATCCAGACCGGTGTTTTCTCCAACGAGGATGCCGCGCGGGAGAAAGCGGAACTGCTCACCGACCGCGGCGCACCGGGCGCGGTTGTCGAGGACGGCGAAAAGTGGCGCGTGTTCATTGCCTGCTACGGCACGGAGACGGATGCTGCATCCGTGCGGCAGCGGCTGGGCGAAAATCAGCGCATTGAAACGTACCTCTATCGCTGGACATGTCCGGAATTGCAGCTTCGCCTGAAGGGAATGGCAGGTCAGGTGGATGTTGCCGAGGCGGGGTTCACGCTGCTGCTGCAAGCCGCGCGGACGCTGCGGGACACCGCGTCCCTGCTGGATGCGGGCGAACTGACGCTGACGGAAGCGCAGGAGCAGATAACAGCGCTGGACGGTCAGATGACGCTATGGCGGCAGACGGCGCAGGAGCGCTTCGGGCGCAATCCGCCGTCGCCGATCAAGGAGCTGCTGGCGCTGTCGGACGCGTGGGCGCCGATCAGGGGCAATCTGGAGAATCAGGACAGCAAAACAGCCCTGTCCGCCCAGTTGAAACTGGAGGGAATCGGGCTGTTCGGGCGGATGATTGCGCTTCGGCAGGGGATGGGCGCATAGTTACCGCTTGCGGATGACACCCGGCACGTCCTCGCCAAACACGATGGCGCGGATGGCGGCAGCCACGCCTTGCGCATCGTTCGTTAGCGTCTCAAATCGTGCGGATGCCCTCACACACTCGTTTGCGTTGCCCATCGCGACGGAAACGCCCGCCGCTTTGAGCATACTCAAATCGTTGTCGCTGTCGCCGAATACCATCACTTCGTCCATCGGGATATTCAGCGACTTCGCGAGCGCCTGAAGGGCGCTGCCCTTGCTGGCGCTGCGCGGTACAATCTCAATGTTGTCCCACCAGCTGCTCGTCACGTCCGCATCGGGGCACCTATCGCGCACGAACGCACGCAAATCATCCAGCAGCGGCAGATTCTGCGAGAAAACGACCACCTTCACGCAGTCCTGAATCACCGCGTCGATGCCCTGTTTCCGGTTACGGAAAGCAGTGCGCCCGCCCGCGCGGTTCAGGAATGTGCCGATGACCACCTGCGCGCGGGAAAGCGGCATGTCGTCCGACGCAACCACCTCGTGCACGCCGAACACCGCGTACTGCACGTTTGCTTCGTCCAACCGCGCCGTGATGCGATGGACAGTCGGCTGCGGCAGGTGGTGCGCCTCCTGCACGTCGCCCAGTGGCTTCGCCAGCGTCACCGCGCCGTTGAGCGCAATGACGTGCATTGGCAGCTTCGCGTCCACGGCAAAAAAGCTCGCGTCGTCCGGCAAACGCCCCGATGCCAGTGACAGCACGATGCCCTTTTCCGCCGCGCGGCGCAGTACATCCGCCGTTTCCGGCAGAATCAGCGGTTCATCCGTCAGTAGCGTGCCGTCCATGTCGGTGGCAATCAGGCGAATCGGCATTTGTAAATTCATAAAATTCCTCTCCTGTCAGAACGGGCACTTTACGCGGAACGTCCGCCCGTCCAGCTGCGGCAGCGCGCCGCCCGTGTCCAGCGTCAACTGCGCCGCGCATAGGCAGAGCTTCCCCTGCATTTTCATTTGCCGATTGAACGCGCGGTCGCCGTACACGTCGTCGCCCAGCAGCGGATGCCCCAGCGCCGCCATATGCGCGCGGATTTGGTGCGTCCGCCCTGTAATCAGGTGGATTTCCACGCGGCTGACCGCGCCCTGTTCCAGTGTTTCATACGCCGTCACAATCGGGCGCGCGCCGGGGACGGCGCTGTCGTGGATGGTGACATGCGCGGCTTTCGCGTCCTTGAGCAGGTAGGCGCGGCAGGTGGCTTTCGGCGGCTTCATCATTCCGCGCACAAGGCAGATGTAGCGCTTGTCCATTGTGCGGTCGCGGAAGGCGCGCTCCAAAATGCCCTCAGCCTTCTCCGTCTTGGCGAACATCAGCAGCCCACACGTCTGGTTGTCCAGCCGATGGCACGCTTTGGGCGAACGCGCGTCGGGAGTTTGCTGACGAACGTGCCGCGCGGCTAATTCGGTCAGTGTCACGCCGCCCTTTTCGTCCGCCTCTACGCTGATGCCCGCCCGCTTGTTGACCAGCAGCACATCCGCATCCTCGTACACGACATCCAGCAGCGGCGCGGCCTGCTCCATGCAGAATACTTCCACGCATTGCCCGGCGTGCACGCGCACATCGGGCTTGACGCGCTTGCCGTCGAGTTTCACGTCGCGATGGGAGAATGCCTCCTGCGCCGCGCGGGAGGGCAGTTCCGGCAAAAAACGGCGGATGCAGGCGTCTATGCGCAGCCCCTCCGCCGCAGAATCGGTTTGAAATGTGTATTTCATGATAGCTCCTGTTATTGCACCAGCGCGGCACGGTAGGTACCCCAGCGCGGCGTGAAGGCGTACAGGCGATGCAGGCACGCCGTCAGTTCCTTCGTTGGCGGAATCGGCAGCATTGCCCGCACAACCTCCATCAGCTCTGACCACGTTACATGCTGCTTGACCAGTATCCGCAAATCGTGCGCGCCGTTTTCCTCCGTCGTTTCCAGCCCCATGCAGCTGTCCAGCAGCGCCGATAGCTGTGCGTCTGTCTCAAATTCCTCCGGCAGCAGGTCACGCGACGCCATCAGCGCACGCTCGCTCGGCAAATCCGGCTGATACCCCATCGGAAAGCCGCCTTCCCGCAGGATTTTCTCCGGGTCAGCCAGCCCTGGATGCAGCAGAAACAGCTCCCCAGCGCGGTTGTAGTAGAAATCGTTGCCCGCCTTCAAGTAGCGCAGCGCCAGCGCTTCGTCGTTCGCGTATGAATCGTGCAGCACGCTTTCGTAGAGCCGGGAAAGCGCCTGTTTCGCGCTCAGCATCCCGGACAGGTAGAGCGCCGCCTTCGTGTCCGTGTCGAAGAACAGCAGGCGGCTGCGCAGCTCCTGATGCCGCTGCTCGCGCAGAATCAGCGAAAGCGGGATCATCAGTTCCCGCGGCAGGTGCAGCAGAACGTCCTGCTCGTCCACCTCCAGCGTGCACCAAAGGCGGCGCAGCAGTGATTCAGCGGCGGACAGCTCCTGCCAGCCGTCGATGCGCGCCTGACCCCCGCAGAGAATCAGCCGGACAATCAGCGCATGTTCCGTCTCTGTCAGCAGCGCGGCTTCCACGGGCAGACGAGCAAGCACATTCGCCCGCATCTCCCGCAGCGTGTGCAGCACGGGCGATTTTGGCGATTCCTCTGCGTCGTACGAGCATTGCCACCAGCATTCGGTCTCCCGCTCGTCCTGCAGCGTGAAAATCGACTCGGTTGGGTAGCTCAGCAGACGCGTCTCGCACGCTTCCATCTGCCTTTGGTGGAGCATGGACTGCGTTTTGTCCGCCCAGTGCATCCTTTGCAAATCAAATTCGCGGAGCATGAAGCCTCCTGATACACAAATAATGCAGCAATTGCTGCTTACAGCTCATCCAGCAGCGTTTCCAGCGAGATGGGGACAAGCAGAATGCCCGCTTCGGGCAGGGCAACCGTGTTTTCCAGCAGATAGAACACCGGGTCGCCGTTTTCATCCAGATAGAAATCCTCTTCCGGATAGAACGCGGCTTCCAGCTCCTCGAACGTCAAGCCGTCATAGAACGGTACGCCGCCGGATTTCATCATCCGCTCGATTTCCGCCCACACCAGCTCGCGCACGCAATTGTCCGCCTTCGCCGTCTGCCGGTCTTGCAGCCAAGTGTCCACCTTGCCGTCCTGCGTCAGAATCCCCAGCAGATAGGGCAGGCTGATGATTTCACCCGCGCGGCTGCCCGTCAGCGCGAACACATGCCCGCTGATGGTGGTGGACTCGCTGTCCGGGCGCTTTGTGTGCTTCGTGATGAGAATCGAGAGGTAATCCGCCGTCTGGCAGGTGACTTCATACGTCACGTCGATGATGGTCGCCTGCGCCGCGCCGTCAGTCAGCCCCGCGTTCATCGGTGCTTCAAAGGCAAGGGTATCATCAGCGGTGTAGGCATAGGTTGTGTTGAACATCGCAGCGATTTCGTCGTCGCCGGACAATTGCGGATAGCGGTAGCGGTAGATGTACGTCGCGGTGGATTCGTCCGAGCCCGCCGGGTAAAGGTATTCGCCCGTCAGGTCGTCGGCAAATTCGTAGCCGTCCGCCAGCGCGGGCAGCGTCAGCATCATCAGCAGGAGAAGCGGCAGCAGATACCGGAATGCCTTCTTCATGCGCGTACCCCCTTGCTCAAATCGGCGGATGCGCTGATGGCGGCAACGTTGCCCTCGCCGACTGCCTTGGCGATTTGCAGCGGCTGACCCGTGCAGTCCCCGCAGGCGTAGACGCGCGGCAGATTCGTCGCCATCCGCCGGTCAACGGGGATGAACGCGCCTTCGGTTTTCAGCCCCGGCAGCAGCGTGTCCGGCGATACGGCAGGGCGGAAGATGAAGATGCCGTCGTAGCGGTATTCGCCCGCGTCCGTCTTGAGCACCAGCTGATTTGCTTCGTGCCGGATGGACTGCGGCTTGCCCTCGCACAGGCGGTACGGCGGATTTTCCGGCTGCGCGTGCTGCGCAAGCAGATAGTAATCCACCTCGGATGCCAGTCCGGCGAGAAATTCCGCTTCTTCGATGCCGCCCGTCCATGCCGACAGCACCGCCACCTTTTTGCCGCGGTAGAACATGCCGTCGCATGTGCCGCACCAGCTTACGCCGCGCCCCAGCAGCTCTTCTTCGCCCGGCAGCAGCTTTGGACGCGCCGCGCCCATCGCCAGCACAATTGCGCGGCTCTCGATGATGTCGTTGCCGACCAGCGTCATGTAGCCATCGCTGTTTGGCATAATCTGCCGCGCCAATTGCTCGATGATGACAACGCCCATGTCCGCCGCCTGCGCCCGGAAGCGTGAAAGCAGCTCTTTGCCGCTGATTTGCGGCAGACCGGGGTAGTTGTCGATGCGCTCTGCGCGCTGAAGCCAGCTGGTGGCGGACTGCGCGCACGCGACCGCCGTCGTCAATCCGCGCTGACGGGCAGTCATGGCGCAGCTCCACGCGGCGGGCCCCGCGCCGATAATCAGAAGGTCATAGGAAGCCATACTGTTTCCTCCCCAGGGTTATTGATAGGTATAGCGCGCAATCAGCCACGGCATGGCGCTGTATGTGCCGTATGCGTCGCAGTAGATGCGCAGGTAGTCGCCCACTGCCCAGTCGGTTTTCGACTTGTTCTCAATGACCACGGGGCGGCTCTGACCGTCCTCGCCCGTGTAGACGATGGCTGTCTGCGGCTTGGTGGAGATGATTTCGGCAATCGTGCCGACGACCAGATACACCTGCGAATGCTCGGAACGGTAGGTGATGTTTGACATCAGCTCGGAGTATTCGGCGGAGTTGTTCAGTGGCCACGCTTTGCGGGTGTATACGTCCTGATTCGGAACGTAATAGATGGTGTAGTCCACGCGCGAAGTCTTGCTGCCCGGATAGGAGGACGTGATGGTAATCGTGTTGTCGCCGATTTTATCGAAGATGGCAACAAACTTGAACTCGCCCGTTTTATCCAGATTCGTAATGTCAAGGTCGGAGTGATTCGTCAGCACGTCCACTGTTGCGCCGGGTTTGGTCGTCGCGGAGATTTCGAGGGTGGATTTGCTCGTTGATGCGTATGTCGTCACCGCCAAGTCCAGCGGAATCTCCTGCACTTCGCGGTAGAGGGTGAGGTCGAGCGCGTTTTCGCGGCAGTACGGCGCGCGGACGCGGAATTTGAACACATTGTCGCCAATGGGCTGAACGGTTGCGTTGTAAATCAGCAGACCATCCTCGCTCACCGTGTCGGAAATGTCCACCTCGTTGACCGTCACCGTTGAGCCGGGACGCACTTGCAGCTGCACGGAGTACATAGCGGTCGTTACTTCCTGCCGCATGGATTCCGGTGAAACCAGCGCAATTGGGCTGAGCGGAATGGAAATGTCGTACTCAATGGGGTCGAGCGCCTTCTGCCGGCCGTTCGCGGTTTTCAGAAACGCCTTGAGCGTCACATGCATCGTCTCGTTTTCCACACCGACGCTCGGCAAGTCGCGATACCAGAGGTAATCCGGAATCTCAACCGTCGCGAAGCCGTCCACCACGGGGTACGTTGCCTGCATCGGCGCGCCGACGTAAATCTGCTGCCCGTCCTCGCCGGGAATGAGCACCGTGTGCGCCGCCAAATCATCCACAATGCTGGACGTGATGGATGCGTTCGACCCACTGGAGGTGTTCAGCAGCCCCAGATGGGACAGCGCGAAGAATCCGCCGACGCCGACCAGACCCACAACCAGCAGGCTAATCAGCACCCGCAGCGCCAGCCGGAAGCCCTTGCCGCGCGTGCGGTAGGATTTCATTTCGTTCATGCGCGGCGGAGCGGATGGAATCGTGTTCTCCTGCAGCATGGTGACGAGCGGGTCGTATCCACGGGTGTCCTGCCAGATTTTCGGCTGAGGGACGACGTTGTCCGCCATCGCCGCGCTCTGCGCAGCGGCGTTGCGCTCGTCTTCGTGCCCGACCATGCGAACGCGCCCAGCGTGTGCATTCATCAGCGATTCGCGCGAGGAATGCATGTGGATGGTGGTCGCGCCGGAAGGGGCGGAGCGCATCGCGGCTTCTTCCTTCATCCGCTCCAGACGGCGTGCGCCGCGTACTTTGCGCTCTTTCAGCTCCGTCATGTCCGTGGCGAGTTCATCCCGTCGGTCGCTGGATTCGTCAACGGCGCCGTCCTCGTCGACGTGGATGTACTTCTTCGGTTCTTTGTCTTCCTTACGGAACTGCTCCTGCCACGCGGGCGTTTCGGCGCTTTCCGGATTCAGCGGCGCGCCGCAGCGGATGCAGTTGGGCAGGGAAGCACGGTTCCATTGACCGCATTGGGGACACTTCATGGCGGAAACTCCTTCTTATGTCAAAACTTTGAGGGGTTAGAAATCAATCGGGTCGTCCTCGTCGTTGTCGTCAATGACGAGCCAGCCGCTGGAGAGGAAGTTCGACATATCCTCGCGGCTCATCACCCAGTCCACTTCCTGCACCGCCATACCCGCGTAGCTGATGGGGTGCACCGCGTCGTCCTGCGGGATGCGCAGTTCCTCAATCACGCAGGTGCGCAGCTTCAGCGCCTGCTCCATGGCGGCAATCATGTCGTCGAGCGTCATGTTCGTCTGAAGATTGTTCTTCATGATGACATCCACAAGGTCGCGCGCCTGATCGTAGGTAAAGGTGCGGCACTGGTCTGCCAAGGTGGACATGACCGTGCGGGCGCGCTGTGTGCGCATGAAATCGCCGCCGCCGCCCGCCTTGCGGATGCGCATGTAAATGACTGCCGCGCGCCCTGTGAAGCGGTAAGTGCCCGCCTGCGCCATCGTCGGCTCGGTCTGACCGGGGTCAAGCGGATAGCGACGCAGATACGCCGCCTCCGACGCGTTGACTGTGATATCCACGCCGCCCAGATAATCAATAATGTTGGCAATCATCTGGAAATTCAGCAGAATGTACTTTTCAATTTTGATGCCCAGGTGCTGGCTGATAACCTTGCACAGCGCTTCCGGCCCGGAATTGCGCGCGATGTAGTTGATGCGCCCAATCACGCCGTCGGGGCGCTCCACCAGCGCGTCGCGGATGATCGACGTGAGCATGATGCGGTGCGTCACCGTGTCCAGTGTGACAATCACGATGCCGTCGGTGTTCACGAGTTTGTTCGTCCACTGGTCGGAGCAGAGCAGCAGATAGTGGTGCAGCCCTTCGCGTGGTTCGGGGATGCTGTCATAATCAATCGTCGGAATCGGCTTCGGGGTGTCCGCCAGCGCGGGTGCGGTCAGACAGGGGATGAGCAGACAGAGCATCAGCAGCAGACTCATCAGGCGTTTCATCGTGATTCGCTCCTTTGTCAGTAGGTTTCGGCTGCAATGCAGCTTCTTCATTATAGCATTCCTTTGCGCGAAAAGGAAGGGACAAACCGCCCTCCCGCGGATTTTTACATTTTTCATTGCGCGCAGTGACGCGAAAAAAGCTCTCTGCCCTTGCGACAGAAAGCTTTTCTGGATAAGAGAAACTCACAGCGCCTTCTTGATGAGATCCTCCAGCGCCGCCTTCGGGTGATAGCCCACCAGCGTGTCCACCACCTGACCGTCCTTGAACAGAATCAGCGTCGGAATGCTCATCACGCCGAACTGCTGGGCGAGTTCGGGACACTTGTCCACGTCCACCTTGCCGACGACGACGTCATCCGCGTGCGCGGCGGAAACTTCCTCCACCACCGGCGCGAGCATCCGGCACGGGCCGCACCACGTTGCCCAGAAGTCCACCAAAACGGGCTTGTCCTGCTTCACAAAAGAAGAAAATTCACTGCTCATAAGTTCCTTGGCCATAAAAACACATCCTTTCTCAATGGTAATGTCAGCTTTTGAGCGCGTCTGCGGCAGAAATCACGCGCAGCAGCTTTGGCGCATATTCTCCGGACTGGCTGCGCTTCTTTTCCGTCGCCGTCAAGCCGATGAGCACCGCCGCCAGCCCGATCACACCGCCGATGGCACTGCCCGCCGTCTCGCTCTGCGGCGCAACCAGCGCCCCCAGCAGCATACCGATGAACAGCCCTGCCAGCGGCAAGAGATACGCCAGCGCGGAGGCCTTGACAACCGTCTGTTCGGGCAGTGACACCACTGCCGCGTCGCCCACATGCCCTTCGCCCTTCACCAGCAGTACATGCTTCTTTTCACCGCCGATGCAGGCGTGGCATTTTTCGCAGTCGCCGGGGCGGCAGAAGGTGACTTCCAGCGTGTCGCCGGAGACCGCGGTAATCGTTCCTGTTCTTTCCATGAAGTTATCCCTCCTTGCAAGAGATGCTTCATTATAGCACAGGAATGCTGCTGCGTCAATCCGCGCTTTCCTGACAAAGACAGTATACCCCGCTTTTTGCAAAGTGAAACAGGCTTTTTACGAAATTCACTGCGCCGTCATGATGCGTACGCCTGACGCGGGAACGCCTGTATGCACCTGTACGAGCGTCAGCACCAGCGCGGTGTCCTGCTCCGTGATTTCCTGCTTTTCCGTCACGATGGTGACGCTCCCGTCCGTCACCACAGCGCAGCACGGCGCGAGCTCCGAGGTCAGCAGCGCCCCTTCCAGCGCTAACTGCGCCTGATGCAGCGCAACGTAGGCTTGCAGTTCTTCCGCCGCGCTTTGCCGCGCAGCGCGGTCGGTGTTTTCGCTGTTGATGAGGGTTTCCAGCGCCGCCATGTCGCGCTGATAGGCGCTGTCTCGGCTGATGCGGAATGCCTCCAAGGGCGATGCGCTTGATTCAGCGGATGTCATAGGCAGCGTCACACGCTGCGCCTGCGGGGATGACGGGCGCAGCAGAAGCGCCGCGGTGAGCGAAAGCGCCAGTGCCGCCATCAGCAGCCAGTTCTTTCGGCGGACAAGGAATGTCGGCAGGGATTGCAGCTTCATGGGGCGTTTCCTCCTTTTCGCGGATACACGGCGACGCGGCTGCTGTCCAGCCCAAGAAGCGTCGTCACGGCTTCCTGCAAGCGCAGGCGGACGGCAATGTCCTCCGCGCCGGACGCCACCACCACCGCGCCGCAGGGGTGGCTATCCTCTGTGTAGATGGTTACGCTGACACTGCCCGCCCCCGCGATTTCGGACAGCACGCGGGCAATGCGGGTTTCCTCGTCGGGGCTGCTGCCGCTGATTGCACTCACGGACAGCGCCAGTACCACGCAAAGCGCGATTGCCGCATACAGCCAGCCGTCCCGCCGAAGCAGCTCCCGGAAGCGGGTCATGTTCATGGGGCGTCCTCCTGCGCGGTTGGCTGGCGCGACAGGGCATCCACCGCATCAGCAAAGGAAAAATCAGCCGTTTCAGACAGGGGAGACGCGGCGGAAGCGCTGCTTTCCGGCTGCGAAAACCGTGTACACAGCGTTTGCAGCGCCGTCAGCCACGAGAGCAGCAGCAGCAGACTTGCCACCAGATGGACCGTGCTTTTCAGCCTCGTTTCCGGCAGCAGAGACAGCAGGAGCGAAGAGAGCAGCGACAGCACCGCAAACCCGGTCAGCGCTTCCATCGTCATTCACCTCGTTATCGCAGCATCATCGTGAACCCGCTGACGGCAATCAGCTGCGCAATCAGCATCAAATACATGGCAGCTGCGGATAATTGCAGCACGAACAGCAGCATCAGCACCTTCGCGAAATCGTGGATGCACCCGGCGAGCGATCCGTCGGATACCGGCTGCATCAGCGCGGACGCGAGCTTGTAGAGCATTGCGGCGGCCAGCGTTTGGCAAAGCGGCAGCACCGCGCGGGACGCTATGACGATCAGCCCCGTCACGCCTAAGGCGCTTTGCACCAGCATCCCGGAGCCGACCAGCGTGTCCACTGTGTCCGCGAACAGCCCGCCGACGAACGGGACAAGGTTGTTCAGCGCGTATTTCGCCGTGCGGAGCGTCACGCCGTCAATTGCCGCCGCCGTTACCGAGCGCGTCGTCAGCACGCCGATGAACACCGTGAACCCGATGCCCAGCGACCACACCGCGCATTGCTGCGTAAATTCCGCCAGCCGCTGCACGCGGATTCCGTCGCCCAAATGGCAGAGCATACACAATACCCCCGACGCGACCGCCAGCGGCACGGTTATGCCGGAAATCAGGCTTGTCATCGCGCTTGCCGACGCCACCACCGCCGGCTGCATCAGCGCCGAACCCGCGCTCCCGCCGACTGCCGCCATCATCGTCAGCAGCATCGGCAGCAGTCCCTGCATCCCAGCGGAAATCTGCTGCACCGTCGTAACAGCCAGCGTGATGTGGTCGCTCAAATCCTGCGTGAGAAACACACACACGAACAGCTGCACAACGATGCGCCCGCATTCGCTGCTTCTGCCGCTGAACTGTTTCAGCAGCGCCCAGAGCAGCGCGGGGGCAATCAGCCGCGTCAGCCGCCAGAGACTTTGCCGCACGGCAGAAAAGAACTGCCGCGAGAGCAAATCGGCGGTCTGCTGAAAGTCGATGGTCATTTCGCCGCGCGCAATGGCGGTCAGCGTCTGCCGGAAACCGCCGGTTTGCGCGAAGGGGTCGTCGTCGGAGAGGGCGGATTCCAGCGCGGCGCTGTCCAAGGCGGATACGATGGTGCTGATGCCGCTGGAAAGCGATTCCGATTCGCCTGATTCCGCCGATGCGCCTGCCGTCAAGACAGCGGCAAGGACACAAGCTGCGACAACAGCGCCTGCAAGACGGGCAATGCGCTGGAGAGCAGCAGCACCCGCCCGGCGAACTCTACCTTCAGCGCGAGGGCTTCCTCCTGCGCGTCCCGGCACGTCTGTGCCGCAAAGTCCAGCAGGAGCGACAGCCCGGCGATTTTGAGCAGCTGCTGCATGAAGCTGTCGTCCAGCCCGCTCATGGCGGATAAAGACGCAATCCCGCGCACCAGCGCCGAGAGCGCCGGAAGCGCCGCCAGCAGCACGATTGCGCCCGCGCCCAGCGATACGCCCCACCCAGCTTCCGGCCGCAGACGACGCAGAATCAGCGCCACCAATGCCGCGCAGACCGCAAAGCCCGCCAGTTTTCCCGCCGTCTCCATCCCGCGCCCTCATCCAAGCTGAAAAATCGTTCGCACGTTGGTGAACAATTGCGACAGAAGCGACACGACCATCAGCAGCACAATCGCCAGCCCGGCGACTGTCGCCAAATTCGCCAGTTCACTGCGCCCGGAGCTGTTCAGCACCGACGCCACGACCGTCGTGAGGATGCCGACCCCGGCAATCTGAAAGAGCAGGTCAAGCTGCATGGAACTTTCCCCCTTACATCAGGATAAGCAATAGGCACAGCCCGCCAATCCAGCCCAGCGTCTGATACAGCCGCGCGTCCTTGTCCGCCTTGCGTGCCGCTTTCTCGTGCATCAGCGCCACCTCCTGCCGCGCGTTTTCCACGGCGAGCAGTCGGCTTTCGAGGCTGCCGCGGCTGAGCAGGTGCATCATTCGGCTGATGATGTCCTTTTCGCTGATTGCCGGACACAGCCTGTCCGTCAGCGCGCCCGGCGAGGACAGCGGCGCACGTTCCAGCGCGTCCGCAAGCTGACGCAGTAGCGTATCCGGCGGATGATTCCCGTCCGCGCACAGGCGAAACGCTTCCGGCAGCGAGTATGCGCACGATGCCATCAGCAGGTGCAGGTGCTGGAGAATTTCGCCCCAGCGCGCCAGCCGCTGCTCCTCCTGCCGCAGGTGCGTGGACAGGTGCAGCCCCGCCAAGGTGGACAGCAGCGCCGCGCAAATCGGAAACAGCAGGCGCGTCATGACAAGGGAATCGGGCTGCCGCAGCGGTCGTGCAGCGCGGTGATTTTCCCGCCGCCTTCGCTGGAAAGCAGCACATACAGGTCAAAGCACCGCCGGGAGAACAGGGGCGATAATGCCGGGCGATTCGCCGTTTCCGCCAGCGCCGTTCCGTGCACCGTCGCCAGCACCGACGCGCCGCACGCCCACGCGTCCATCACGCACGCCGCGTCCTCCGCGCCGGACAGTTCGTCCATGGCAATCACGTTTGGCGCCATTGAGCGGATTAACCATGGCACGCTTTCTGTTTTCGGCAGCCCGTCCAATACGTCGGTGGATGCGCCCACGTCCAATTGCGGCACACCGTCCACGCACGCCGCCAGTTCGCCGCGCTCGTCAATCAGCGCCGCTTGAACCGACATCGTATCCGCCATTTGCCGCGTCAGGTCGCGCAGGAGCGTTGTCTTGCCGCTGCCGGGCGCGCCGATGATGAGCACCGACGGCGTTTTGCCCGGAAACAGGGCGGGGAAGCGGTTGATGAGACCATCGGCACAGCCGCGCCATTCGCCCGCAATGCGGATGCACACGGACGCAATGTCCCGCAGCGTGCTCTGCCCGTTTTTGCGCGTGATGTGCCCGCACAGCCCCATGCGGTGGCCGCCGCGCAGCGTCAGGTAGCCGCGCCGGGTTTCGTCTGCGCGCGCGAACAGGCTGTGTCCCGAAAGCGCCTCTGTCAGCGCCTCTACCTGCATCTGACCGGGAATCCAGTCGAGCTTCGCCGTCCGCGTCGCTGTCACGAACACGGCGGGACGCTCGGCGCGGATGCGGATTTCGCGCAGTTCGCCCGGCAGCAGCATCGCCAATTCATCCCGGATGCACTCCGGAAAGCAGGGGGAGAGAAAATCGCGTGTTTCATCCCAATTCATGGTATCCCTCCTATTCAAACAGCGTCAGCCCTAATTTCTGGTACAGCGCCCAATCTACTAACCCGTTCGCTGAAAGGTTGAATGTTTCGCGCGCTTTATCCACCGCGCGCTGCGTCGCCGAGCCGAAAATGCCATCCGGTGTGCCGAAATAGAAGCCCAGCGCGCGGAGCTTCCGCTGCACGGCGCGAACCATGCTGGAGCGGTCGCCGTTTTTCAGCGTCCGCAGACTGCCGCCAAGTTCGCCGTACGCGCCGCATTCAATGACGACGACCGTTCCGTTGGGTACGCGCGCATAGAGAGCTTCCGCGTCGGCGACGCGCATTCGGATGCACCCGTGGCTGGCGTTTGTGCCGATGGACTCCGGGCGGTTCGTGCCGTGAATGCCATAGTCGCCCCACGGGACGTTCAAGCCCAGAAAGCAGGTGCCGAAACCGCCCATCTCGCCCGAAAAGCGCCGGTTGATGCGGAACACGCCCAGCGGCGTCGGCGTATCCCGCGCGCCGGTGGCAATCGGGTATCGCGCGGCGATTTCACTTCCGCAGAACAGCGTCAGCATCTTCTGCTCCACATCAACGTGGATCGCGCAGACGGTGGAGGCACTCCGCACGCGCCCGGCAAAGAGCGGAAAAATCAGAACAATCAGCAGAATCAGCAGCGAAAGGAGTCTGCGCAAGGGTGAACAGCCTCCTTTCGGGCGCATCTGCGCTTGCAGAAAGAGCATATGGAGCGCAGCGGACAGATAGAACGCAAAGTTTTTACGCAAAAATGATGAATAACTGCTTGATTTTAACACATCACATGCGTTATAATGGAGATAAAGACAGGGAGGTCTGTCTGGACAATACGATTAGGAGGAAAACCGAATGAAGAAGTTTCTTGCGGTTCTGCTGATGCTCGCCATGCTGCTGTGCGGCGCTGCTTTCGCGGAAGACACAGCCCCCGCGCTGACCAAGGACGTTGTGGTGCTCTTTACCAGTGACGTTCACTGCGGCATTGACCAGGGCTGGGGCTACGCGGGCGTGGCGAATATGCGCAACAGCCTGCAGGCAGACAACCATGTGGTGCTTGTCGATGATGGCGACGCGATTCAGGGCGAAACCATCGGCACGCTGACCAAGGGAAGCGCCATCATTGAGCTGATGAACGTGGTCGGCTACGACATTGCCATCCCCGGCAATCATGAATTTGATTACGGCATGGAGAACTTCCTCGAACTGACCAAGCAGGCGAATTTCCCCTACATCTCCGCGAACTTCACCTGCCGCGATGAGCTGGTTTTCGCGCCCTACGTCATCAAGGAATTTGACGGCGTGAAAATCGCCTTTGTCGGCATGACTACCCCGAACACGATTACCTCCTCCACGCCCGTCTACTTCCAAGACGAGGAAGGCAACTTCATCTACGGCTTCATGCAGGATGAAACGGGCGATAAGCTCTACGCGGCGGTGCAGTCCGCGGTGGATGCGGCGCGCGCGGAAGGCGCAACGTACGTCGTTGCCATGGGGCATATGGGCATTGAGGAAAGCTGCTCGCCCTATATGAGCACCGAGGTCATCACGCATACCACGGGTATTGATGCGTTCCTTGACGGCCACGCGCACGAGACGATGGCTTGCAACGAAGTCAAGAATGCTGAGGGCAAGACGGTGCTGCGCGCGGCTTGCGGCACGAAGCTGTCCTCCGTCGGCTATCTGCGCATCGCCAAGGACGGCAAGCTGACGACTGGCCTGTACACTTGGACGGTGGACATTGCCGCGCCGAAGCTGCTGAACCTGACGGGCGACGCGGCGGACGCGGTGGCGGCGCAGGTCGCCAAGCTCGACGAAATCCGTCAGACGGTCGTCGCAACCTCGCAGGTTCCGCTCTATGTCAATGACCCCGTCGCGGTGACGGCGGAAGGCACGCCCGTCCGCATCGTCCGCAACGCCGAAACGAATCTGGGCGACCTGTGCGCCGATGCGTACCGCGCGCTGTCCAACGCGGACATTGCGTTTGTCAACGGCGGCGGCATCCGCAAGCAGATTGAAGCGGGCGACATTACGCTCGACGACATTTACAGCGTCCATCCCTTCGGCAACACCATGTGCGTCATCCGCGTGACGGGTCAGCAGGTGCTGGACGCGCTGGAATGGGGCGCGCGCGCTGTGCCGAGCGAAAACGGCGGCTTCCTGCAGGTCTCCGGTCTGACTTACGAGATTCACACGGGCGTCGCGTCCTCCGCTGAAAAGGACGAGAATGGCATGTTCACGCGCGTTTCGGGCGAATACCGCGTCAAGAACGTGATGGTCGGCGGTCAGCCCCTTGAACTGGACAAGACCTACACGCTGGCATCCCACAATTACATGCTGCTTGGCCATGGCGACGGCTACACCATGTTCGACGGCTGCGAAGTGCTGGGCGAGGACATGATGGTTGACAATCAGGTGCTGATTACCTACATCACGACCACCCTTGGCGGCGTGGTGGGCGAACAGTACGCCAACCCCTACGGCGACGGCCGCATTGTGGCGGTGGAGTAAAGCAATTCTTCGGCTGGTGATTTCTGCGTTTGCAGGGGTCATCAGCCCCTTTTTTTGTGTCCGGCAATTGTTTTCCCACTGTTTTTTGCTTGACAAGTGCCGGAAAAGATGGTATGATAACCGCAATTCAACAGAGACGCAAGTCTCCACAAGGCTATGAAGAGCAGCAGTAGCCGGGAAGTCGCTTTTGCAGAGAGCCGCGAACAGGTGCGAGTGCGGCAGGCGGACACCGGGGAAGAAACAGCTCAGAGCCGCCGCCCGAAAAGCGTTTGCTTAGTAGGCACGGACGGGGGAAGCCCGTGACAGCTTCGCGCAATCGTCATTTTTGACCGTTGCGGCAGAGATGCTCCGGCGCGCGCCGGGGAAAATTGGGTGGTACCGCGAGAAGTCTTTCGCCCCATGTGTTGGGGTTGAAAGGCGTTTTTTTATATCTGATACTATTTCCGGATGAAAATGCACCAAGATGCGCCGCGAATTTTTTCTTCTGCCTAACGCGAATGAAATGCAGCGTAGCAGCGCTACTGAATCCGGAAATAGTATGAAATTAGCAAGGAGGATGACCATGAAGCGGACACATTACTGCGGCGCAATCCGCAAAGAGCATATGGGACAGACGGCGACGCTGTGCGGCTGGGTGCAGAATCGGCGCGATATGGGCGGCGTGATTTTTCTGGATGTGAAGGATCGCGAGGGCGTTGCGCAGGTCGTCTGCAATATGCAGCACCTGCCGCCGGAGGACTTCCACCATGCGGAAACGCTGCATATGCAGAGCGTGATTCAGGTGGAGGGCGAAATCCGTCACCGCGACGAAGAAACGTATAACCCGCGCCTTGCGACGGGCGAGGTGGAGCTGCTGGCAAAGCGCCTTGTTGTCCTCAGCGAAGCGCAGCCCCTGCCGTACTCGATGGACGAGGATGCGAAGGTGCGCGAGGAACTGCGGCTCAAGTACCGCTATCTGGATTTGCGCCGTCCGCAGTTGCAGAAGGCACTCCGCTTCCGCCATCAGGTGCAGATGGCGGCGGAAAAGTACCTGAACGGCGACGGCTTCACCTGCATTGAAACGCCGATGCTCTGCAAGTCAACGCCCGAAGGCGCGCGCGATTATCTTGTGCCCAGCCGCGTGCATCCCGGCAAGTTCTACGCCCTGCCGCAGTCGCCGCAGATTTTCAAGCAGATGCTGATGGTCGGCGGCATGGACAAGTATTATCAGGTCGCCCGCTGCTTCCGCGACGAGGATCTCCGCGCCGATCGCCAGCCGGAGTTCACGCAGGTCGACATGGAAATGTCGTTTGTGGAGCAGGAGGATATCCTCCAGCACTTGGAGCGCCTGTTTAAGAGCATCTTCCGTGACGTGATGGGACGCGAAATCGGCTATGATTTCCCGCGCCTGACGTGGCAGGAGTCCATGGATCGCTACGGCTGCGACAAGCCGGACTTGCGCTTCGGCATGGAGATTCGCGACGTAACGGATTTGGCGGCGGAATGCTCCTTTTCCGTTTTCCGGCGCGTGGCGGACGAGGGCGGCAAGGTGCGCGCGCTCAATTGCAAGGGCTGCGCGGAGAAATTCACCCGCACGACCATCGAAACGCTGACCGACCACGCGCTGGGTTACGGCGCGAAGGGCATGGCGTGGATTCTCATTCACGACAGCGGCGAGGTCAACTCCATTTTGCAAAAGTACTTCACCAAGGCGCAGTGGCAGACGCTGCTGACCGCGCTGGATGCCCAAAATGGCGATTTCATCCTCTTCTGCGCCGATAAGTTCCAAACCGTCTGCCGAACGCTGTGCGGCTTGCGCCTCGAAGTCGGCGATATGCTGGGCTTGCGCGACAAGCAGGATTACCGCTTCTGCTTTATCACCGATTTTCCGGAGTTCGAGTGGTCGGACGAGGAGCAGCGCTATATGGCGATGCACCACCCCTTCACCATGCCGTATGAGGAGGATTTGCCCTACCTGATGACCGACCCCGCACGGGTGCGCTCACAGGCGTATGACGTGGTGCTGAACGGCATTGAGCTGGGTTCCGGCTCGATTCGTATCCACCGCCCGGACGTGCAGGCGCTGATGTTCCGCGCCTTGGGCTTCACCGAGGAAACAGCCCGCGCCCGCTTCGGCTTCATGATTGACGCCTTCAAGTACGGTACGCCGCCGCACGGGGGATTCGCTTTCGGGCTTGACCGGCTTGTGATGCAGCTGCTTGGCGCGGATTCCCTGCGCGACGTGATTGCCTTCCCGAAAGTGCGTGACGCATCCGATTTGATGACGAGCGCGCCGGATTTTGTCGATGCCGAGCAGCTGGAAGTGCTGCAATTGGGCGTTTCGACGGCGGCGGAGGCGGAGAAGCATCCGCAGAAAAAGCGTCCGACGATGGCGATTAAGACCGTCGCGGAGCTGGCGAAGCTGTCCCTGACGGCAGAAGAAGAAGTGACAATGGGCGAGGAGCTGAACACAATTCTTGGCTTTGCCGAAGCCTTGCAGGAAGTGGACACGACCGACGTTCCGCAGACGGCGCACGTCATCCCAACGGAAAACGTGCTGCGCGAGGACATTCCGGCGGCGCCCTTTGACCGCGATTTGCTGCTCTCCAACGCGCCGACGCACACCGAAGACTGCGTGAATGTGCCGCAGACATTCGATTAAGGGAGGAATCAGTCATGAAAATTACCCGAATGACGCTGCTGGAGCTGTCCGATGCCATGCAGCGCGGCGATTTGACCTCCCGCGAGGTCACGCAGGCGTATCTCGACCGCATCCATCAGGTGGAGGGCAAGGTGCAGGCGTATATCAGCCTGAACGAGGAAGAAGCGCTCCGTCAGGCGGACGAATGCGACAAGAAGCGACAGCAGGGCGAAAAGGTGTCGCCGCTTTGCGGCATTCCCGTCGCCGTGAAGGACAACATCTGCGTCAAGGGCGGCAAAACCACCTGCGCGTCCAAAATGCTGGCGGATTTCGTATCGCCGTACTCTGCCACGGTCTGGGAGAAATTGCAGGCGTCGGGCTGCGTCCTGCTCGGCAAGACGAACCTGGATGAATTTGCCATGGGCTCATCCACCGAAAACAGCGCGTTTCATCCCACGCATAACCCGCGTGATTTGTCGCGCGTGCCGGGCGGGTCGTCCGGCGGCTCGGCGGCGTGCGTCGCAGCGGATGAAGCCCCCTTTTCTCTCGGCAGCGACACCGGCGGCTCCATTCGCCAGCCCGCGGCATTCTGCGGCGTTGTTGGCATGAAGCCGACGTATGGCATGGTCAGCCGCTATGGGTTGGTCGCGTTTGCCTCGTCGCTGGATCAAATCGGCCCGATGACGAAGACTGTGGCGGACAACGCGCTTGTGCTGGATGCGATTGCCGGTTACGATTGCCGCGACACGACCTCCATCAAACGCGGCTATACGCCCATGAACCGCGAGATGAAAGCAGGCGTGAAGGGCTTGCGCATCGGTCTGCCGAAGGAAATGTTCGGCGAGGGCTTGTCCGCTGATGTCCGAAAAGCCGTCATGAACGCTGCCAAAACGCTCGAACGCCTTGGCGCGACGGTGAAGGAAGTCAGCATTCCGTCGCTGAAAGTCGCGCTTCCGGCGTATTACGTCCTGTCCTCGGCGGAAGCCAGCTCGAACCTTGCGCGTTTTGACGGTGTTCGTTATGGGCATCGTGCGGCGGAATATGCTGATTTGGAGGAATTGTACCTGAAGAGCCGCAGCGAGGGCTTCGGCGCGGAGGTCAAGCGGCGGATTCTGCTGGGCACTTACACGCTGTCCGCTGGGTACTTCGATGCGTACTACAAGAAGGCGCTGCAAGTGCGAACGCTCGTCATCCGCGAACTGAACGCGGTGCTGAAAGACGTCGACTGCCTGCTTTCGCCCGTCGCGCCGACGACTGCCTACAGAATCGGCGAAAAGACGATGTCGCCGCTGGAAATGTACCTCGGCGATATTGATACCGTCCCGGTGAATATCGCGGGCATTCCGGGCTTGTCGCTGCCTTGCGGGCTTGACCGCGCGGGGCTGCCCGTCGGCGTGCAGCTGATGGGCGCGACCTTCTCCGAACCGCTGCTCTACCGAGTCGGCTATGCGCTGGAAGAGGCGCTGGGCGAAATCTGCAAGGAGGCGACGCTGTAATGGCTTGGAAGATGATGGACGGATATGAAATGGTCATCGGCTTGGAGGTTCATGTGGAGCTGAAAACGAAGACCAAAATCTTCTGCGCCTGTCCGACGACCTTCGGCGCAGCGCCGAACACGCAGTGCTGCCCGGTCTGTATGGGCTTTCCCGGCACGCTGCCGGTGCTCAATCGGCAGGTGGTGCATTACGCGGTGCTGGCGGGGCTGGCGACGGGCTGCACGATTGCGCGTTACTCCAAGCAGGACAGAAAGAATTATTTCTATCCCGATCTGCCCAAAGCGTACCAAATCAGCCAGTATGACCTGCCGCTGTGCGTCGGCGGGCACTTGATGGTGGAGACGGAAGCGGGCGAGAAGCGCATTGGCATCACGCGCATCCACATCGAGGAGGACGCGGGCAAGCTCGTGCATGACCCGGAGAAGGGGACGCTCATCGACTGCAACCGCTGCGGCGTTCCGCTGATTGAAATCGTGTCTGAGCCGGATATTCGCACGCCGCAGGAGGCTGTCGCGTACCTGCACAAGCTGAAGGCGGTCATCGAGTACACGGGCGTGAGTGACTGCCGGATGCAGGAGGGTTCGCTCCGCTGTGACGTGAACCTCTCCATCCACAAAAAGGATGAACCGTTCGGCACGCGCACGGAAATGAAAAACCTGAACTCGTTTACGTCCGTTCAGCGCGCGATTGAGGAGGAATACCGCCGGCAGGTGGAGGCAGTCAAGAAGTGCGAAGCGATTGTGCAGGAGACGCGCCGCTTCGACCAGACCACGGGCAAAACGTCCTCCATGCGCCGCAAGGAGAACGCCAACGACTACCGCTATTTCCCCGACCCGGACTTAGCGCCCATTGTGCTGAGCGACGAAGTCATTGCCGGGTGGCGCAAGGAACTGCCGCAGCTGCCGGATGTGCGCAAGGCGGCGTACATGGCGGATTACGGGCTGACGGCGTACGCGGCGGAGCAGCTGGTCTCCAGCAAGTATCTGGCGGACTACTTCGAGACGGCGGCGCAGTCCACCGCGGCGGTCAAAATGCTGGCGAACCTGATGATCAGCGAAGTGTTCCGCCTGTTGGATGGCGAGGATGCGAAAATCCCGCTGAACCCGGCGTCCTTGGCGAAGATTGCGGACATGACGGAGCAGAGCCTTATCAGCGTCGGTACAGCGAAAAAGACGATAGACGCGCTCTGGGACACGCCCGAAGACCCGGAGGAATACGTCACCCGCATGGGACTGATGCAAATCAGCGATGAAGCGGTGTTGACAGAGTACGTCCGCAAAGCCATCGACACGCACCCGGAGATGGTCGCGGGCTACCGCAAGGGCAAGCTGACGCTGAAAAACGCGCTGATGGGCGTGGCAATGGGGCTTTCCGGCGGCAAGGCGAACCCGGTGGTGCTGCAAAAGCTGATGGACGCGGCGCTGGATGCATAATGGCAGGAAGAAATTACGCAATTCATGTCAATCGAAAAGGTACGCGCAGCATTTGCCGCGCAGGGGATTGCCGACCGCATCCGCGAACTCGATGAATCCAGCGCAACGGTTGCTTTAGCGGCACAGGCGCTGGGCTGTGGGCCGGGGCGCATCGCGAAAACGCTCTCGTTTCAGGGCAAGGAGCAGCCGATTCTGATTGTCGCGGCGGGGAATGGCAAAATCGACAACCACCGCTTCAAGGAGCGCTTCGGCGTGAAGGCGAAGATGCTCGCAGCGGAGGAAGTGCCGGAGAAAATTGGCCATGCCGTCGGCGGCGTCTGCCCGTTCGCAGACGCGCCCCCAAGCTGCTCTTCCCCCAAGATTCTGTAAAGAACCAAAATTCGCGGAGCATCTTGGCGCATTTTCATCTGGAAATAGTATAAAATCGCACACGAAAAAGACCACGCACCGAAAATCGGTCATGCGTGGTCTTTTTCACATGCGGCAGAATCAGGGAATCAGCAGACGCCCGCAGCTTTCGCACTCCACAATCTCGCCGTTGGCGGACGTGACGCGGCTCAGCACTGCCGACGGCAGCGACATATTGCAACCGCTGCACTGGTTGTTAATCAGCCGAGCGAGCGGCGGCGTGATGCGCTTCTTAATCTCGTGATAGCGTGCCAGCAGCTCCGGCGAAATGCCCTCGCCCTTCTTTGCGACGATGGCCTTCTGTGCCTTCAGGGCAGCTTCCTTTTCCGGTGATTCCTTGTCGTACTGCTTCTTGAGATTATCAAATTCTTCCTTCAGCTTAATGGCATCGCGGCGCAGGCTGCGTTCTTTCTGATCGTAATCGTTGGCATCCTTTGCCATGCGCTTCATTTCCTGCTCATAGCTGCCAATCGTCTCCAGAAAGCGGTTCACCTCGCTCAGCAGCGCTTTCGTATCATCCAATTCGGTCGGAGGATTCTGCTCGAAGCGGCTTTGCAGGTGGCGCAGCTGTTCTTCGCAGCGGGTGATGGCATCGCGGATGGCATCCTTGCGGTCAGAGAGAATCGCCACCTGTTCCTCCATCTGCTTGTACTGCTTCTGCTTGGCGTTGAACTGCGTGCGGCAGGTATTCATCTTCTGGCGCAGCGGACTGCGGCTCAGCTCCTGTTCGAGTTTGTCAGCCTTGCGGTCTTCCACTTGATACTGCCATAACATAGCAAGCTGGTCCATAAGTACCTCCTTGATAAACAGCGTGCCGGAGGGCACGGACGGTCACTCATACGCGCTGCGTTCGGAGCGCGAAATGTGCATTTTCCATTGTACTATATCCGGCGCGTTTTGTAAAGCCTTCATGAGCGCAAAAATACCGGGATTTTCCGTGGCAAAGTGTCCCGCCTCCAACAGCACCACGCCGTGGTAGGATGCATCCAGCGCAATGTGGTGCTTCACCTCGCCTGTGAGGAAAGCATCCGCGCCCATGGCGCGCGCATCTGCCCACTCGTCGCACCCGCCGCCGGAGCAGAGACCGACGCGGTGGATGAGCGCCTCCCGATGCCCCATCACGCGCACTGTGTCGCCCAACTGCCGCGCGGCAAAATCTGCGAACGCTTCCGCCGTCATCGGTGCGGATAAATCTCCCACGCGCAGGAAGCCCTCGCCGACGATGCTCTCCAGCCCCAGCAGTCCCGCCAGCGTGTCGTTCATGCCGCCGGACGCTTGGTCGAGGTTCGTGTGCGCGGCAATCAGCGATAAGCCGTTTGCAATCAGCCGAATCAGCAGATGCCCCTCGTAATCCGCCTCAGTCAGGCGCTTCCGGGCGGAAAACATCAGGGGATGATGCGTCACAATCAGGTTCGCGCCCGCTGCCAGCGCATCGTCAATCACGCGGTCGGTCACGTCCAGCGCAAGGTGGATGCCCGTCACTTCCGCCTGTGGATTGCCCACCAGCAAGCCGGAATTGTCAAAATCCGCCTGCGTGTCAAACGGCGCAAGCGCGTCAATCAGCTCGTAAACCCGCTGCACCGTCAGCATGGCGCACCCTCCAATTCCATGATTTTTCGTTGATAAAAGTCGATTTCCGCCGCAATTTCGCCGCGAATCCGGCTTACATCACCCGTTGCGGATGCCAGCCCGGTCAGACGGTCGTCCATCACCTTGATGCGGTAGCGGCAGTAGTCCAGCAGCATTTTCGGCGGATTCTGCACCCACAGCAAGCGCCCGTAGTGCACTTCCTCCGCCGTCCAGTCGTCCGCCTGCCCCGGTTCGGCGCGCCAGAAGATGTAGAAGCGCCCCGCCGCTTGGCAGAGTTTCTCCTGCACGATGTGGTAGCCGATTTCAGGCAATGTCCGGCGAACGAGCGGCTGCTCCGTATGCGAGGAAAGCACCAGTACCGCTCCGCAGAGCTTCTCTGCGCCGCTAAGCAGCACCTTGCGGATGGTTTCGCCGCCCATGCCCATCATCGATACACACCCGCAAGGTTTGGTCAGCGCATCCAGCCCGTCGGCGAGCCGCACATGCGCACGCTTCTCCAAATGATGGCGGCGGACACTTTCTTCCGCGTGGAGAAGCGCCTTTGGGCTGACATCTGCCAGAATCATCTCTTGGCAAATGTTGTGCGTCAGCAGATAACAGGGGAGCAGCGCGTGATCTGTGCCGATATCCGCGCCCAGCGCACACGGCTCGTACAGCTGCGCAGCGAGGGATAGTCTTTCGTCGAGCATAACGCCTCCCAAAAACGGCCCTGCCGCCAATTCGTGGACAGAGCCGCAAATGTTATTCCGTATAGTAGTCGCGCAGTTTCTTGGAACGGCCGGGGTGGCGAATCTTGCGCAGTGCTTTTGCTTCAATCTGGCGGATGCGTTCGCGGGTGACGTTGAACTCCTTGCCAACTTCCTCCAGCGTGTGCGCCTGTCCATCCTCCAGCCCGAAACGAAGGCGGATGACCTTCTCCTCGCGCGGGGTCAGTGTGTGCAGCACTTCCTGCAATTGTTCGCGCATCATGGCGTTGGACGCCACCTCCGCCGGCGCGGGCGCGTTCTCATCCTCGATGAAGTCGCCCAAATGGCTGTCCTCTTCCTCACCAATCGGGGTTTCCAGCGACACCGGCTCCTGCGCAATCTTGATGATTTCACGCACCTTGCTCTCGCTGATGCCCATTTCCTTTGCGATTTCCGCGGGTGTGGGGTCGCGCCCCAGCTCCTGCGCCAGCTGACGATTGACGCGAATCAGTTTGTTGATGGTCTCCACCATGTGCACGGGAATGCGAATCGTGCGCGCCTGATCGGCGATGGCGCGGGTAATCGCCTGCCGAACCCACCACGTCGCGTAGGTGGAAAACTTGTAACCTTTGGTGTAGTCGAATTTCTCTGCCGCTTTGATTAAGCCGAGGTTGCCCTCCTGAATCAGGTCAAGGAACTGCATTCCGCGCCCGACATAGCGCTTGGCAATGGACACCACAAGGCGCAGGTTCGCTTCACTGAGCTTCTTTTTTGCCTCCGCTTGCTCCTCTGGCGTGCCTTCCGCAATCTGCTTTGCCAGCGCAATTTCTTCTTCGGTGGTCAACAGGGGATATTTGCCGATTTCTTTCAAATACAGGCGGACAGGGTCGTCGGAACTCACGCCGTCGGGGACGGACAGGTTAATCGTGTCAATGGGGGTGTCCTCGCTGGACTGCGCGGGCTGCGGGTCGTTTTCATTGATGACGGTCACGCCGAGCGCTTCGAGATTCTCCAGCACCTTGTCCAGCTGATCCGGCTCGATGTAGAGATCCATCAGGCGTTCCATAATCTCCTTGTAGGTCAGCGTGCCCTTCTTCTTGCCGTATTCATAGAGGTCATCAAGCCGCTTTTGGCGGCTATCCGGGGTTTGTGTCAAGCGGAATCCACTCCCTTCAGCCCAACAGGGAATCATCAATCCATGTAGTCCACCAGATTCTTGGACATGTTCGGGCGCTTAATCTTGCGCAGCGCCTTCACCTCAATTTGGCGGATGCGTTCGCGGGTGACGTTGAACGCCTTGCCGACTTCCTCCAGCGTACGCTGCTGACCGTCATCCAGCCCGTAGCGCATCCGGATGACCTGCTCTTCGCGCGGCGTCAGCATGTGCAGCACGTCGGAAAGCGTCTGCTTCATCATGCTTTCCGCCACAATCTGGGAGGGCGGCGGCGTCTTGTCGTCTTCGAGGAAGTCACCGAGGTGGCTGTCCTCCTCCTCGCCAATCGGGGATTCGAGCGACACCGGCTCCTGCGCAATCTTGATGATTTCCTGCACCTTGCTCACGCTGATGCCCAGTTCCTTCGCGATTTCCTCCGGGCGCGGCTCACGGCCCAGCTTCTGCTGAAGCTGGCGGTTCACGCGCACGATGCGGTTAATTGTTTCCACCATGTGCACGGGGATGCGGATGGTACGCGCCTGATCGGCAATCGAGCGGGTGATAGCCTGCCGAATCCACCACGTCGCGTAGGTGGAAAACTTGAAGCCCTTGGTGTAGTCGAACTTCTCCACTGCCTTCATCAGACCGAGGTTGCCCTCCTGAATCAGGTCGAGCAGGCTCATGGAGTTCTTGCTGCGCCCAACGTACTTCTTGGCAATCGACACGACAAGGCGCAGGTTCGCTTCGCTCAGGCGGCGTTTCGCCTCGTTGCGGATGGCGGGGTCGTCACTTTCCAGCTGCTTGGCAACTTCAATTTCCGCTTCGCTCGTCAGCAGCGGAATGCGCCCGATTTCCTTCAAATACATGCGCACCGGGTCGTCGGCAGAAATGACATCAGCTTCGCTCAGGTCGTCGTTCAGTGCGGGATCGGGCACTTCCATGGCAGCGGGGGATGTATCCGGGATTTCCGCGGAATCTACCACGGTCACGCCCAGACTCTCCAGCTTGTCCAGCACCTTCTCCAGCTGATCGGCCTCAAAAAAAGTATTGCCCAGACGATCGGTCACTTCCTGATAAGTGATCGTGCCTTTGTTTTTTGCGTATTCGTACAGTTCGTCAAGCGGTGACGGACGGCCATTCTGCGAAAGCGTCAAGTTGAACTCTCCTTCTTGTGATACAGCCGGGTTTTCCGGCTCGGTAGCGATAAACAAATTGCAATTTCCATAACGACTGCATTATTTCAGTCGGTTGATGGTGGCAGTCAGCTGCTTTGCTTCATCCAGCGCCTGCATTTTTTCTGCGCCGGAGAGCGTTTTGATGCGCTTCATAATCTCGTCGTACTGCGCGCGCGCTCGTTTCAGGCGCATCCGCGATAGGCAGTCGTGCGCCATTTGCAGCATTTGATCCGTGCTTTCGCCGCTCTGCGCCATCAGCAGATGACTGACGCGGGCGCGCACCACCTCGTCGCTCTGGCTTTCCACCAGCGACGCGGCGGACACACCGCTTTGCAGCTGCAGAAACAGCTCCTTGAGCAGCGGGTCGCGGAAGTCGTCCTCCTGCGCCAAATCTTCCGGCAGACGCGACGAGGCAATCAGCGAAAGCAGCAGCTCCTCCGCGCGCACATCCTCGTCGGCGTTTTCCGGCTCCGGGACAGGCGTCGCGGGCGGACGAGCGATTCGCGCGGGCAGGGGAGGCGCAGAAGTGATGTCCTTCGGCGGCGTCATGCCGATTTGCGCAATCAGCACATCGCGGCTGAAGCCCGTCTGCACGATGAGCTCCTGCAGGGCGTTCTCCATCTCCACCGGCTCCAAGTTCCGCAAAATCGCGGCGCACGCCTTCGCGTAGGCGGTTCGCCCCTCCTGCGTGGTCAGGTCGTGTTCCGCGCGAAGCCGCCGCATCCGGTAGGCTTGCGGCGTCAGGGCAGGCAGCTTGTCGAAGCCTTCTTTCCCGTCACGGCGGATGAATTCGTCCGGGTCAAGCCCGTCGGGGAAATCCAGCACACGCGCCGGAATGCCTTCCGCCTCCAGTATATCCAGACCGCGCAGGATGGCGTGCTGCCCCGCGCTGTCGCCATCGTAGGACAAGTATACCATCGGCGCAAAGCGTTTGAGCAGCTTTGCTTGTTCGCTCGTCAGCGCCGTGCCGAGTGTCGCGCAGACGCCGGTCACGCCGAACTGCGTCAGCGAAACGACGTCCATATACCCCTCGACCAGCACCACACGCTCCAAGTGCCGCTCTTTGCGCAGAAGATTTGCTGCGTACACGCCCAAACGCTTGTTGAAAATGGGGGTGTCGGACGTGTTGAGGTACTTCGGCTGCACGTTCTCAATTGCGCGCCCGCCAAACGCCAAGACGTTGCCGTATTGGTCGATGATGGGGAAAATCGCGCGGTTGCGGAACATGTCAAAAGCGCGGCGCGGGCGCGCAGGGCGATCCGCCGTCGCTTCCTCCGCGTCTTTGATGACAATCAGCCCAGCCATTTGCAGCTCTTCGGTGGTGTAGCCCTTTGCCTGCATCGCGCGGGTTAAAGCATCCCAGCTGTTCGGCGCTGCGCCCAGACCGAATTTGCGGATGACGCCGTCGGATACGCCGCGGCGCTTCAAATAATCCAGCATCGGCTGCCCCGCGGGGGTGAAGAGCGTTTCGTAGAAGAAGTGCGCCGCATCCCGATTGCACGCCAGCAATCGCTCGCGCTGCGTCTGCCGCCGCTGATAATCCGGGTCAGCCTCCATCTGCGGCAGCGGCATGTGCAGCTGATCCGCCAGATGCTTCACCGCTTCGGGAAACGGCAGATGTTCAATCTCCATCACAAAATGGATGACGCTGCCGCCCGCCTTGCAGCCGAAGCAGTAGAACAGCTGCTTTTCCGGATCCACGGAGAAAGATGCGGTTTTCTCTCCATGGAAGGGGCATAGCCCCCAGTATTTGCGCCCATTCTTTTTGAGCTGGACGTACTGCCCAACGATCTGAACGATGTCCGCACGCGCGCGGAGCTCATCCAGCCAAGAAGGCGGAAAACGCACGGCACCGCTCACCTCCCTCAAAAAGCGTTCTGCCAAGGAACACAAAAAGCACACCCGGAACCAACAGGAAACGGGGAACGCATTGTGTTATTTGGATGGCTTGCAGGTCTGTCTCTGCTCATCCATCAGTTTAATTCGCCAAGAAATCGAAATTTCCTGCTTGTTTCAGCCTTGTGTTTTTGGAATCTTCGGAAAAAAAGCGGGAAAATGCGAAGAACGCTTGTTATATTGCCGAAAACCCGCTCGGCACGAACAGTTGCTGATAGGTGCGAATGGCGTAACGGTCGGTCATGCACGATACAAAGTCGCACACAGCGCGTGCCGTGCCTTCCTTGTAGCCGATGAGCACGAACTCCTCCGGCATTTCGCCCGGATGCTCGCTGTAATAGCTGAACAGCGCTTCCACAACGTGCTTGCAGCGTTCTTCCTCCGCCTGCCGCCACTGGTCACGGTATACGCGCGCAAACATGAACTCCCGCAGGCCGTCCATGGTTTCCTGCACCAGCGGCGACATGGCCAGCTTCGGTTTGTCCGCGCTGCACGCCACAATGTCGCAAATCATGGTGTTGATGCGCTCGCCGTGCGTCTGTCCCAGCACCTTCAAGCAGTCCGCCGGCAGTTCAAAGGGCTGCAAGACTCCGGCGCGCAGGGCATCATCCAAATCGTGATTCAAATACGCAATCCGATCGGCACGGCGGACGCACTGCCCCTCCAGCGTTGCGGGAAACTGCTTGCCAGAATGACAGAGGATGCCGTCGCGCACCTCCCACGTCAGGTTCAGCCCGTTTCCGTCGTTCTCCAGCGCCTCGACGCAGCGCTTCGACTGCTCGTTGTGCCGGAAGCCTTCAGGCATTAGCCTGTCCAGCGCGTGCTCGCCGATGTGCCCGAACGGCGTATGCCCCAAATCGTGCCCCAGCGCAATTGCTTCCGTCAAGTCCTCGTTCAGCTGAAGACACCGCGCCAGCGTCCGGGCAATCTGCGCCACTTCCAGCGTGTGCGTCAGCCGCGTGCGGTAGTGGTCGCCTTCAGGCGCGAGGAACACCTGCGTTTTGTATTTCAGGCGGCGAAACGCTTTGCAGTGGATGATGCGGTCGCGGTCGCGTTGGAAGTCCGTGCGCATCGGGCAGGGGTCAATCGGCTTTTCGCGCCCGCGCGTGTCCTTCGCGCAGACCGCCCGCGGTGATAGACGTTGTGCTTCCTCCTGTTCCAATTGCTCCCTGATGGTCATCGTCGTTTCCCTCCTCTCATTGCATTATAATTACAACATCGAGGGGCAAAAATCCTTGCGAAATCACAAATTTGACGCGAAAAATTCACACTTTACAAATCTGCGTTTTTATGCTATGATACTTGACTGTACCAACAAATTCGCAACGGGAGGAAAACTGACCCCATGAAGAAGAAATCAACCGCGAAGAAAGTATTGCTGACCATCCTCGGCGTCCTGCTGGCGCTGGTAATCGTGCTGGTGGGCACGGTCTACGTCATCTGGCACGACGAAATCACAACGCTGCTGTCCTTTCAGCAGGTGACGCAGCGCGATGAAAGCCATAAGGATGGTTCGGTGTATGTGCTGAATGTCTCCGGCGGCTACCATTTCGACGAGTTCCTGGCGCAGGGCGGCGCGTCCAATGACACGGAGCTTATCTCCTTTATCACGAACAGCATCACCAAGGGCATTATCCCCATGAGCATCAAAACCTCGGAAATCGCCTGCTCTGCCTTCACCGCGGATACGGCGGACGGCGACCGCGTTTTCGGCCGCAACTACGATTTCCACGAGACGAACACCGTCATCGTCTACACGAATCCGGGCAACGGACGTCATGCTTCCTATTCCACGGTGGACTTGCAGTTCCTCGGCTTAGACAGCACGAAGGACGTGACCACCTTCGGGCAGAAGATTCTCACGCTTGCCGCTCCTTTTGCGCCGCTGGATGGCGTGAATGACGCGGGCGTGGCATGCGGCATCTTCATGTCCTATCAGGGTGGAGAGAAGGTCGCCGCGACGAATCAGCAGACCGACAAGCCGGATTTGACCTCGACCACGATGCTCCGCATGATTCTGGACTACGCCGACTCCGTTGAAGAAGCAGTCGAACTGGTGGAAAAGTACGACCTGCACGACTCCGCAAAGACGAGCTTCCATTATATGATTGCGGATTCCACGGGCAGGAGCGCGATTCTGGAGTGGGTGTCTGACAGCAGTGACGACGACGCGGATGGCGCGAACCGCCACTTGAACGTCATCTGGAACGACGCTGATCCGCTCTCCGGCGCGACGGACTGGCAGATGATTACCAACTTCATTATCACGCCGGATTACTACACGGCGGACGCGAACAAACCGGGTCTTGACCGCTACGAGCTTCTGCGCGACCGTCTGGCGGAGCTGAATGGCGTCGTGGCGG
>ERZ857882.1252-NODE-1252-length-30424-cov-4.733050_pt1 | contig 30424 bp, 22 predicted proteins | sample MGYA00519697_ERZ857882 | MGnify/ENA primary metagenome ERZ857882 (study PRJEB31778, sample SAMEA3449373) | human gut metagenome | biome: human gut; feature: human-associated habitat; material: faeces | place: United Kingdom | collected 2010/2012 ...
CCGCGCCCCGAGCGAGCCCCCGAGCACCAGGAAGGTTTTCTTTTCGGTATTCAACCCGAAGGTCTCCTTGGCCTGGCGTTGGGAAAGTCCTGCATCGGTAATGCTGCTGCGCACCGGATTGCCGGTAAAGACGATCTTCTCCCGTGGGAAAACCTTCTCCAATCCCTCGTATGCCACACAGATGACCCGCGCCCGGTGGGAAAGGATCCGGTTGGTCAGCCCCGCAAAACCGTTTTGCTCCTGGATGAGGGTGGGAACCCCTGCCAGCGAAGCGGCGAACAGCACCGGCGCGCTGGCATATCCTCCTGTACCGATGACCACATCGGGACGGAACCGACGGACAATGCTGCGGGCCCGCCACAGGCTGGAAATCACCTTGAAGGGGACTGCCAGATTCGACAGGGAAAGCGAACGCTGGATGCCCGCAATGGGCAGCCCCACGATCCGGTATCCTGCTTCGGGCACGCGCGTCATTTCCATGCGCCCCTGCGCCCCCACGAACAGGATGTCGGCATCGGGATGTCTCCGGCGCAATTCGTCGGCAATGGATACCGCCGGGAATATATGTCCGCCGGTGCCTCCTCCGCTCAAGATGATCCGATAGGGTTTTTTGTGCGATGTCATATATTTTCGAGTATTTGTCGAGCCTTCTCTTGCCTCTTTTGTTCCTCGGGGGTATCCTCCTCCGGGATGTTGTTTTCTTCTTCCTGCGGGAAAACCTCCGGTGCCGAGACCTCCGGCTGCTGGGCATCGGAAGACGGCGAAGAGGGAAGCGGCGGGAGCGGCGTTTTCTCCCGGGCGTTCATGATGATCTTCTGCATGATGCCCACCATCAGACACGAAGCGATGATGGACGTTCCTCCGGAACTGATAAACGGGAGGTTCTGCCCCGTAACGGGAAACATCCCCACATTGACCCCCGTATGGACAATGGCCTGGCACATGATCACGCACAGCAGGCCGCACAAGACCAACAGGCCGAAGCGATCCTCCACCCGCAGCGCCTGCACCGTAACCCGAACGGCAAATACGGCAAAGAGCAACAGGATGAACGCTCCGCCTACCACGCTGTATTCCTCCACCAGGATGGAAAAGATAAAATCGCTGTCCGCCTGCGAGAGGAAATACTTCTGGATGCTCTTTCCCGGTCCGGCCGCCGGAAGGCTTCCTCCCAGGGCAATGGCCGTCTGCGCCGCGGTGATCTGCAGGTATTTGTCCCGTTCCTCCTTGGACATTTCCTTGTTCTCCGAACGGGAGACGTAGTTCTCTATGCGCGCCATCCAGGTACCTACGCGGGTTCCTTCGAAAAGGTCGGGCTTGGCCTTGTAAGTGCCGAAGACCAACACCGCCCCCAGAATGAACAACAGCACCGTAACTGCGATATGCTTGAAGGGGTACCGTCCGATGACCAGCATCACGTAAAACGTAAACAGGAAGATGAGTCCCGTCGAGAGGTTGTGCGGGATGATCAGCGCCGCCATCACCAGAACCGGCCCCCAAAGGTCGATCACCCGGTGTTTCCAGCCGAGCATCCTCTGCGGGTCGCGGCTGTATTTCTCCAGGTAGCGCGCCGTAAACATGACCATCGCGATCAGCGCAAAGGCCGAAGGCTGAAAGCTGACCCCGAATATCCGTACCCAACGCCCGGCGTTCTGCCCTTCGATGACCGTCCCCGAGAAAAACGCCCATACCAACGCTCCGATGGTAAGCACCACCACGATCCACGTCAGTCCCCGGTACAGACGGTAGTTCAGCCAATACGCCAGAAACATCAGCAGCACCCCGGCCAGCACGTCCCGCGCAAAGGTAATAAAGACCGAAGAGATGCTGCTCACCTGACGGATGGTACTGGTACTGATGACCCCCAGCAGGGAGAAGAGCAGCAACAGAACGACCACACCCCAGATGACCTTGTCTCCGTGGCGCAGGATGTGGAAGTCGATACGCAGAATGCCGTCCGCAGGGTTCTTCATGCCTTTTGCCTTGTTTTGTTATCTGATCTTAAGCGTAACGATGCTCAATACCGCCAGGAATACCGAGATGATCCAAAACCGGGTAACGATCTTGCTCTCGTGCAGGCCTTTCTTCTGGTAATGATGGTGCAGGGGGGACATCAGGAAGATCCTCCGCCCCTGGCCATACTTGCGTTTGGTGTACTTGAAATACGACACCTGGATCATCACCGAAAGCGCTTCTACCAGAAATATTCCCGAGATCAACGGCAGGAGCAATTCCTTGCGCACGCAGATGGCCAGCACCGCGATGATCCCGCCGATGGTCAGAGAACCCGTATCGCCCATGAACACCTGCGCCGGATAAGCGTTGTACCACAAAAATCCGATCAGCGCTCCTACGAACGCGCAGATGAATACCATCAGTTCGCCCACATCGGGAATGTACATGATGTTGAGGTAATCGGCAAAAATGATGTTGCCCGACAGCCAGGCGAACAGCCCCAACACCGAAGCCTGAACGGCGGACGTCCCGGCCGCCAGCCCGTCGATACCGTCGGTCAGATTGGCCCCGTTCGATACGGCGGTGATGATGAAGATAACCACGGGAATGAACAGGAGCCATACCCAGTCGCGGTAATTGCCGCCCAACCAACTGATCAGGTACGCATAGTCGAACTCGTTGTTTTTGACAAAGGGGATCGTGGTCTTGGTGGAATGTTCCTCGGCCTGGAGAAAGCGTTCCTGCCCTTCACCCGACGCACTTTCCGCCCCGACGACCGCCTGTACCACAGCCGTGCGTTCGGGCGAAGCCTCGCGAATGGTTACCTGCGGGCTGAAATACAGCACACAGCCCACCAGCAAGCCCAAACCTACCTGCCCCACCACTTTGAAGCGACCTTTGAGCCCGTCCTTGTTCTTGCGGAAGACCTTGATGTAATCGTCCAGAAATCCGATCGCCCCCATCCAAAGCATCGTTATGAGCAACAGCACGAGGTAGATATTGTCCAAACGGGCAAAGAGCAGCACCGGCACGACCGTCGCCAGGATGATGATCACCCCGCCCATCGTCGGAGTTCCGGCCTTTTCCTCCTGTCCGGCCAAGCCCAAATGCCGCACCGTCTCGCCGATCTGCTTGCGGCGCAAGAAACGGATGATCTTCTTGCCGAACACCAGGGCGATGACTAGCGAGAGCAGAAAAGCCGCCGCGCCCCGGAAACTGATGTAATTGAACATCCCCGCCCCGGGAAAGTCGCACACGCGATCCAAATAGTTGAACAGGTAATATATCATGTTCCTTCCGTATATTTTGTCTTTATTCTTGTATCGTTACCGTTTCTCCGCGGCCGAGGCAGCAAACGCCTCGCGCAGCTGTTCCATGTCGTCGAAATGCGTACGCACCCCCTTGACCTCCTGGTAAGTTTCGTGCCCTTTGCCCGCTACCAGGATGATGTCGCCCTTGCCGGACATCGCCACGGCCGTACGGATCGCCTGCCGGCGGTCGGGATTGACCAGCACGCGGGCGGTGCGCTCGGCCGGCACACCGGCCATCATCTCTTCGAGGATGTCCATCGGGTCTTCGCTGCGGGGATTGTCCGAAGTGAAAATGGCCCGATCGGCTCCTTCGGCCGCAATGGCCGCCATCTCCGGACGCTTGGTACGGTCGCGGTCGCCCCCGCATCCCGCTACCACGGTGAAGGTTTCGTTGCCCGTGCGCAGTTGGTTGACCGTACGGATGACATTGTCCAGCGCATCCGGCGTATGGGCATAATCGACGATGCACACCACCCCGGAGGGAGAAGTCCAGTTCTCAAACCGCCCGTGCACCCCCCGCTGACAGCTGAGCGCCTCCAGCACCCGGGTGGGTTCGCAGCCCAGCAGCACCGCCGTGGCATAGATCGCCAGAGCATTGTACGCATTGAATCGCCCGACCAAAGGCAACCAGACCTGGCGGCCGTCGATCTCGAGTTCCATTCCTTCGAAGGTGCTCTCCAGGATCCGGGCCTTGAAGTCGGACACCGAGGCCAGCGAATACGTGTATTTCCGCGCCCGGGTGTTTTGCAGCATGTAGGCCCCGTTGCGGTCGTCCGCATTGACCAGCGCAAAGGCATCGGGAGCGAGCGAATCGAACAGGCGTTTTTTGGCATCGCGGTATCCGGCGAAGGTCTTGTGGTAGTCCAGATGGTCGTGCGTCAGGTTGGAGAAGATCGCCCCCCGGAAATCCAGCCCCGCCACCCGCTGCTGCGCCAAGGCATGGGAGCTGACCTCCATAAAGCAATGCGTACACCCCTGCCGCGCCATCCGATCCAGCGAAGCATTGAGCGTGAGGATGTCCGGAGTGGTCTGCCGGGCGGGAATGTGCTCCTCGCCGAGGATATTCTCCACCGTGGAAAACAGCCCGCAGCGATACCCCATCGAACGGAACACCTGATACAACAGCGTCGCCGTCGTCGTCTTTCCGTTGGTCCCCGTCACGCCCACCAGGGCGATACGCGAAGTCGGGTTGTCGTAAAACGCCCGGGCCATCAGCGCCAAGGCCCGCGAAGTATCCTCGACCTGCACGTAGGTCACCCCGGGGTGCAACTCCCCGGGCGTCTTGCGCAGCACCACCGCGCAAGCCCCTGCACGGATCGCCTGGTCGATATAGTCGTGCCCGTCGGCCGCCGTGCCCTCTATGGCGACAAAGGCACCGGAAGGCACCACCGCCCGCGAATCGAACGAAAGCCCGGCCAGAGGCAGGTCTTCCCTCCCGCCGAGCAAACGGTGCGGGATCCCGGCGAGCACTTCCTGTAAGGTCTTGGTCGTCTTTTCTTCCTTATCCATAGTCGTGGTTATCTTGCCGTCAATATTACCTTTTCCCCGCTGCGCAGGCGGCTGCCCTTGGTCAGGGACTGGTGGGTGATCTTGCCCGTACCGCCCTCCACACGCACCGAAAGCCCCATCCGTTCCAGAGCAGGGACCACATCGGCCGGGTAAAGCCCCTTGACATCGGGCATCACCTGAGCCGTTTCGTCGATCGAGGGACGGGGAGCGGCTTCTTCCGCCTGTTCGTACATGCCGGATTCGGGTCCTTTGTACCGGTACACCTGACGGGGCGTAGTCCGGTAGATCCCCGCGGCGATGTCCTTGACTACCGGCGCGGCGATCAAACCGCCGGAAATACCATAGCCCTGAGGGTGGTAGATGCAGACGATCAGGGAATACTGCGGGTCGTCATGCGGGAAATACCCGGCAAAGGACACCATGTACTGCATCGGCTCGCCCCGGCCGTAATTGTACTGCGCGGTACCCGTTTTCCCGGCCAGCCGCAGGTCGGGATCGTAACAAGCCCGATGCGCCGTACCATCGCGGTCTTCCACCACGCCGCGCAAAAGATCCTGCATGATCTTGATGTTTTTGTCCGAAGCGATCTTCCCGCGCGATTTGGGGGCCACCCGCTCCACGACTTCGCCCCCCTGGCGCACTTGCTCCAGGATATGCGGCTGAAGGTACACCCCATCGTGCGCCACTGCATTGTAGAGGGAGAGCGTCTGCAAGGGGGTGAGCTGCACTTCGTATCCATACGATACCCAAGGCATGGAAATCCCCGACCATTTGGGCGATCCCGGCACGGGGACGTACGGATCGGGTTCACCGGCGATGTCGATGCCCGTCTTCTGCCCCACCTGCATCTTGAACAAACGGTCGATAAAATCCTCCTGGTGGTCCTTGAAAGCCTCATAAGCCGTCTTGACGATGCCCGTATTGGACGACTTGACAAAGGCCTTGCGAAGGGAAATCACCCCGTAGCCGCCCGCCTTGTAATCCCGGACATGGCGGCCGTATATCGTATAGATACCCCGTTCGGTATCCACCTTCTGCGCCGTATCGGCGGCATCTTCTTCCAAAAGCGCCAGGACAGACATCAGTTTGAAAGTCGAACCCGGGTCGCTCCGCTCGCCCACCGCATAGTTGAGCACCTCGGCGTACTGTCCCTCCCCGATACGTCCCAGATTGACCATAGCCTTGATACCCCCGGTCTTCACGTCCATCACCACGGCGCAACCCCGCTCGGCGTTCCATTTGAGCAAATGCTCCTGCAATGCTTCATGGGCGATGTTCTGGATGCGGGCGTCGATGGTGAGCACCAAGTCCTTTCCGTCGACCGGGTCGCGCTTGTTCCCGTCGGCCAAAGGCTTCCATTCGCCCCGGAGCTGCTGCATCATCCGCACCCCGGGAGTACCCTTGAGTTGAAGCACGTAATATCCCTCGGCACCGACATAGGCCCGGTTGTCGTCCGAATAACCGATCAGGCGGTCGCCCATTCCCCGCAGGGGGTTGATGCGCTTGGAGTAATCCTTGATGATGAGCCCGCTGCGCACCGGCGAAGTCTTCTTGGCATAGTACTCGAAGATCGGGAAGGTGAGCAGCCGATCCCGGTCGGCCTGGGAAATATCGGTCGCTACCCGCAGATAGCGGTTTTTCTTTTTGCGCGCCGCGTCGAAATACCTGCGCCATCCGGCCGAGGACCGCGTAGGGAAATACTTGGCCATCGAATCGCACAGGGCCGAGATGTTCTTTTTGTCCTTCGTATCGTTGTACGTCTGGTCGGTAGGCACGGCCGTATCCCAATACACGTCGTAACGCAAGACGGTCGAGGCCAGCAGATACCCGTCCGAGGAGTAGATGTTGCCCCAGCGGGAAGGCACCTCGCGTTCTTCGATACGGCGGGAACGCGCCTCGCGACGGAGTTCATCGCCCGTAACGGCGATACGGAACATAAAAAACGCCACAGCCGCCAGCAGCACGAGGAACCCGACTGCCATCACCCCGATCCACAGGTACGAAACGCCCTGCAGACGGTCTCCCTGTCGGGTCTCCGTCCGATCGTCCGTCGGCTGTCCTGTTCCCTGTTCGATCATCCGATCACTTCTTTTTGTCCACCTGTATCATATTGACCGGCTGGTCGGTCGGTTTGAACCCCTGCTCGGAAAACCGTTCGAGCATCCCGCTTTCCATCCTCACCTGAGAGATCCGGGACTGGATTTCCACGTACTCGGTGGCCAGGGTATTTTTCTGCTCGGTAAGGTTCTTGATCCGATACACCTTCTGGTCCATCGAAGCCGAACTGTACACCATGGCAAAGGCAATGACCACCACCAGTCCGGTCCATTTCCACATCCGGCCGGTGAAATAATCACCCCGGATGAACTTGGCGAAAATATCGAGCGGATTCATCATTTTCCGTTTTTATCGTGTTGCCCGGCTACCTTTTCCCCCACGCGCAGCCGGGCGCTGCGGGCGCGGGAGTTTTCCGCCATTTCCCTCTCCGAAGGGACGATCGCTTTGCGCTCCACCGGCTGCAAGGGCCGCAGAGGATTGCCGTAGAAGTCTTTTTCCACCTCGCCCGAAAAACGCCCGGAGCGGATGAAATTCTTCACCAGCCGATCCTCCAGGCTGTGGTACGAGATCACGCTCAAACGTCCTCCTTCGCGCAGGACCTCCCCCGACTGGGTCAGGAAATCTTCCAAAGCCCCCAGTTCGTCGTTCACCGCGATGCGCAGCGCCTGGAACACCTGGGCGAAAAACTTGTTTTCCCTGCCCGGTGCCGCAAAACCTTCCAAGGCCGCCATCAACTCCCCGGTAGTGGCGATGGGGCGTTTCCTCAGAATCTGACGAGCCAAAGCCCGCCCTTGGCGAAGCTCTCCATAGCGGTAAAAAAGATCGGCCAAGACCTCCGCCTCGTACTCATTGACCACCTGAGCCGCCGTCAGCCCTCCCGAAGGGTTCATCCGCATGTCCAGCGGGCCGTCGTAGCGGATGGAAAAACCGCGCCCCGCCGTATCGAACTGGTGGGACGACACGCCCAGATCGGCCAGAATGCCGTCAACGGCCTCCACCCGATAAAAACGCAGGTAACGGGACATGTAGCGGAAGTTTTCCCCGACAAAGGTAAAGCGAGGATCGTCGATCTCTCCGGCCGGCACTTCGCTGTCCTGGTCGAAGGCGAACAAACGGCCGCCTTGCCCCAAGCGGGAAAGGATTTCGCGCGAGTGTCCACCGCCGCCGAACGTCGCATCGACGTACACACCGTCGGGCTTGATCGCAAGAGCATCGACGGACTCGTTCAAAAGTACGGGTACGTGGTAACTCATCGTCGTATTCATATCTCCCGGGAGGAACCATCACCTTCCTTCCCGGCGGATCCCATCAATCTTTCTGCCAACTCGGCATAGGAACTCTCTCCGCGGCCGAGCGCCTGTTCGTACAGGTCTTTGTCCCACAACTCGAAGAAATTCCCCACCGGAGACAACACCACTTCCCGTTCGAAATGCGCCCAAACAGCCAGATCGGCCGGGATATTCACCCGCCCCACCGCATCGGCCTCCACAAAGCGCACCCCCGCCATAAAACGGCGGATGAAGTCGCGGTGCTCCCGCACATAGGGATTCAAACGCTGGATCTTGCCCAACTCCTCCTCCCACATGCGGGACGTGTACATCTCCAAACACGTCTCCTGCATCGAGCGGCGAATAAAAAATCCGCCGGCCACCTCTCCGCCCAGCGCCTTGCGCAGGGCCGAAGGCAGGGCTATACGCCCTTTGGCATCGGGTTTTACGACAAATGTCTCGAGTATACGGTACATACGATCTATTATCGTTCAAAATTACTACATTTCCACCACATCCCCACCACTTTCCACCACTTTTTCCCATTTAATTTCTTATCTTTTTTTAACGACATTTTAAGACCCATCCCGGCCCAAATCTCCGTAACTTTCCACATCGACCAAAATCGGTTCGACGCCGCAGAAAAAAACACAATACCCCATACAAAAATGAAAGCATTCAAGATCGCAGCCATCGGCATAGGATCCCTCGTCGGGCTGCTCATCGTCCTGATGATCGCCATCCCCTATTTCTTCAAGGACAAGATCGTCGACGCCGCCCTCCAGGCCGCCAACGAATCGCTCACCGCCCGGATCGTGGTCGATCCCTCGGACGTACACTTCTCGCTGTTCTCCCACTTCCCCAACTTCACCCTCGCCATCGAAGACTTCGCCATCGAAGGCACGGGAAAATTCGAAGGCACCACCCTGATCCGCGCTTCGAAGATCTACGCCGTGATCGACCTCGCCAGCGTCTTTTCCGGCACGCCCAACATCCGGGCCGTCGGACTGGAAAAACCCCAAATCCACCTGATCACCGCCAAGGACGGCAGTGCCAACTACGACATCGTCAAACCCTCGGACGAAAAGGAATCCGAACCGGCCGACACGAGTGCCCTGGCGCTGAACATCGACCTAAAAAAATACAGCATCTCCCGCGCCGAAGTGGATTACATCGACTCCACCTCGTCGATGGCCCTGCATATCGGCAACCTGAACCACTCGGGCAGCGGCGCAATGCGCTCCGAACGTTTTGCCCTGAAAACCGAGACCTCCATCGATACGCTCACCTTCGCCCTGGAAGGTACCCGCTACATCAAGGACGCCCGCATCCTGGGCCACATCACCCTGGACATGGACATGGGCGCAATGGTCTTCACAGTCGACACGCAGGGCGAGGACTACAACCTGCATCTGAACGACATCGACCTGTTGTGTGAAGGTTCCCTCGGTCTGCTGGACGGCGGCGGCATGGACATCGACCTGCATCTGGGCAGCGGGAAGACCCAGTTCTCGTCCCTGCTCTCGATGCTTCCCCCGCAATACGCCTCGATGCTCGACGGGGTGAAAACCGAAGGGACCTTCGAGATGGATGCCACCGTCAAAGGCACCTACGGCGAAAATGCCTTCCCCGCTATCCAAGCGCTGCTCAAAGCCGAGAACGGCCGCATCCAATACCCCAAACTGCCCAAATCGATCGACGACATCCAGATCGACCTGCGGGTAGCTTCGCCCCAGAGCACCTCGCTCGACGCCCTGACCATCGACATGTCCAAATGCACGATGAAAGTAGCCGACAGCCCGGTTTCCGCCACCCTGCAACTTGCCACCCCGATCAGCGATCCGGACATCCGCGCTTCGCTGAAGACCACGCTCGACGTAGCCTCGCTGCGCGATGTGATCCCGCTGGAGGAGGATGACCGGATCGACGGAAAGATCCTCGCCGACGTCTCGATCGCCGGCCGGATGTCCACCCTGGAAAAAGGCAACTACCAGGACTTCAAGGCCGACGGCAGCATCTCGATCCAAAACCTGGAATACGCCACCCGCTCGGTCGCACAACCGGTAAGGATCCCCTCGGCACAGCTGGTCTTCTCGCCTCAAGCCCTCGACCTTCGCTCTTTCGCCCTGGAGATCGGTGAAAGCGACCTTTCCCTTTCGGGACAACTGAAAAACTACCTCGGGTACTACCTGAAAGGACAAACCCTGCAGGGCAACCTGAATGTCTCCTCGAAAAACCTCGACCTGTCCTCCATCCTGCCGGCCGACAGCACCGCCACCGCCACCCCTGCTGCCCAGGAAGTCGCGCAATCCTCCCCGGAGGAAACGGCGGCATCCCAGCCCATCCGCCTGCCCAAAGGCATCCGGTTCGACACGCAACTCGACCTGAAAAAGGTAAGCTACGGCACCATCGCCCTCTCCCAGGTTCAGGGACACCTGGGCCTGTACGACCAGATCGCCTACCTGAAAAACATCGCCATGCACGTAGCGGACGGCACGGTAAACGCTTCGGGTTCCTACGACGCCCGCCAGGCGGACAATGCCCTGGCCGACATGACCTTCTCGCTCTCCGGGCTCGACATCCCACAGATGGCCGCCATGTTCACCAGCGTGAAGACCTTGGCACCGATAGCCTCTTCGGTGAGCGGACGGGTCAGCGGCTCGATCGCACTCAACACCCGCCTGGACGCAGCGATGCAGCCGGTGTACACCACGATGAACAGCCAGGGCACCCTGTCCACACAAGGTTTGCAGCTGAAGAACAGCGAATTTACCAAGACGCTGGGAAAAGCCCTCGGGATCTCCGCCTTGGAAAACGACCCGAAGGTGGAAGACCTCAACCTCAGCTATACCATCACCGACGGCCGGCTGACCGTCGCCCCGACTTCGTTCAAACTGGCCGGCATCGGAGCTACCCTAGCCGGCGATATGGCCCTCGAAGGGATGACCCTCGACATGACCACCGACCTGAAGGTGCCCCGTACAATGCTGCCCCAGAGCATCAACCAGACGATCGACAAGGCCGTCTCGACCCTCTCTTCCCTCGGGGTGAAAACCTCGGTGGGCGAAACGCTCGACATTGCCGGGCTGATCACCGGGGAAGCTACTTCGCCGAAATACTCCATCGCGTACGGTCCGGATCATAGCCCCTCGCTGGCCGACTACCTGAAATCCGAAACCGAAAAGGCCGCCAAAAACGCCGCCGAAGCCGCCAAGGAAAAAGCCGAGGAAAAAGTGAAGGAGCAGACCGATAACCTGAAAGACAAGGCGGTCGACGCCATCAAGGGCTTGTTCGGAGGTAAGAAATAACCCCCGTCTTCCCTCCCAAAGACAAAAAAACAGGGCGCAACGACCACACATTGCGCCCTTTTTAGTAATTTAGCCGCTGAATCCATCTCATCTGCATGAGAAAAGACAAAAGAGAAAAATACGAACGCCGCCGGGTCAAATCGTCCTACGTATCGGTAGTGGTCAGCACCACGCTGGTGCTTTTCATCCTGGGCCTCATCGGGATGCTGGTGCTCTCCACGGACAACCTCACCCGCCACATCAAGGAAAACTTCGCCGTCGGGGTCGCCCTGAAGGACGGCGTGAAACAACAGGACCTCGACCAGTTCATCCGCGCCATCGAAGTAGCTCCCTACGCCAAAGGTGTCCAGTTCGTCAGCCGGGAAGATGCCCTTCAAACCCTCAAGGACGACTTGGGCGAGGATTTCGTCGAGTTCGTCGGGGACAACCCCCTCAATGACCGTATCGACGTATTTTTCCGCGCCGAATATGCCGACAGCCGCCAGGTCGATTCCGTAGCCACGATGCTGATGAAAAACGACTTCGTCGATTCGGTGGACTACAACCGGATCATGCTGGACGAAATAAACTCCAACATCCGCACCATCAGCCTGTGGCTGGGTGCCTTCGCCATCCTGTTCCTGGTCGTGTCCATCCTGCTGATCAACAACTCGGTGCGTCTGACCATCTATTCCAAACGCTTTACCATCCGGACCATGCAGCTGGTGGGAGCCACCCCGAAGTTCATCCGCCGACCCTTTGTCAACCGCCTGGTAGGCAGCGCACTGATCAGCGCCTTCATCGCCCTGATCCTGCTCTCCGGCATCGTATATTACCTGTACCAGTGGCAGCCCGAATACCGGATCGTACTGGACCTGCGGCTCATCGGAGCCTTGTACTGCGGCCTGGTGGTCATCTCGGTGCTCATCACGATGATCAGCGGCCGGACGGCCGTGCGCAAATTCCTCGGCATGCGCGCCGAAGACCTGTATTACTAACCCCCGTTTCAAAACACAAACCACACGCCTTATGAAAGCCTCGCAAAGCACCTTTCTCTTCACCCGGAACAATTACATCCTGATGGCGGCCGGAGTGGTCGTCATCCTGCTGGGATTTCTCCTGATGAGCGGAGGCAACGACTCCGACCTGACCCAGTTCAACGAAGCGATCTTCTCCCGCCGGCGCATCTTCTGGGCACCGCTGATCGTCATCCTGGGATTCGTGATCGAGATCATCGCCATCTTTTACTCCCCGCGCAAGAAAAGCGACACCCCGGCAGAGAAATAACCCCGGGACGTCCCGCCGGGAGGGCGGAAAAGCATCTCCCACCCCGGATTGGGGAAATCGTCCCCGCACGGCAAAGCCTCTTACCCCGTTTAATCCCTTAACCCTCTTTATACTATGGATTTATGGCAAGCGATCCTTTTGGGCATCATCCAAGGACTGGCGGAATTCCTGCCCGTGTCTTCCAGCGGACAACTGGAACTGGCCAAAGCCGCCCTCGGAGTAGACATGGAAGGAAGCGCCGGACTGGCCTTTACCATCTACCTCCACGTCGGGACCGCCCTGGCGACGGTAGTCGTCTTCCGAAAAACGATCTGGGACCTGCTCAAAGGGCTCTTTGAATTCCGTTGGAACGAGCAGACACGCTACTTGGCCATGATCGCCGTCTCGATGATCCCAGCGGGGATCGCCGGGCTTTTCTTCATGGACTACATCGACCTGCTCTTCGAAGGCAACGTCCTGCTGGTCGGCTCCATGCTCATCCTCACCGCTGCCCTGCTGCTGGTAGCGGACCGCGCCCGGGACACCACCCGGAAAGTGTCGTTCGCCAGCGCACTGATCATCGGCCTCTCTCAAGCCTTGGCCATCCTGCCCGGACTGTCCCGTTCCGGCACAACGATATCCACTTCAGTCCTCTGCAAGGTAGACCGAGGTGATGCCGCCCGCTTCTCGTTCCTGATGGTGCTTCCGCTTATCTTCGGCCAGATCGCCAAAGACATCCTGGACGGAGGGCTCTCGGCCAACATGTCCCAAAGCGGCGCCGGTGTCATCCTGGTGGGAACTCTGGTGTCGTTCCTGGTGGGCATCGCCGCCTGCCGCTGGATGATCGCCCTGGTAAAACGCGCACAGCTGAAATGGTTTGCCGTCTACTGCCTGATCGTCGGAGTGGCCGCCATCGCATGGAAGCTGTTTTTCTAACGCACACCTGCTGCGGACAGAAAAGCCCCGCGCAGCGATAAAAAATCCGGCAACGCGCTATGGTTGCCGGATTTTTTATTTTACCGCAGAGCAGGTCTCCTTTTTACCACGCCTTTCTACCACGCCCCCACGTATATATTGCCCGAAACGGCATTGGCCCGCACTTGAACCCCATTTCCGGAAGTGTTCAACTCCAGGCGGCGGCTGGCACGCGCCACACCCGAAATCTCGATCTCGCTGCTCACTCCGCTGAGCGAGTAACTATGCGACTTCAGATCGCCCTTCAGGTAAAGGCGAAGATCGCCCGAGACGGATTTGATCGACGTCTGCCGGACCTTGGGTCCCATGAACAGGCACACATTGCCGGAAGTAGAGGACGCTCCGACCAGGGAAAAATCCACCCCGGTCTTGCTTCCCTTGGCCAGCACATCACCCGAAACGGTAGTTACATCGATCTTGTTGCCCGTACAATCGGCCAGGGAAACATTGCCCGAGGTAGTGCGCACTACGGCCAAGTTAGACGTGATCCCCTTGAGGGTCATATCGCCGGAGACCGTGCTCACCGACAGGTCGTCCGCCGATACGCCGACCAGCGACACACACCCCGAAACGGACGAGACTTCCGATCCCTCCAAACGAAGCCCCTGCAACGAGACATCGCCCGCAACTCCATTGACAACGACCACCCGCACATCCGCCGGAGCCTCGATACGGATATAGCCCTGCGCACGGCGGATGGACACCGAGCGGAGCGTTTGGTAGATCTCCAAGGTCGAACCCGACTTGCGCGCCTGGATGCTGAAATTCTTTTCCCGAATATCCATGTAGTCCACCCGGCACTCGACCTTGGTCTGCGCACCGTCTGTTTTGACCACACTCACCGGCAAGACCGACTGCACCACCTTGATGGTGGTTACCCCCGAATAAGCCGCATCGATAAATACTTTGTTCTCGATCGTCTCCGCCCCGACGGTTCCCATCATCCACAAGGCGCAGAATAACAAGAGTATCTTTTTCATCGCACTTCTTTCGTATTTGCGTTTGACATTCTTTCTTTTCTCCTCTCCGCCACTTCCTACCAGGAGCGTACATCGACCCCGCCCGAAACCGTCGTGGCCTTCAGGTGTACTCCTCCGCTCTGGCCTTCGCTTTCGAAATGGCGCCGGGATTCACCAACCCCGGCCACCCGTACTCCGCCCGAAGTGGCATTCAAATCGTAACCGTTGCGGCTCAGATCACCTTTGAGGTACACGTCGATCCCGCCCGAAATACTCTCCAAAGATACCTCTTGTGCCGAATCTTCCAAATAGACTTTCACTCCGCCCGAGACGGTTTCTCCCTCCATTTGGTTGGCCGACAAAGCCTCGGCGCGAATCCCGCCCGAGACGGTCTTGCAAGTGAGCCACTTTCCCCATACCTGCGAGAGCTCTACACCTCCCGAGACCGTACTCAAGTTCATTTGCTCGGCATTCACTCCGCTCACTTTCACTCCCCCCGAAACCGTCTGCGCCTTCAGGCGATCCAAAGAAACCCCTTCGGCATAAATTCCGCCCGAGACCCCCTGGATGTCCACCTCCCGCACCGAGGCGGGCACCCGCAGTTCAAGGTAGCACCCCGAAGCCTGACGGCAAACCACTCCGTCCCTGGGTGTCTGATAAATCTCCAGCACACCCCCGTCCTGACGTACATCGATCTTGTAGTCGGGGACATTGACCTTCATCTGACCTACGTAGCACACTACCGACACGCTATCCGAGGTACTGGGAAGAATCCGCACCGGGAAAATGCTCTGCGCCACCCGGGTGGCACGCACCCCGGCATACTGGCCGTCGAGAAGGGTCGTGTCCTTCCACGGAACCGCATTCCCCTCCGACCATCCGGAACGGTTCACGGCACTCCAACTGCATCCGGCAGCCAACAAAGCGAAAACCGCGGCAAAAGCCGCAAAAAACACCTTTTTCATAGCAAAACCTATTTTCATTATCCTCTTTCAAACGCAGCAAGGATACTCCTCCCGACGTTTCAACAACATTAGACCGGAAAAACGGCAAAAAGGTTACAGCAGATGTGTTATTTTTTTCATCCCGGGGGATTGCTTACCTTTGCGCCATCTCAAATACAAGCCAAAAGACACCTATCATGCTCACGGTATCCAACCTTTCCCTCCAATTCGGCAAACGGGTCCTCTTCGAAGATGTCAATCTGAAATTCACCCCCGGGAACTGCTACGGAGTCATCGGCGCCAACGGAGCCGGAAAATCCACCTTTCTCAAGATCCTCTCCGGAGAGATCGAACCCACCAGCGGGTCCGTATCCCTGGAAAAAGACAAACGAATGTCCGTCCTTTCCCAGGACCACTATGCCTTCGACGACCGTACGGTGCTCGATACCGTCATTTCGGGCAACAGCCGCCTCTCCGAGATAAAAGCCGAGCTGGACGCCGTCTATGCCAAACCCGACTTTTCGGACGAAGACGGCATCCGCGCCGGCGCGCTGCAAAACGCACGCGCGTCCGTCCTGCACATCACGCCGTTTCACAGCTTCCCCACCGGCATCACCACGTCAGCGGCCAAGCGCAGCGACTATCTTTCCTGGGCGGCGGAGCGGAACGCGATTTTGATCGAGGACGATTTCGATTCGGAGTTTTCCGAAAACAAAAAGCCGCTGCAGACGCTCTATTCCATGGACCGGCGTGGATGCGTGATCTACGTGAACACGTTTTCGCATTCGCTGGCCCCATCCATGCGTATGGGTTATATGGTGCTGCCGGAGCGCCTGATGGAGCAGTACCGGCAGACGCTCGGCTTTTATTCCTGCTCTGTACCGCTGTTCGACCAGTACGTTCTGGCCCGCTTTATCTCGCAGGGCTATTTTGAGCGCCACCTGAACCGTCTGCGGCGGCAGAATAAGGGAAAATAATCGCGGAAACCTCGCAAATTCCGCTGGATTTTTTGCGCGTCCTGTGTTACTGTGATAATAGAAATTATTATTATATTTGAAAGGAATCCGATTTATGTACTGTGTCAAGAAAATGACCGAGGATCTCTACTGGGTCGGCGCAAGCGAGCGGCGGCTGAATCTGTTTGAAAACGCCTACCCGCTCACGAACGGCGTGAGCTACAACTCCTATCTGCTGCTTGACGAGAAGACCGTCCTGATCGACACTGTGGATAAGTCTGTCAGCGGCCTGTTCTTTGAAAACGTCGACCATGTGCTCGCGGGCCGGAAGCTCGACTACCTCATCGTGCAGCATATGGAGCCGGACCACGCCGCGACCATCGGCGAGCTTGTCCTGCGTCACCCGGAAGTAACCATCGTCTGCAACGCCAAGACGCGCACGATGATGCAGAACTTCTTCACGTTCGATCTGGACAGCTGCGTGCAGCTCGTCAAGGAGATGGACACGCTCACGACCGGCAGACACACCTTTGCCTTCGTCATGGCCCCGATGGTGCACTGGCCGGAGGTCATGGTGTCCTATGACACGGCCACGAAAACGCTCTACTCTGCCGATGCCTTCGGCACCTTCGGCGCGCTGAACGGCAATCTGTATGCGGATGAGGTGAATTTCCGCACGGAATGGCTCGCCGTTACTATACCAACATCGTCGGCAAATACGGCACGCAGGTGCAGGCGCTGCTGAAAAAGGCCGCGGGACTTGAGATCGAGATGATCTGCCCGCTGCACGGCCCGGTCTGGCGCAAAGATATCGCGTGGTTCCTCGACAAATATATCCACTGGGCGACCTATACCCCGGAGGACGACGCGGTCGTCATCGCCTACGCCTCCGTCTACGGCGGCACGGAAAACGCGGCGAATGTGTTGGCCGCGAAGCTGTCCGACCTCGGCGTGCGCAATGTGCAGATGTACGACGTGTCCGTCACGCATCCAAGCTATATCCTCTCCGAATGCTTCCGGGCCAGCCATCTGGTCTTTATCTCCACGACGTACAACGCGGGGATGTTTGTGACGATGGAAAATCTGGTGCACGATATCGTCCATCACAATCTCCAGAACCGCACCATCGCCCTCATGGAAAACGGCTCCTGGGCCCCGACGGCGGCAGGGCTGATGCGCGCGGAGTTCCAGAAGCTCAAGAACTGCACGATTCTCGATGAGACAGTCACAATCAAGTCCACGCTCAAGGAGTCCCAGCTGGCGGACGTCGAGACCATGGCGCAGGCTATCTTCGATTCCATGCCGAAGCCCGTCCCGGCAGAGCACAAGGCCGACGCGCCGGTTGAAAAGAACGCGTTCTTCTCGTTCTCCTACGGCCTGTTCGTCCTGACGGCCCGCGACGGGAAAAAGGACAACGGCTGCATCATCAACACCGCCGCGCAGCTCACCGACACACCCAAGCGCATCTCCATCGCCGTCAACAAGGCGAATTTCACGCATGACATGATCCGCAAGACGGGCGTGTTCAATCTGTCCATGCTCTCGACCGACGCGCCGTTCGGCCTGTTCCAGCACTACGGCTTCCAGTCCGGCCGCGACGTGGACAAGTTCGCGGATGTAAAGGGTATGGCCCGCGCGACGAATGGCGTGTATTACCTGCCGTACTCCACCAACGCCTTTGTCAGCGGCAAGGTCACGCAGGAGATCGATCTCGGCACGCACACGCTGTTCATTGCCGACGTGACCGAGGCCCGCGTGCTCTCCAACGCGCCGTCCATGACCTACAGCTTCTACTTTGCAAACGTCAAGCCCAAGCCGTCGGCGCTCAAAAAGCAGACCGGCTGGGTCTGCAAGATCTGCGGCTATGTCTACGAGGGCGAAACGCTCCCCGCCGATTTTATCTGCCCGCTGTGCAAGCACGGCGCGGAGGACTTTGAAAAGCTGCCGGAATAACCATATCAAGCTTATAAACGGAAAGGAACGATCATCATGTCCTGTGTACTGGAAACTTTGGAACCGAAAGCGGTCTTTCATTTCTTCGAGGATCTGACCCGTATCCCGCACGGCTCGCGCAACACGAAGGCCATCAGCGACTACTGCGTCGCCTTTGCAAAGGAACGCGGTCTGTGGGTGTATCAGGACGCGCTCAACAACGTCATCATCAAAAAGCCCGCCACAGCAGGCTACGAAGCTGCGCCCGCCGTCATTTTACAGGGCCATCTCGACATGGTTGCGGAAAAAACGCCGGAAAGCCCCATCGACTTCACAAAGGACGCGCTCGACCTGCGCGTCGAGGGCGACTATGTCTCGGCGAACGGCACGACGCTCGGCGGCGACGACGGCATTGCCGTCGCCATGGCGCTGGCCGTGCTGGACAGCAGCGAAATTGCGCACCCGGCGCTTGAGGTCGTGTTTACCGTCGACGAGGAGATCGGCATGGAGGGCGCGCAGGGCCTTGATTTTTCGCAGCTCTCCGCCCGCCGTATGCTGAACGTCGACTCCGAGGACGAGGGCATCTTCACCGTCAGCTGTGCCGGCGGCGCAAGCGCCAACGTCTCCATTGGCCTGACGAGCGCCCCCTGCGCGCTGGCCTGCGCGCGGCTGACCGTCTCCGGCCTCATCGGCGGCCATTCCGGTCAGGAGATCGACAAGGGCCGCGCAAACGCGAATCTCCTGCTGGGCCGCGTGCTGAACGCGGTGCAGTGCAAGCTTTCCTTCCGGCTCGTTTCCGCCGCGGGCGGTCTGAAGGACAACGCCATTCCGAATGCGGCCGAGGCCGTTCTGGCCCTGCGGGAGGAGGATATGCCTGCCGCGCGTGAGATCGCGGCGGCCTGCGAAGCGGACTTCCGGAAGGAATACGCCGCAGCCGACCCCGGTGTGACCGTCGCGCTGGAGCCTGCCCACGCCTGCGATCAGGCGCTGACGGAGGAAGCGACGCTGCGTGTTGTCCGCTTCCTGCTGCTTGTGCCGAACGGCATCGCGGCCATGAGCATGGACATCCCGGGGCTGGTGCAGACGTCCTGCAATCTCGGCATTTTCCATGTGACGGACAGCGTTCTGACGGCGGTCAGCTCGGTCAGAAGCTCGGTTTCGTCGCAGAAGCAGATGCTGCTTGCCCGCATCGACGCGCTGTCACAGCTGCTGGGCGGTTCGCTTCATGTGACGGGGGCCTATCCCGCGTGGGAATACCGGCGCGAATCCCCGCTGCGCGATAAGCTCGCCGCCGTCTACACGCAGCAGACCGGCAAGACCCCGAAGATCGAAGCCATCCACGCGGGGCTGGAATGCGGCCTATTCGCGGGCCAGCTCCCCGGCCTTGACTGCGTATCCTTCGGCCCGGATCTGGCCGATATCCATACCACGCGCGAAAAAATGTCCATCTCCTCCGTCCAGCGCACCTGGCGCTTCCTGCTCGGCGCATTAGAGGCGCTGAAGGACTGATCCATAGAAGCTTCATTGATATGAAAAACGCGGCTCCCCGGATGTGTCCGGGGAGCCGCAATGCGTCTGTATCGTTACCGGTGGGTGCCGACGAAGAAGACGGAAATGACGCCGGGGCCGGTGTGGGCGCCGATGACGGGGCCGACATAGTTGATGATGATATCCTTGACCGGGGTCAGGGCGCGGATCTGTTCGGCAGTGTACTCTGCGTCCTCAATGCAGTCGCCGTGGCAGATGAAGACGGTCTGCTCTGCCGGGTTGATGGCCGTGTCGGCCAGCTTCTGCGCAAGGGCCTTGAGCGCAGCCTTGCGGCCTCTGGCCTTGGTGACATTCTTGAGCGTTCCGGCGTCGTCGGTGTGCATGACGGGCTTGATCTGCAGAACCGTGCCGACAAGGGCCGTCGCCGCGTCGACGCGTCCACCGCGCTTTAAGAACATCAGGTCGTTGACTGTGAACCAGTGGCAAAGATGTGGGATCGTCTCGCGGACGTAGTCTGCGACCTCGTCCATGGACGCGCCGGACTGCTGCTTCTTCGCGGCCAGATACAAAAGCAGGCCCTCGCCCAGAGACGCGCAGAGCGAGTCGATGGCGATGAGCTTCCGCTCCGGGTATTTTTCCCGCAGCTCGCCGCAGGCGATCGCGCCGGACTGGTATGTCGTGCTCAGACCGGAGGAGAAGCCGATGAAGAGGATATCAAGGCCCGCCTTCAGCTTTTCCTCCATGACGGCAGTGAACTCCGAGACGTTGACGGCGCTCGTGGTGGCGCGTTCGCCGTCGCGGAGCTTGTCGTAAAATTCCCTGAAGCCGATCTCACGGCCGTCGAGATAGTTGGCGTATGTATGTTCCCCGATCAGAACGTGCAGCGGCAGGACGGCAAGATCGAGCTCGTCCGCCAGTGCCTGCGGCAGATCGCAGGAGGAGTCGGTGACGATTTGAAAACGTTTTTCCATGTGTGACCTCCGGTTCTTGATTTCTGCTGCATATTATACCGCGCCGCGCCGCAAAATGCTATTCAAAAATCGCCATTTTCGCTCTACAAGTCCGAACGCCCGGTCTACCCGCGGTAGAGTGCCTGCGGCGCAAGGGGTTTGCGCTCCTTCGCCGGGAACGGCTGTGACTATGGAGCTGATCATGCGCAGCGCAGAAAATATTTCTCCCGCGCGCGCTCTTTACTTTTTTCGCGCTTCATGTTAACATAATGCGTACCCCCTTTTTACTCTCATTTTCCCTCGAAAGGAGCCACAGATCATGAAAAACAAGCTGAAGCGGATCGCCGCGTCGGTGCTGACGCTGGCGCTGCTGGCCGTGCCGGTGCTGGCTGCGGCGGAGCCTGTCGGGAGCCGCTCTTTGAACGTTGCGGACGGGACCGTCTATACATACAGCACGCAGGCCGTTACCTCCGATTCCGGCAAGCAGACGAATCTGCATGAGAATATCTTTACCTATAAAAAAGAGGCGCAGGTGCGGCCCGTCGTCGCCTTCGGCTCGACGCTCTACGGCACCAGCCCCATGAACAAGACCATCAAGACGCTTGAGGAGCAGGGCTACAGCATGGTCGCGGGGATCAACGGTTCGTTCTTTGACCGGGCGACCGGCATTCCCTACGGCATCGTTGTCACGAACAGCATCCTGCGCTCCGGCGGCTCTGCCAACGCGGTGGGCTTTCTGGCCGATGGCTCCGCGCTCATCGGCGACCCGACCGTCGCCGTCACGCTGGACTACGGCGCGGATGCGCCGCTGGTGCTCAACTATAACAAGGCCATGACAGAGCAGAACGGCGTGCTCCTGTATTCGCAGGACTACGACACCCGCACCAAGAATACCATTGAGGGCTATCATGTGATCGTCCGCCCGGTCGGCTCCCGTGCGGCGGAGCTGCGCCTAGGGCAGTCGCTGACCGTCGAGGTCGTCGGCATGGTGGAGGATACGAAGTCCTGTTCCATCCCGGAAGACGGCTTCCTGCTTGCCATTGCGAACGACACCGTCTATAAAAGCGCGCTCACCGCGCTCAAGGGCATGGTCATGGGCCAGCAGATGACGCTTCAGGTCACCTGCGCCTCCGGCTGGGAGAATGTGACCTCCGCCGCAGGCGGCGGTGATATGCTGGTTGAAAACGGGCAGGTCTGCACGGACTTTACACTCGATTCCGCGAAGAAAATGGCCGCCCGCACGGCCATCGGCGTGACAAACGACGGCTCGCTCATTCTGTATACCTGCGACGAGGCGGGCAATTCCGACGGTCTGACGCTTGCGCAGCTGGCCGAGCGGATGTTTGCGCTCGGCTGCCGGACGGCCCTGAATCTCGACGGCGGCGGCTCGACCGCCGCAGGCGTTACCTATCCCGGCTATGCCTCTGGCGCGACGGCGAATGTGCCGTCGGACGGAAAGCTGCGCGAATGCGCGAACTTCATCTTCCTTGTCCGCCAGAAGCAGGACGCGGGCGCGGCCTCGAAGCTGTATCTGTATCCCTTCGGCGGCTACGCGCTGCCCGGCGCGAAGCTCACCATGACGATCAAGGCCGCTGACAGCAGCTATATGGCGGCGGCAGTCCCGACGAGCGTGACCTTCGGCGGCACGAACGTCACGCAGACCTCCGGCAGCACCGTCACGGTCGAGCCCGGCGCGAGAGGTGCGGCGACCGTCACCGCGGCGGCGGGCAGTCTGCGCGCAAGCGCGACGTTTGAGATCCCCGCCGCGCCGACCTCCATCACCATCAAGCAGGAGGGCAAAAACACCCCCCTGACCGCGCTGCATATTGCGGGCGGCAGCAAAACAGACCTGACGGCTACGGCCTGGTACTACGGCAATCAGGTCTATTCCGCCGATGAAAGCTTTGAATGGGCCGTGACGGGCGAGATCGGTGCAATCGACGAAAGCGGCGTTTTCACCGCCGCAAAAACCGGCACGGATCTGACCGGCACGATTACCGCCTCCTACGGCGAAACGTCGTTCTTGCTCAAGGTCACGGTCGGCTCCTCGCAGCCGTTCGCGGACACGAAGGGCCACTGGGCCGAGAGCTATATCACCGATCTCTATTACGCGGGCACACTGCAGGGCTCCACGAAGGACGGCAAGCTCTATTACCGCCCCGACGCCAGCATGACGCGGCAGGAGTTCATCGTTGCCATGATGCGCTATCTCGGCACGGATCTGAGCGCGTATCAGACCGTTTCGCTCCCGTTTGCCGACAGCAGCTCGATTGCCGATTGGGCAAAATCCGCGATGCAGGCGGCGTACTCGCTCGGCTATCTCACAGGCTCGAAGACAAACGGCCAGCTTCTGGCCAAGCCCGGCGCGACGATTTCCCGGCAGGAGGCCATGACGATCCTCTCACGCACAAAGGACTTCCCCGAGGCCGACCTCAACACGCTCTCCGCCTTCTCTGACAGCGGCAAGATCGCCGACTGGGCGAAAACCGCGCTTGCGCAGATGGCCCAGCAGAAGATCATCAGCGGTTCAAAGGGCAAGCTGAACCCCACTGGCAAAGTCACGCGTGCAGAGGTCGCAAAGATGCTCTATATGCTCTCGGAGCTGTAAGCCGCTATGGACAAAACGCATATGCAGACACATTCAAGATACCGGACGGCCCGCGCATCCTGCTGTTCTGGACGCTGTTTATCGGCGTCGGCGCGGTCGCAGGCGCGGCCGGGATGCTGCTCGACCCGAGCGGCCGGGCGCTGGGCATGGACGCGATGCTCGGCCTGAAACACACCGCCCTGCGCACCATCCAGTGCAGAACCGGAACGTTCAAAACACTGTAACAGCATATCGCCCCTGCCATGCTCCGCACGGAAGGGGCGATTTTTATGGATATGTAGAGGAAAATGCTGTAAATTTTATGCGAATTATGTCGAAAAAGCTGCGAGTTATGCAAAATTACAAATAGGAAAATTGTGACTATGCTATAATATATATAGACATATGCATGACCGGAGGAAAGAGCTATGAGAAAAACGATTCGCAATTATGGGCTGGCTGTGCTGCTGTGCTGTCTGTGCGTGCTGCTTACGGCGTGCGGCAGGAAGTACACGGTCACGTTTGATCTGAACGGCGGCACCCTGCTTTCCGGAGAGCTGGTGCAGACGGTAGAGGAAGGGCAGAGCGCTGCCGCGCCGCAGGCCGAGCTGGACAATTACAGACTGAGCTGGGACCGGAATTTCTCGGCCATCACTGGAGACACAGTCGTTACGGCCAAGTGGATCCCGATCCGCTATAAGGTCAGCTTCGACCTGAATGGCGGCGAGCTGATCTCCGGCAAGACGGAGCAGGTCGTAGCTGCGGGGAGCGCGGCGGAAGCGCCGGAGGCAGTGAACGGCGATCTGCAGCTGAGCTGGGATAAGGATTTCAGCAAGATCACCGGCGACACCGTGGTCACGGCCCGGTGGGAAAAGCTGAAAATGGACAAGAACATGGAGGAAATGACCCAATATGTGCAGGAACGCACGGTCAGCCTCCATGTCAGGACAGTCGACGGAAGCGAAACTGTCGAAGCGGGCTTTTTCATTGACGAGGACGGGACAATTGCGACGACATGGAACGCCATCGAGGGTGCGTCGGAGATCACGGCTATCGTCGATAACGGCGGCAAATTCAGCGTGTCGCAGATCGTTGATTTCAGTCAGGCTTTGAATCTGGCGATTTTGAAGATCGATATCCGCAGCAGCAAATGTCTGAAGCTCAGTGACGAAGCCATGCAGGATGACGATGCGATTTATATGGCCGACCCGGAACAGCGAATGCTGCTTCCTGCCCTCTTTTCAGATTCGGAAGCGGCAGAGAATGGGGACATTGTGTATGTGCTGACGGATGCGATAGTCTCCAATGAAAGCAGCGGCGCTCCGTTTGTAAACGCATATGGCGAGCTGGTCGGCATCAATGTAATTGGGTTTACGGACAGCGATTCGTATGGATTGGCCCTTCAAATTGGAGCGCTGGAAAAGCTTAATCGCGGCAGGAACTGGACGGTGCAGGAGTTCAGCAGCTGGTATGCGGACGAGGCCGCGCGCTCCTACAGCGCATCGGATGACAAAAACAAGTATACGCAATCCATGGTCAATACCTATCAGGCTGTTACAAACCGGGCGTGTGAGTTTTCGCTCAAGGGCGACGAGAGACTGGAGGGATATGTTGATTGCTGTGAAACGTATGCTTACGTATATGATAAGGCTGAACTCGACCAATATACGACGTATCTGGAAAGCCGGGGATTTACTTACTACAGAAGCACAGCAATCGATGGCGGGGTAAAGATCGCGTACACCAAGGATAACGAGGGCCTCATAGTACTGATGCAGGTTGTGGCTATCCAGAATGGCGCTGACCTTCTGGGAATCGTGGTCGGACGAATTTCCTGATGAAGGTGCTGCTTCAATAAAAAACAGGCGCGTACAAATTATGTCGAAAAAGTGCAGAATTTGCAAAAAAGACTTTCGGAATGACAGATAATTCGTTATAATTACCATGGAAGAAAAAGAGAACGCAGGACAGACGGGAGAAGGATATGGAAACAGGGATAATAGAAGGCGTAACAGAGGTAATAGAAAGCAAAACCGAGGCGATCTGCGACCGGTCGGCTTTGCCGGACGGTACGGCGCTGGAAAACGGGCGGTACGAAATCCGCACGACGCTTGGGAACGGCGGCTTTGGAATTACCTATAAGGCATGGGACTACCGGCTGCAGCGGTTCGTCGCGATCAAGGAGTTTTTCCCGGACGGCTTTGCGTACCGGGACGCCGGGCAGAGCCGGGAGGTGCGCTGCATTCAGGACGCGCAGACCTTCCAGCACGGGAAGCATCGCTTCCAGAAGGAGGCGCAGCTGCTGGCAAAGCTGGACTTTTCCCACATCGTCCGAGTGCATGACAGCTTTGAGGAAAATAATACCGGCTATATCGTGATGGAATACATCAACGGCGAGACACTGAACCGGTACGTGCGCAGGACCGGTCCGATAGCGGCGTCCTACCTGCGAGAGCTGTTTTTGCCGCTGCTGCGCGATCTTGACGCGATCCACCGAGCCGGAATGATCCACCGGGACATCAGCCCGGACAATATCATGGTGACCGCAGAGGACGGACAGCTGAAGCTGATCGATTTTGGAACGGCGAAGGATCTGACGCGGTCGAATGAGCGGACCATTGGTTACAGCGTGTCGCAGTCCGTGGTGCGTATGAATTATTCGCCAATCGAAATGTTCTCTACGGTGGAAAAGAAGCCGTCGGCAGACGTTTATTCGCTCTGTGCGACCATGTATTTCTGTCTGACAGGCGAAGAGCCGCCGTCGGCGCTGGACCGGGCGTTTGATGATACGCTGCCGCCCGGACTGCGCGGCCTTGACCGGAATACGGAAAAGGTCATCCTGAAGGGAATGTCCCTGAAGCCGGAGGGGCGCTACGCGTCCGCGGAGGAGCTGATGCAGGCGCTGGACAGACGGACGGGGGCGCGGAAGCCCCAGCAGGAGCAAAAAAACCAGAAGGGCACACTGAAATGGCTGCCGGCTGTACTGGGCTGTATCGCTGCGATTGCGGTGCTGGTCCTGATTCCTGTAGCGCTGTTGACCGGCAGAGAAGAGCAGAGCGGAAATGCGAAAAGCTCCCAGCAGCTGATTGCGGTGCCAACCATCAAAAACACACAGACAGAAAACACAAAACAGGAGGAAACACCAGAGGAGACTTCGAAGACGCCGGAGGATACCGCGCCGCAGGAAACAGATACACTGCAAGCCGATACGCTGCAAGCTGCGGCTGACGCCGCAGAGTCTGCGTTTGGCGAACCGGTATCAGGCATACGACTGTATGGACCGAGCAGCATGGATATATACTCGTACCGGACTGCCGTGGCGCAGATCGAGCCGCGGGCGCAGGCGCTGACCGGTGGGAAATACCGGATCTGGACGGATAGCACGGGCTTTAATACCTATGTGCTGCTGCCGAACAGCCTGCTTGGACAGGAGGAGCCGGCGCGTTTCCTGCGCGAAACGTCAATTGTGCTCCGCGTTTCCGGTGAGACATATTTCTATGCCGGTGTGGACAACTATAAAAGGCTCGAACCATCTGACATTGTTGACGCATCTTTGCAGAAGGACGCGCAGGGACAGGATGAAATCTATATCAGGCTGACCGACAAGGCTGCAGAACGTGTCTCCAGCGTATTTGATAATGCGCAGGACAAAACAGTCTGCCTGTATATGGATGTGTCGCTGTCGGCAGATGGAAAATATCTGGCACGCGGGGACGGATACAGTAATTTATTCCGGGATGAGGATGACCCTGCGGTTTTCCACTGCTATGGAAACTATAATATAATCGGAGATGCGCAGGTGAAAATAGCGCAGACGTTCCTCGATATCATGAAGGCAGATAACACCGGCGGCGCACTGAACAGTGCGCTCATCTACAGGCCGGTATGGGAAACTGCCGCAGACAGCGGAGCGGGCGCGTATCAGGCCGCAGAGCTGGATGTACCGGCTATCCGCGCAATGTATTCCTTTAACAGCTCTGGAGGAAAAGAGGATCCGGAGTCGAGGGAGTCGGCGATCAGGGAACTGAAGAAACGACTTGATCTGCTTCACGTTCCGTATGTTTTCGGGCAGGCGGCCATTGACGACGAAATTATTTTTGTTGAAGTGCCGCAAAGCGAGGTTCCGTACGAGGCGCTTGATCTGCTCCTCGGGAGCGACATGGGGATTTCTGTTGGAACGCCCTTCTGGAATACAAACTTCTGCGATTATTCTGTTCTTCCGGACGGCGGAATTCTTGCCGAAATACATAAGTGGGCCGATGAAGACGTGGAGCCGGGTCTTGCAGAGCTGATAAATGGTACGGTTGACAGCCAGACGGTCTATTTGTTTATTTCCTGTGTTGCGGAAGACCGGAAGGTTCTTCAGGCGGAGCTGACTACATATCCGGGGGACAGAAAAATCAAATTCCGGAAGCTTCTGCTTCAGAATTCAGACGGAACATGGGACGGAAGCGGGTTCATGGAGCTTCTTGGATATATCGCGGAGCACGGCGAGGTCGACAGCGCTGTGACGCAATTCGTGCTTACCAATGTAACGTTTGTCAACGGTGCAGAGGATGGCTATCTGGTATATTCCGAACTGGAAGAGCAGGAAAGGCTCCAGCGTGCGCTGATCGAAGACTATCCGGACGTTCAGGTCGAGATCGACTCCTCTATCCCGCCGCAGCTCAAGATTCATTTCAATTTCAGCGTTGATGAGCAATTGCCGGCTAAAGCGCTTGAAGCGGCCCAGCGTGTGTATGAGCTGGTCAAAGACGGAAGCACGGATACTGTGAGGCTCATTTTTACTGAGGAAAAAAACACGGAAAGGTGCCGTGCGGTCTTCACGGTCGATTCGTTCTTTACACACCGGATGAAGCTGCTCCTGTTCAGCTTCACGGGCGGGCGGCTGGAACGCTATGAAGAAGACTTCCAATCGCTCTATGCATCCAGTGCGTTCATACAAAGCCTTGAAAGCGGAACTGACGGCACGGAGACTTCATAGAAATTATCTGTGCGCCGGTGGTTCGATTATCACGCGGTCGAGCAGGACGAAAAGCACGGAGAGTACATCCAGTACATGGAGAAATACTTCACATCCGAGCTGCAATAAAAAAGCCGCAGGGCGGATACCCTGCGGCAGCCGGTCAGCACTTTGCGTAAAGGTCGACAAAGCCCTGTTCGTCCAGCGTTCTGGAGATTTCGTCCAGCGGCTCCTGATTCAGAAGCCCGATCATAATGATGCGGTCGCGCAGGCGGGAGCTGGTCAGCTGGGCAACGCTCCCGGCCTTCAGCAGCTGCTGGCACTGCTCAAAGTCCATGTCCAGCGTCAGCGCGAGCCGGAGCAGCGTGTTCCGCTGCGGCTGGACCGTGCCGTCCATGATCTTGTACAGGCTGGTGCGGTTGATGCCGGAAAGCTCTGCGGCGGCTGCGACGGAAATGCCGCGCTGGCCGAGCGCGGTGTTGAGCAGATCGGAAAGACTGGGGCCTAACGGGACCTCGTCCATCGGCTCGATCGGCTGTTTGTTCAAGATCTTCTGGACGAAGTATTGCGTGGGGGTCATTTCATTCGGGTCCATAACATTCATCTCCTGATATTGTATGGATAGATGGTAGCACATGGTATACCAAAAAGCAAGGATGTTGCTTTATAAGCGACAAAACCCGCCTGATTTCAGCTATAATCAGAGCATGGAAAGAAAAAACGGAGGAAACAGCATGGAACTCAAAATTACAACGTGCCCAGTTTGCGGAAACCGGTACTTTCAGGAGGACTACCCCAAATGTCCGGTCTGCGCAGGAATCATAAAAAAACAAGGAGAGACGGAAGCCATGACAGAAAGAGAATTTGATATGAACGGTTCGGGAACACTGCCGCTGTACACGCCGGAGACGGTGCGGGAGCCAAAGGTAGAAACGGAAACGGACTTTGGAAAGACCATGCCGCCGGATCACGCTTCGCCGAAAGTGGATACGTGGCAGCACACAACACCTGTTCACGAACAAAAGGAAAACAACAGCAGCTTTCAGGAAACGGAACCGCCGTATCAGGAGCGGACGGACGGTACACGGCCGGTCTGGGACGACGACCCTTCTGACCGCAGATCGGTAAAGCTCCCGGTCGTGGGCTGGCTGGTTGCGCTCAACGGAAAACACAAAGGCGACGATTATCAGCTCAGAGGATATAACACCATGGTTGGCCGGGACCCCGGCAATAAAATCGTGCTGACCGGGGATGGATGCATTTCACGCACGAACTGCTCGATCAAGTATTATTCCGATACCAATAACTATTTCATTTACAATGCGGCTGAGGCATCGAATCCTGTCTATGTAAACAAAGAGCCGCTGCATAACTTTACAGAGCTGCACGCGTATGATGTGATTAAGCTTGGCCGGACGGAGTTCGTGTTCATTCCGCTCTGCGGGCCGGGGTTTGAGTGGAGCAAGGTTGGCACATGCGACTGAGACGATGGGGAGCCGCCCTGCTGGCGGCAGCGATGTTGCTCCTGTGTGCCTGCGCCGCGAAGAAGCAGCCATATCCGCCGGAAACGCAGACACCGGCTACAACAGACACACAGAGCAAGCTTCTGAGCGAGGAGCTGCTGGAACCGGAACCGCCCGATGCCTCCGGCGAGGAGCCATCGGAGCCGCAGGAACCGGTCACGGACGATTCGGAGGACGGAACAGGAAACGATCTGGCGGAAGATTCACCGGATGCATCAGACGGGACAAATCAGCCGTCTGATGTACCAGCACCCTTGCCGGGGGTCGTCGATATCGGAGGAGACACCATAGAGACAGGGACTACCGATACGCCGGACCCGACACCAGACCCAACACCGGACCCGACACCAGACCCGACGCCAGACCAGACGCCGGACCCGACACCGGACCCGACACCGGAGCCAACGCCAGACCCAACACCGGACCCGACACCAGACCCGATGCCGGAGCCGACACCAGACCCGACGCCGGAGCCGACACCGGACCCGACACC
>ERZ857882.1256-NODE-1256-length-30292-cov-3.296789_pt1 | contig 30292 bp, 35 predicted proteins | sample MGYA00519697_ERZ857882 | MGnify/ENA primary metagenome ERZ857882 (study PRJEB31778, sample SAMEA3449373) | human gut metagenome | biome: human gut; feature: human-associated habitat; material: faeces | place: United Kingdom | collected 2010/2012 ...
AAAATATATAGGTCAAAAAGTATTCTGGAATATTTTGTACGAAAAGTAGAAGATGTATTCGGAAAGTTAAGGACTGAACCTAATCATCTTAATCATAAAATAATTGTGGAAGATTATATAAGTTGTTTGAACAATTTAGAAGAGAGAACGACTGTATATGCTGATCCTCCATATTGTTTTGTACATTATAGTCGTTTTTACCATATTTTAGAAACTATGGTTCTTTATGATTATCCTGAAATCCAAACAAAAAATGGAATGTATGTTAAAGGAAGGTATCGAGTTGATCGACATCAGTCTCCATTTTGTATCCGAACTCAAGTTCAAAAGGCTTTTGATGATATGTTTTCTGTAGTGAAGCGAAAAAACAATTCGTTGGTTCTTAGCTATAGTGATACAGGAATGATATCTGTTTATGATTTGGAACAAACTGCATTGAAATATTTCTCAAGGTCGCAAATTAAACTTTGGGCTATGGATTATAGCCATATGACTATGGGCCGAAAGAATGATCGAAAAAGAGATGTACAAGAAATGCTTTTACTGGTCAAGAATAATAAATAACATAAAATACCTTATCCCTGTTATATCACTTAAAATCAGGAATAAGGTATTTAGGATTTATGAATTTTCATCATATAATTTATCAGATATACCAAATACTAAAATAGGGCAACCTCCTCCGCTACCACCTTCAATGCGCGGGATTAATTTGTCCATATGGGTGGTAGAGGCTCCGTAGGAATCTCCTTTCCCTAATTTATTAAAAATATCTTGTAATTTTGAACAACGTGTAATAATAATTGCAACACTTATAGCTCCTCTTTCATGTAAGAGCCTGTAATTGTTCAAATCTCTATCGTAAAAAGGATCTTTGTTATTCCACTCAATGTCAAGAGCTATACGATTTTTGTAACAGTCTATTTTGTGTGTTGGAGTGTCATGTTTCTCTCCATCAATAATTAGCTGGGTTTCAAACATTTTTTCAGTCCATCCCTTTTCATATAAATAGGAATCAAGTGCTCCTGAAATAGGACTTTTTCGACCACCCGGAGTTATTATTGCACTTTTTCTTAAAGTAAAAGCATTTAACATTTCTATAACTTCATTGTATTCTACTGTGAAGTCAATATTCAGAATTGCAATGGCATGTCTATATTCGTGTACCTCATATCTATCAATGATTTCATGAGGAAGATTTTCTGTACTCATAATGGTTATTTTGATATCAATTTTCTACAAAGAAAATAAATAAAATTCTTTATACAAAATCAAATATGAATTAAAAAGAACTGAATCATGAATAAAACAAAATGTATCACTTTCCACCCGGTAGTGCGGGAAGCATTGCCGAATCATATTAAGGCTAAAATGAAAGCAGCTAGAGATAAAGCCAGATTAGAAGCATATCATAAACACTGTCCTTGTTGGAACAGTCACAACGATAGTTGCTATGATGATAATAGTTCTTGTGATAGAGATTGTGAGTATATGAAAAGTTTCAATCACGAAAAATATTAATTTAAAAAGGAAAAATATGGAAAGAGAAGATATTGAAAGGGCGGCAAAGCAAGCCCCGTGGGTAAGCGTGAAGGAACGTCTACCGGAAAATCAAGACATAGTCTTGGTTAGAGGTGAGTACGGGGGTAAAGCCACCGCTTATCTATATGGCAAGGATAGCGGCTTTATCGTTTACGGGGAGGACGCTTATAAGGTATTCGGGGAGATTACCCATTGGTGCCATATTCCCGATCTAGAGGAATAGTATTAACCGAGCCTACCATGAAGGCTCATAATTAAGAATAGTTGAGCCATGAAACCTCAAAAAATGTGGATGCTTTTTGACCCTCAGGACAGACCTAATTATCTTACTTTAAGATATTGCAAGAAAGATAGTATTGCTGCTTTCTTTAGGTATGAATATTGGTCAGAAGCTCGGAAATTTGGATGGAGATGTAAGAAAGTACTTATTACAGCAACTTTAATAACTAAAAACACATGAAAACTATGGTAGACCTGATAGAATATCTCAACCAGTCCGGATTTACAGATTTGATACGCATGTTTTTGATAATAGGAGGACTTTTGTCTTTGGTCGTATTTTTCCTGTCAATATGGTTTTTTATTAAAATATCACGTAGCATTTTTAAGCATAGGGAACAATCCATGCAGTATTATTATCAACGTAAAGAAGAAAGAAAACAAACATTTAAAAAGAAAGGAGCTAAAAATGGCTAAAGAGTATGCAATAGGTGAGACATTCTTGCATGAAGAAGTGAAGCTAAAAGTAGAGAAGGGCTATTGTCCAGACTGCTATTTCTTGGATAAACCGGGTTGCCATTTATACGAATGCCATCCTGATGAACGTGTGGATGAAGAAGGAGTTATGTTCGTAGAAGAAATGATTAACAATTAAAAAATTATGAATGTAATTGATGCATGGGTAACCAAGGTTTTATGTGAACCTTATTGCCATAGTTATGGAAGTCACAGCCCAAGATGGTGGGTGAAAGTAGAAGCACAAGACATGGGTGGTACGACCAACGACACATTAATGTTCGATACGCTCGAAGAAGCTGAAAAAGTTCAGCCGGGTTATAAATTTCAACATTAAAAATAGATGAGCCTTGGGCGGCTTTGTAAAACCCAGTAAGATATGAATTTCGAACAAGAAGTTTTAGAAAACAAAAGATTACGTCAAGAAATTGATGTAAAGATCCAAGAAGTGAAAACCCTTCCGGCAAGTAGAGAACGTAGCCTTGCTATTACTAAATTGCAGGAGGCCGTAATGTGGCTTGGTATGGATTTGAAGCGATTAGGAACGCCAAATCCCTATCCGTCAAGTAAAGATCCTTCGACTGGTACAGTCATAGAACCAACTGCCGACGGATTGAAATTATAATCATTCAGCTACCCTAAATAATTCTTAGGGTAGTTCCAAATTAAAAAGTCATGAAGCAGACAATAGAAGAAGCAGCTAGAAAAGAGCTTAACTCAAGTTATGCTATTGTGATTGAAGGAGAATTGGCCTATCAAAGACAAGCTATGTTTAACATGTTTAAGAAAGGAGTCGAATGGCAGATGCAGCAATCTCCCTGGATCAGCGTAAAAGAACGATTGCCAGATTATAACGAAAATATAATTATCATGTGCAAACACGGAGCAATATTCAATGGGGCATACTGTAATGGTGTATGGTTTTGCATGGACGGATACATTAATGATACTTTCAAAGGTACTCCAGTGTATTCTTCCATGACTAGCGTTCCGCCATTATGGGAGGCAGTTGCATGGATGCCGATACCGAAGTTTAACGATAGTGGTTGTTCGGTTTTTCCGAACAACCTACAAACCTAAAATACTATTTAGTATGTTCATTGAATGGATTATTTAATTCTTTATAGTTTTGCAAATATTACGACTAATAGAACGAATACAGTTATTATTTCAGTACTTACGAATAACTTAGCATAAAATGAAGTGGATTCTATTGAACTTTGATTGTTCATAACGAAAATCCCCAAACTATAAAAAAAGAAATCGTAATATTGTTCAAATATATTCCCATGGGATACATTGCTGAAATTCAATGGATTATCAATGTATAAACAGAAGTAGTATGATGTAAAGATTAATGATAAAGACAAGAGTATGTAACATATAGAGCAAATAAATTTCATTTGACCTATTTTATGCCCTAAAAAATCTTGTATTTTTTCACATTGATATATAGAAAATGTAAAAATGAAGAGAATCAAAATACAGTAATATATTACGAAAGATATCGTATCGAGTGATTCTTTTTGACAAACGGTAGTCATTACATAATACAATAAAAATGGCAAAAATATAGATATCAAAGTGTTTTGAACAATAGTGAAAATTCTCTTTTTCATGGCAAAATATATTTAATATGACAAATATATAGAAAAAGATAAGATGTTATAATGTATTGGGTTTAATATTTGTAATAGTTCATATCACGAAAGAGATGAATCTATTATGTAAAATATTTGGTCATTCTTATAGAACCTGTGGAGGAATAGTGTATTGTATCAGATGTGCTCGTATTTCGGAGTCTCATAAGAGATACAAGGCCATAAAGCCTCCTGTGAAATATGAATAATATGAATAAAATTAAATGGTTTGTTATAGGCTTCCATTTATATGTTTTTCCTCCGGACCCGAAAGTCGGAGACATTGAGGCTCTTATTAATTGGAAGCCGGAGAAAAAAGGAGTCCTTGAAACATTAAAGTTTCGTTGGCATGTTGGGATTTGGTCTTATAGGACAGTATATATGGAGTTTAAGGGCTGTATGTCTGGCTTAAATACCGAACCATATCGTTGACGCTAACGAAATGGTATAGATCATCTCGTTGATCCCAACGTAATGATAATAAGAACAGCAAAGCCGCTCGGCTGACTCCCGGACGGCTCTGTAAACTCTCACTTGCCTTTTAAGGCTGATTCGATTTATACACTGCAAATGTAGTGCTTAATCTTTTAATATACAAGATTATGGGAGCACAAGTTTATAATTTTTCAGCAAACAGACAACCGGCATATTCAAACCAATCGTCTGTTGAAAAAAGAGGTATTCCATTTCATGAATTTGCAATTGCTTATTTATTGAAATGCCGTAAAACCGAGAAGGCTAAAAAATGCTATCGTGATGCATTTAGGCATTTTTCTATCTTCTGTAAAATGAATAACATCTCACCTATGACTTATGATATAGGAATGGAAATGATGGAAGATTTTGTCTATTATTTACGGGCTACAGCCAAGTTAATGAGTTCAACAGTTTTCAATCACATTGTTCGATTGAAAACTCTGATTAAAATGGCTTCGCTTTCCGGGTATGATATTGATTACTCTCATTCAAGTACTAAAGTCAAAGTCGATGAACATGATGTCGTCACTCTGGATCGGGATGAGATTACTCAACTATACGTATATAAGGGATTGACCAAATCGGAAGAAATCGTACGAGATCTTTTTATTATTGCTTGTATGACAGCATTACGATTTTCTGACTTCTCCAGATTGAAAGAAGAAAATTTTATTGACAATCAGATCCAAATTAAAACCCAGAAAACAGGAACGCTGGTCATCATTCCTCAATCTAAATATGTTCGGGCTTTACTTAGAAAGTATAATTACCAGTTACCTAAGTGTCCATGTATTCAACATTTCAATAAGGTGATTAAAAATGTCTGTAAGAAAGCTGGCATAATAGCAAAAGTTCCCTATGAAAGGACTGTTGGACTAGATCGTATTTCAGAGATGGTGGAGAAATGGAAACGTATTGGTTCCCATTCCGGACGACGTAGTGCGGCAACAAACATGTTTCTTGCCGGAATCCCAGCACTGCGTATAATGAAGATTACTGGACATAAAACAGAGGAGGCTTTCATGCGTTACATTGGATTAAGCAAAGAAGAAAATGCAGCGGTTCTGGCTGGAAATATGTTTTTCCATTGAACCAATAAAACAAACTATATCCTTCCTGCTTCCGGGCAGGGAGGATAATTTTGATAACAATTGATATGGCACGACCAATAAAACAAGGTTTAAGTTATTTCCCGTTTGATGTGTCTTTTTTTTCTGACAGGAAAGTGCGCAAAATAATCAGAGGATGCGGTCCCGCTTCTCCAACAATACTTATTTGCCTGCTGTGTAATATCTACGAAGATCAAGGGTATTACATTTTGTGGGACGAAGAATTACCTTTTGACATTGCCGATACAATCGGGGTGCCCGAGGGTGCAGTAAAGGAGTTGATAAAGAAAGCCGTTGATGTTGATTTTTTCGATAAAGAAATGTTTGAAAAGGAACATATTCTCACTTCTCGTGGTATTCAAAGTAGATTTATAGAAAGCACCAAGAAGAGGAAAGACGTAACCATAAAAAAAGAATATTGGATTATTTCTGGCAATAACTCAGTTAATGACGTCAATAACCCAGTAAATGATACCCATAATGAACAAAGTAAAGAAAAGGAAAGTAAAGAAGAGAAAAGAAAAGAAATATCCCCCTCTATCCCCCAGGGGGGAAATGGAGGAGCTTTTTTTAATTTGAATAAGATTGAAACACCGCCCTCGGACGGTGCAAAAAGAAATTACGAAGCATTAGTTAGAATCCTAACTGGGTTTAATATTCCCGCTGATGACTTCAACCGAATATGCGAGTTATCCAATAACGGAGAGATCGGGCATCCGGTTTGGACGGCTATGCAGCATGTTAAAGACAGTAATGGCAAAATCAGAATGCCCGGAAAGTATATAATCTCAATAATAGAGCAAAAAAAATGACAGAACAACGTTACAAATCTCAGCGAGACTATATCGCTAGTCTCATCATAGAATATGACAAAGCCATTATAAAGCTACAAAAGAAGGGCCGTCATATAGAAGCCGTTGAATTATTCAGAAAAAGAAACGGCTTGAAGAAGCACTTAAACAAACTGACAATGTAGAAGCAGCTTATCAGATGCTTACTTCAAATTCATCATTGAATGTCTGGTTTTCTAAGACAATGGGGCTTTCGATCGCTATGGCCGACCTGGCTTGCTTCTATGCCGATTTGGCAAATAACTTCTTAAATAGTCATGGCCTTTTCCAAAGCGTAGAAACAAAAGAAGAGATGTCCAAGATCCGGCAAGGCTTACAAGATTTTCGTAATTTCTACAATGATCTTACCGAAAAACAAATGAGAATTCAAAACTTTAACCTATTTGATGGGTTGGAGCAATCAATAACTAAATCATTCTTTGAAGACAGAGAGATGGTTTACTATAAAAAATATAACAAATGATCTACTTTCATTTACTATTGGAATAAGATGCCAAAGAATCTTTGATACTATCAAATACTCTTTTTCAAAAAAACATTTAACAAATATAAAGAACGAGTTTAACACTAATCTAAACTCTGTAATCTAAAGAACAAGTACTTTCGTTGAAAAATAATGATTTATGTTTTGCTTGTTATTCAATGAGTTTGGGATTGTGTGCTGATTTGAATAAATGTTAAAAATGGGATTGGAGTTAAAAAGCGATATGATTTCTGTAAGGGTTTCATCGGAGATACGAATGAAGCTTAAAGATATGTCTGAATCTTCTGGGTATAATATGTCAGCTATTGTGTCTGCTGCAGTCATAAGATTGTTGTCGGATGTTTATGATGCTGATGGTTATATAGTTAACACCGATGCTATTCAAGTAAATCGAAAACTTAGAGACTGCATACCCGACAGCTTTGTTCCATTAGCCATTGCATCTCATAAATGCGATATACCGGAAGCAACCATAAGAACTTGGATCAGGCAAGGGTGGATTGAAAAAGTAAGGATAGGTAATAAACCCTATGTTAAATTGTCAAACATTGAAAAAATAGTTAGGGATAAATATGTCAAAAAGAACAAACGTAGTACGTAAAGGGGATTGCGGAGTAATGGTAAGGAACTTAATAGCCCGCCATTATCTCGGCCTGATGGATAAGTATTGTAGTGATAGAAGCGGTCGTACATATCTGTCTATGACAACAACTGACATGTTCCATCAAGCTATCACATTGATTCTTCAAGATAGTTCGATGACAAGGTATGTGAAAGAGGAGGAGGCATTAGAAAGGATAGAGCAGCGTATTCGTAATGTCTTCGGTGAAATTAAGCAAGATCATAACCAAGGGAAAGCAATAGAGTATGCCGACAATATACAAGCCCAAGAGACAGCGATTGAATGAGGGGAAACGTAAGGAGCGGATGCAGATATACAATACTGCCCGCTGGCGTGAACTTCGTAGAATAAAGTTCATGAATGATCCTTTGTGTGAGATGTGCCTAAAGGAAGGAGTCGCAACTCCTGCGGATGATGTACACCACATTCAGTCGTTTATGATTGTCGATGATCTAGCGCAACGTAAAGAGATTGCCTTCGATTATAACAACTTAATGAGCCTATGTGATAAATGTCATCAAAGGATGCACAATGGGCACAGACCACGTTAACAAAGTGTTGCAAAAGGTTGAATCAACCAAAATTAACTCAAATACCAAGAGTGCCCCCCCCATAGGATTTTTTTACGGGGAGGACCGTTGAAACCTCAACCTAATCAGCTTCACACACAAGGTGATTTTTGAAATTTTTGATTTGAAAGGTTTCAAATGTTTGCGGCGTTCTTCAAGGGTTGCTTCAGCGACAAGCAGATCAAGGGTACGATTAAAATGTTAAATTTTTGGTGACATGAAAAAATGGTCTAATTTGAACAAAGCGAAGTTTTTTAATCCGAGAGAATCTGAAAAAAACACTAAAGTCGAAGATACTCGTACCGGTTCACGGCGTAGATCGACAGCATGTATTGAATTATCCAATCGGTATTTGTATCGTCGGGCATATTCTGAAACACAATTGCTGGATGTTGTGGATTTTGATTATATACCCGGTTGCTCATACCATTTTATTACTGGTGGAGATGTAGATTCTCTGTCTTTTTTGAAGACAGTACTCAGACAACAAAATCTGGACTATCTTTTATTCTCAACATGTTGTATGGCCGCAGAAGACATACTTCAAATAGATGAATGGATTAAGCAGGGAAAAATAAAAAGGATGGATGCATATCTGGGCGAAATATTTCCTAGCACTTACCGGATAGAATATCAGATGATGCAAGATCTTTTTGAACGCCATCAATGTGGGCGCATAGCTGTATTTAAAAATCACAGTAAGATATATGCAGGATACGGAGATAAATTCCATTTCGCAATAGAGAGTAGTGCAAATATAAACACAAATCTGCGTACAGAAAACGGATGCATTTCGATTGACAAGGGACTTTACGAGTTTTACCGTAAATTCTTTGATGGCATAAATAGTTTTGAATAATGAAAAAGACAGATGATAAAAAGCAGGCTATAGTTGAAACGGTTAGAACATTGAATCCAACCAAGGTGGCTTTGTGTAAGAAATTCGGCATAACCTGGCAGACTCTGAAAAATTGGTTGGAAGAAGATGCCGCATTCAAATGTTCGTATGAAAAGGCCATCAGCGACTATCTTAATGAAATAAACATAGAAGCAAAGAAGTCCCTTAGCAAACTAGTGAAAGGATATAGCTATAGTGAGACGAAAACTGTTTATGTGGCAGGTGCAGAAGGTGAACCGGTTATAGCACAAAAAATAGTAACAAAGAAACATGTTCCACCAAATGCTACCGCTGTCACTTATGCTTTATCTAATTTGGATCCGGAAAATTTTGAATAAATATGGAAATTAAGATTGAATATCCAAGTAACTTGAGTCAGGAAACCAGGCTTTTCATGAATGCCGTTATTGAAAAACTGAGTGGAGTTGACAGTATCTCTAATTGTGATTTGGGAGCGATCAGAATGTTGATGTTGTCATATGATGTGTATGTCAAAGCATCCAACGAAGTATTAGAGAGGGGCCCACTGGTTTATGACAAACGAAACCGGGCAAAGATTAATCCGGCAGTTTCATTGACAACAAAAAAATACATTGAAATTGTTACGATTATGAAAGAATTTGGACTCACTGTAAAATCTAGAGAACACATCAAAGCAATGACGGATGAGGTTGATCAAGATAATCCGTTATATCAATTCCTAAAAAATAATGACTGATGACAGGATGGGAAAGATATTGTCAAGGTGTTACTGATGGAAATATTGTTGTTTGTGATCTTGTGAGGCGTGCCGTTTTACGCTTCTTGGATATGCTCGAAGATGAAAGACTCGAATTCAAAACCCAAAAAGTAGAACGGGTAATAGCCTTCTTTTCCATTCTCAGACATTTTAAAGGTAAACATAGTGGAAAACCTTTTCTTTTAGAAGATTGGCAGATGTTTATCATCGCTGCAATATATGGATTCTACTATACCGGCACAAATGAACGGGTTGTTACATCTGTTTATATTGAAATGGCTAGAAAACAGGGGAAAACAGCATTTGCGGCAGGTCTATGCCTGTATCATGAAATTGCAGATGGTGAAGCTGGTGCTGAAGTTTATTTGGCCGCAAATAGTCGGGAACAGGCAAAAATTGCATTTAAGTTTTGTTCTCAATTTGCAAAAAAAATGGATCCGAAAGGGCAAATACTTCAAATATACCGTGATTATATAGATTTAAACGCAAATGTCAGTACATTAAAGGTGCTAGCGGCTGATTCTTCTAAATTGGATGGGCCGGATCCCTCTATGTATTTGCTGGACGAATATCATGCCGCAAAAGACAGTTCGCTAAAAGATGTTTTACAATCAGGGCAAGGAACCCGTGAAAGCCCTATGTCAATGATTATCACTACAGCTGGTTTTGATAAACTTGGTCCATGTTTTCAATATCGTGAGATGTGCGTAGATGTATTGAATGGTATAAAGGACGATGAAAGACTTTTCACTATAATTTATTCGTTAGACGAAAAAGATGATTGGAAAGATGAACGAGTATGGATAAAAAGTAATCCTAACCTTGAAGTAACCGTTAAGATGGCATATATACGGAGCCAGGTAAAAAAAGCAGTCAATAGTCCTATCGATGAAGTAGGGGTTCGAACTAAAACTATCAACCAATGGTGTGACAGTATGGAAGTTTGGATACCGGATCATCACATTATAAAATGTACCGGAGATGTTGACATTAATATTTTTGGAAAGGAAACCGAATGTTATGTAGGAATTGACCTTTCTTCAACATCAGATTTAACGGCTTTATCCCTTATGTTTCCGTATAATGGCAAATTTTATTTCAAGACGTTTTACTATTTACCAGAAGAGGCTTTGTCTACAAAGAAATACAAGGAAATGTATGGGGATTGGGCAAGAAACAAGTACCTGATAATTACTCCAGGGAATGTAGTCGACTATGATTATATATTGAATGATTTAGTAGACTTGGATTCAAAACTCTACATTTTAAAGATCGGCTATGATGCATGGAATTCGACCCAGTTTGTCATCAATGCAACAAACAGAGGATTGCCTATGGAGCCTATATCTCAAAGTATAGGTAATTTTAATAGACCGACAAAAGAGCTGGAAAGAGTTATAATGTCAGGAAATGCAGTCATTGATAACAATCCGATCAATCGCTTTTGCTTCAAAAATGTGACAATGAAATTTGACTCCAGTGGTAATGCCAAACCAAATAAAGAGAATAATGATAAAAAAATAGATGGCGTAATTGCTGACATAGAAGCTTTAGGCGTATATCTTCTTACACCACAATATTCTAATAGCTTGTAATCCCGTCATACACGATTTCGGTATATAAAAAAATGATATCGTGTAATGAAGATTTTCGGATTAGAAATAAGAAAGCAGAAAAAAGAACCGGTTGAATCCTTTATCAATGTTCAAAGAATGGGAAGTTATAGCCGAAGGACTGCTATGTCTCTATCGGCTGTATATCGATGTGTCAATGTTATAAGCGAAAGTGTAGCTCAATTACCTCTGGAAGTATTTAAAAAGGATGATGAGGGTTATAAAAAACCATACTTAAAACATGAAGCATATAGTCTGCTCCGTGAATACCCTAATCCTGAAATGACGCGTTTTACTTTCCTAAAGACGTTAGTGAGTTCGGTCTTGTTAAATGGTAACGGTTATGCGTATATCGATAGGGATAATTTCGGGAATGCTTTATCTATTCAATACATACCAGCCGGATTAGTCAGTATAGTCTATATCAACATAGAAGGTTTTACAAAAATGAGATATCAGGTTACCGGATTTAAAAATTTGGTAGAACCATCTGATATGATTCATGTTTTAAATTTCTCCTATGATGGTATAATTGGAATTTCAACACTTACACACGCAAGAAATACTTTAGGCATAGCAAGCGCATCAGAAGAATATGCTAAACAATTTTTCAGTGAAGGAGGGAATGTTCGTGGTATAATATCAGTTGAAGGTCGATTAAATCCTAACCAAAGAACAGATATCAAAAAAGCATGGGCGGAAATGATATCTAACGGAGGAGTAGGTGTGACGGAGGGTAATATGTCTTATAAACCTGTTACCATAAATCCGGTTGATGCTCAAATGATAGAAACTCGTCAATTTAATGTCGTTGATATCTGTCGTTTTTTTGGCGTCTCTCCAGTTAAAGCTTTTGACCTTACAAAATCAAGTTATTCTACAGTAGAGGCAACACAATTATCATTTCTTACAGACACTTTAGCTCCAATGTTGGAAAACCTGGAATTAGAATTTAAACGCAAAGTATTCCGTCCATCGGAAAGATCTTATGTTGAAGTTCAATTTGATACAAGTAATTTGTTACGAGCCGATAAAGCTGCGCAGGCTACTTGGATGAAAACCATGTATGAAATGGCTGGAATGACTCCGAATGAGGCTCGTAGAATGAATAATATGGAGAAAGTGCCTAATGGAGATCAACCATTGGTTAATAACGCAATGGTGCCGTTAGAATACGTTGCAAACAAGAAGTTTGAAACAGGAAAAGAGAAATCTTGATAATGTATTACACTTTAACGGTATATGTATAAAGGCGAATAAATATGAAAAAGGAAAAAGAAATAAGAGGTATTTCATACCGGGCTACAGTGAGCGAGGAATCCCGTCATGTAGAAGGTTATGCCTTACTTTTTAATGTTGATAGTCGTGCAATGTGGGGTGGGGATCTAATCGAACGAATAGCACCGACAGCATTGGAAGGAGTCCTGGAAAAAAGTGATATCCTTTGCTTGATGAATCACGACGAAAGACGTGGAGTATTAGCTAGATACCGGATGGGAGAAGGCTCATTGAAATTGGAAGTGGATGAAAAAGGGTTGAAATATTCTTTTGATGCCCCAAATACACCATTGGGAGATGAGTTGATAGAATCTTTGAAACGTGGGGATATTTCAGAATCATCTTTTGCTTTTACCGTTGAGGACGATAACTGGGAAAGAAAAGAAGATGGTTCGTATGTACGTACGATTCTAAAATTTGAACGTCTTTACGATGTAAGTCCGGTTTATTATCCTGCCTATGAAGATACATCTGTAGCACTCCGGTCAATAGAAGCATTAAAGGAAGCTGAAACTAAGGCCGCTACAGAGAAAGCGGAAATAGAGAAAAGAGAGTTTGAAGAATATTTTAATAATCTCAAAAATAGATTTTAATATGGCAAAAGAAGTAACACTTGTCGAGTTGAAAGATAAACTCGGCCTGTTGAATGAAGAAAGAAAGGACATCTTTGCTGGTTTGGCAAAAGAATCCCGTAGGGCTAATGAAGGAGAGGAAAAACGACTCGGTGAGATTGCCTCTGAAGTTGCCGAAGTTGAGTTCGAAATTAAATTGGCAGAAGCTCGTAACAAGCAATGTCCTATAACACCACAGACAAAGCGTTCTAGTGGCAATTTGCTTGCCAAGGCTATCCGTTCTATGTTGACAGGGGAAAGTTCGGATGAAGTAGAAGCGTTGCTGGATGCCGGTAAGCGTTCAATGACAGACGCTGGACTAACATCGACACGTGGTAATTTAATTATCCCGATGGAATTTCGTGGTGATTTCATTTCCGCGAAAGTTGCAGGTGACGGTACTGAACTCATAACAGAGGATCTATTAGGTATTTTACAGCCTATCCGTGATAATCTGGTTATGGTAAAGGCCGGTTCAACATTCCTTACTGGCTTGAAAGGAAATATCGGTATTCCTTCTTACAGTGGTTCTTCTGTGGATTGGGCTGGTGAAACAGAAACTGCAAAGAACGGAAAGGGAACGTTTAAAAAAATTGAACTTTCTCCGAAACGTTTAACTGCTTATTTAGATATTTCTAAGCAGTTCCTTGCACAAGACAGTTTGTCTACTGATGCAATGATGACATCTGACATAGCTCGTGCCATCGCAATTAAATTGCAGCGTACAATCCTAAGTAAAGATGCGCACGATGAAAAACGCCCGGACGGTTTCTTTACCGGTACTCCGGAATATAAAATCAACGGTGTGGCAACTTTTGCAAATTTGGTTGCGATGGAATCTGCAGTTCCGATCGATGAGGCATTAGTTAACAATTTGGCTTACCTCACATCTGTGAAGGGTTCCGGTATTCTGAAATCAACCTTGAGAGCGCCCAATGTTGCTGAAGGATTTATTATGGAAAAGGGCCAGGCAAACGGATACAACGTATATGCAACCTCCGGTATGGCTTCCGGTTTACAGGACGCTGGTGATGAGGAAGGTATTATCTTCGGTAACTGGGCTGATTATGTTATCGGTCAGTGGGGAGCGCTGGATATTACAGTCGATCCTTATACCAAGGCTGCTGACGGTGAAGTCCGCTTGGTAATTAATGCCTTTTTCGACGCTAAGGCTCGTCGTCCTGAATCGTTTGTTGTCGGATCAATAAAATAAGTAAGCTATGCATGTAACATTGGAAGAGGCAAAGAGGCACCTTCAGATCGAAGCAGAGTATGAGGGAGACGATTTATACATCAAATCTCTGATAGAGGCATCTGAGGTGGTGGTCGCGAATCATTTAAAATATGATTCCCTTGATGGTGTTTATCCCGTTCTGCCTCTTCCGGTGAAACATGCAATACTACTGATGGTCGGAAATCTTTATGCAAACCGGGAATCAATAGCTTTTGCGCAAAGCTATCGTGTACCTCTCAGTTATGAATATCTTTTAGGGCCTTACGTATGTTATGGCAGTATTGAGGAATCTATAAAGCGTAATTAGTACGAATATGAGAGCGGGATTATTAACTGAAACGATAAAGATTCTCAAACCGGTCATTGTTGAAACGAAGTATTCTGGAAACTCAACAGAGTATCAGGAATATATAACAACTAAGGCGTCTGTTCGTCATATATCCGGAAAACGTGATGTTTCTGCTGGGGAAATATTAAATGTCAGTATTGTCCGATTCATTATTCGTATATATCATAAAGTATCTCCAGATATGATTGTGGTACATGATGGTGTGAAATATCACATACTTGATATCAATCCTGAGAACTCCAAACAGAGCATAACAATTACAGCGGAGGTTTTAAATGAATAGTCCTTATGTTGGTTTTGATAGTCATCAATTTGATGCGATGGTCAGAGGACTCACTGGCTCAGAGATGAAAAAAGTTTTTATTGGTGCTTTGAGGGCAAGTGGGAATATTCTAAAAAAAGAAACTGATAAACAATTCAAAAGTAAAATTGCTATCGGTGACACACGTGTTAAACGCAAGAATAAGAATGGCAAGGAGATAACGAAATGGAGAAGACTTGCAACAGTCAAGATAGATAAAAGAACCCCCGAGGCCAAAGTTCATATAATGAGTGATTTCCGTGCAAAGTTTTTTGAACTAGGAACTAATATACGTAGAACTAAAGGCCATAAAATAACCGGATATTACCGATTGCGTCCAGGCGGAAGACGATACCGAAGTAGATCAGGTAAAGGTGGTAACAGAGGACGTATAATTGCCGGACATTTTTTCTTGAAAGCGCAACAAAAAACTGAGCGCATGATATTCGATAATACGGAAGTGGTAATTACAAAGTATGTAATGAAAGTAATTAAGCGTAGAAAATGAAAGCAATAGAAATCGGAAGTGTGATAAAGTCACTGCTTTTATCGAAGCAGGAAGTAACGGATAAGATAAAGAAGGAAATCCATCCTATCGTTGCGCCGCCCGGCACCGGATATCCTTTCGTTACTTATTGTCGTACAAGCGTTTCTCCTACTTATACAAAAGATAAGAGAAGCCTAGAAGATACAGCAACTGTAGATGTAACTATTCATGCTGCTTCATATGAAAGTTCTGTTGAAATACTACGCTTAGCTTTTGATGCTTTACAAGGTTACTCAGGAGAATGTAACGGGGTAGAAGTGGACGAGATTCGGATGGTCGACTCTTCTGAAGATTTTCAGGAAGATAGCTATTTACAAAATATGACTTTTGAGATTGATATTACTAACAAATAAACATAAAATGATATGAGTAAATCGATTAAAGGTAAAGACCTTATGGTCTTTCAGAAAACAGGATCTACCTATACGACTTTGGCAGCCGCCACAAGTCACACCTTGAGTATATCTGCTGCTGTAATGGAGGCATCCAGTAAGGACTCCGGGAAATGGGGAGACAGTGAAGCCGGGCGCATGGAATGGGAGATGGGGACTGAAAACTTGTTTGTTCAAGCAGATTTTGACACCCTGTTTGATGCAATGGTGGCTGGTGAAAAATTAGAAGTAGCCTTTGAAGTTGCTGGCAATGCAAACAGTGACACGGGAAAACCTGCTGGAGGTTGGACAATTAGTGAGGGTGGCTACGAAGGGCAGGTTTTGATAACGGCATTAAATGCTAATGCACCTAATGGTGAAAATGCGACTTACACAGCTACCTTTAAAGGGTGCGGTCCTCTAAACAAGCGTAAAACAAGCGCTGGTTAATATAAAGAGGCTTTAGGGCCTCTTTTTTGTAATAACCCTAAATACAATTATCGATGATTAAGATAGACAATCAGGAGTATATCCTTAAATATACAGTTAGAGCATTATTTGCATACGAACAGATTACAGGGGTCTCATTCACTCCTGATAAATTATTGAATGAGTATACTTTACTGTATGCTATTCTGATTGCTAATAACTCTGACTTTCGCTTAACATTTGAGGAATTTATTGATAAATGCGACGAAGACCAAAGCATTTTCATAGAGTTCCGTAAATGGTTCATAGAAGTTCTGAAACAAAAGGCGCTATTTCAAGCAGAATCAGAAGAACTGGAGCCGGATAATAAAAAAAAAGACTAACCATTCGTGAGGTTTATGTGCTTTTGGTAGTTGAAGCTGGTTTGGATCCGGGTTATGTAATGGATCACATGGAGTTTTATGAGATAGATGCAATATTAAACTCAATGCAGTATCGGCATAGACAAAGCTGGGAACAAACCCGAATGATTTGTTACATACTGGCCCAATCTAACAGTACAAAAAGCATAAAACCTACTGATATTATCTGTTTCCCTTGGGATGATGACCATCGGTCTGTGGATACATCCGTAAATACAGAGGATATAGAAAGATTAAAGAAAAAAGCCGAACAATACATTAAATCGAAATGATATGCCAGCAGATTTAGTTACCAGGTTATTATTACAGAACCAGGAGTTTGACCGGAATCTTAAAGCCAGTCAAAACCAGATAAAAACTTTTCAAAAGAGAGTCGATGCTATGGGTTCATCTGTCCGAAATTTTGTTGGTGGGTTTGCCGGTATGGCTGGAATCTCGTTTGCCTTTATGGATATCGCGCAGAAGAGTATTCAGTTTGAAAAATCTTTGTCCTCTCTGCGATCATTAACGGGTGTATCTGCTGAAGAACTATCCTTCTTTAAGGATGAAGCTATAAAATTGGGTTCCACATCTACGCAAACTGCCAGTCAGGTTGTTGAAGCATTCCAGTTGATAGGTAGTCAGAAACCCGAGTTGTTGAAAAATAAGGACGCGCTTGCCGAAGTGACTAAAAGCGCAATTACTTTAGCTGAAGCAGCAGGAATGGATGTTCCGGAGGCTGCAAAAGCCCTTACTGGATCATTGAATCAGATGGGTGAGTCTTCTCAAAAAGCGGGAGAATATATCAATATATTGGCGGCTGCATCTCAAGCAGGTTCCGCAAATATCCCATATTTAACAAAAGCAATTGAAAAATCCGGAGGCGCGGCTAGTTCGGTAGGCATTAAATATAATGAACTGGTTGCGGCGATAGAGGCTATTGCTCCAAAAATTACCGAAGCGAGTGAGGCTGGTACCAATCTGCGTAACATTTTTCTTGTTCTTGAGTCAAGTTCGGATAAGAATTTAAAGCCGTCGGTGGTTGGGCTTTCTAAAGCTATAGAGAACCTAGCCGCAAAAAACATGGACGCGACCCAGATGACTAAGATGTTTGGGCGTGAAAGTGTAACGGCTGCATTGGCATTGGTATCGGCTAAAGATCAGTACAATCATTATGTAGATGCCATAACCGGGACGAATACGGCCATTGAGCAGCAGAAGATTAATAATGATAATCTTGCTGGATCCATCAACGGAGTTTCTTCTGCATGGGAAGGGTTCGTTTTGACATTAAATAATAGTAATGGGGCATTAAAAGATGCTGCGGATATTTTAACTGTTATTCTGGGACGAATGACAGAAGCTATGAAAAGCGAAACACAAAAGCAGAATGAATTAATACGAGAAGGTGTTGCCGATAGGAAAAAAAGTTTGAGTCAAGAAATTGAAGGCTGGATGGTTTTGGGTGATCGAAAGAAGGCTATTGAAGAAACTATGAGGCAGTTCTCTCTCAGAAATTCCGGAGGAGAATCAAGGGAAGAACTTAATGTGGCGAGAGACAGACTCAATCAACTTCAAAAATCCCTTCGCAAAATGAATAAAAAACAAGAAATAGGCCATTCTCCTCTTGATGTGTTGGGAAGACAATTAACAGGACTACCAAATACTTCAACTTCTTATGGCGATGTAGTTGCCAAAAAAAGTTTAGAAGAAGAAGTACAGGCCCAACAAGAAATCGTAAACAAATTAGAAATCAAAAATCAACTTTATAAAGAATCGATCCAATTTTTAAACGATGAATTAAAAGCTACTGAAAAAATCAATAAGGCTCCAACTCCTAATAACGGGGCACCTGTTGTCACTGATGAAATGCGAAAGCAATGGCGATTCGATGATGTATCAGCAAAGTTGAATTTGAAAATTGAAAATGATATACAGGCGCAAATACAAGAAAAAGTAAATACAGAACCGGTAAAAATTACGGTAGTTCCTGAATATATAGAATCAGAGGAAACATCCGATATCTCAGGTAGTGTTGAAGATTATCAGCAAAGAATCCAATCAGTAACCTTAGCTTACAATGAAGCTACAACTGATGGTCTTCGTGCTATGTATGCAAAACAAAGAGAAGACTTAGAAAAACATCTCGAGGAAATGACTGATATGAATCAGGGCATGATTGATATTAGCAATGAATTACAGAGTTTGATTCAGTCGGGTGTTGTGTCAGGTTTTGAATCTTTGGGTGAAGCGATAGGATCGGGTGATCCGGGCGAAGCGATGCGTAATATGCTGATGGGGCTAATGGATATGCTGAAACAATTTGGTGCCGCTTTAGTTGCGGCCGGTATGGCTAAAATAGCATTTGACAAGTTGCTGGTTAATCCTTTTGCCGCTATTGCTGCTGGTGGGGCATTGATCATAGCTACTTCGGCCGCAAAGTCTGCCCTGCAAAAGTCTGTCTCAACCGGAGATTACGCTGAAGGTGGATTAGCTCCATATTTTACAGTTGGAGATAGGATGACAGAAAACATCAATGGGGGTGAAATGATATTGAATACCAGCCAGCAGGCAAAACTATTTGATTTGCTTGATTTAGGTAGAAGTCAAATAGAGAATGATCACTTAGAAGTTACAGGACGTTTAGTCGGAGAAGGAAGCAATTTATACGCAGTGTTAGATACATACGCTAAAAAGCAAAGGAGGGGAAAATATTTTCACGAATTTAAAGGATTGGATGAAGTCTCTAATCGTTTTGAAATCATGTGTAATTCATCTACAACCCCTAAACTGATTGAAGCAACCAATGATCCGTTTAGGATTGAATATATTGAAGTAAAAAAACTGGAACCGGTACAAGGTTCCCAGGCTACATTAAGGCTAATCAGTGAAAGTAATTTCCAGTTTCTCGACTTGCATACGGACGATATGCAAGGGTATATGGTTAAGTTTTACCGTTCTGGACAATTGTATTGGATCGGTTATCTGGATTCGGAGTTATACAATGAGAACTTGACGGATTATGCACCTTATGCCGTTGAATTTTCCGGAGCTGACTTTAATATTTTGGAGCGGCTCAAATTTCGGGATGAGAGTGAAAAAAACTATACCGATATAGCCTCTTTTATGACTCAACTTAAACGGTGTTTCAATAAGCTGGGATTGCCATTTCAGAAGCTGTATATTGGCTGTTCTACTATTCCCAAAGGGGTTACAATGACTACTGCAGAAACCGCATTGCATGTACTTTATATTCAATCATCAAACTTTTATGATGAAGACGGCGAACCTATGTCTTGCCGGGAAGTCATAGAATCAATCCTGCAACCGTTCGGACTGATGATGGTACAACGTGACGCATCTGTCTATGTTTATGATCTGAATATTGTCAAGTCCGGCGGCGTAATGAAGTGTTACAACTTCGACACATTATCCTATATCGGTGATACTGCTGTTGACGTCCAGCTTGGTGATATCGGAGAAATAGGTACGATGTCGACAGAGGCATCTCTGGGATTTGAGGAAATGATAAACAATACGACTATCACAAGTTCTTTGTACGCTGATAAGGATTTATTAAAAGCTTCTATCAGTGAAAAAACTTTATCTGAGAAGAAAAAGGATACAGAGACCGGAGACAAATATAAAGTTGAATACTATGCTAAGGATGAAAATGTTGAAGCATTAAATGGTAGGGACTTTATAGTCTATACTAACACTGATAGTGATGCTACAATGATAGGTGCATCTTTACCATATGATCCATATGCAGAAAAAAAATTAGTACAGTACAAAGTAAAGAACAGTAAGGTATACATAACCGGCGATACCAATTATTATATAAATGTGAAGGTACAGGCATATGCAAACACAAGAACTAATCCTTTTAACAGCGAAGAGAATCCTCCGGGAGACATAAGTAGAGCTAAGGCGCTTTGGTTACATTGTAATTTGTATTTAGTTGACTCTAACGGTACTCCGATAAGGTATTATAGTAATCAATACCCGTTAACTGGATGGTGGCCATCTGGAGAAATTGTTCCGCAAGGTTTGTTTGAACTATTTTATGCGGATACGGATGTGTGGAATGGTAATCCATTAAACACTTGGATGACTAATTCAGATATAGCTTTAAGATCAGCTTTAGGACAAGGCTATCCTACACATATATTAGATAAAAATCATGGGGTTGGGCAAAATGTACAATTACATTCTGTCTTAAATGGTTATGTTGTTTTTGAAATAGTTAATAGCTGTGAGGTAGATCATCCCGGCGGTGGCGGATATCCGTATGATGGAGTTAAAAATATTCTTATAAATGATATATCACTTTCAATTAAAGATAAAAACAAAGACGATATATCCACCGATGACTATGAATTTAAGTCTTATATAAATAAAAAGGTTGCGGCTGATTATGACGATGTTACTTTAAAGTGCATCTCAGCTAATGAGGAAAAGTTACCAGTTGGCAAAGCGAATATATTGAAAAAGGTTGACGATCATTATGAACTACAGTTGTCTTATAGTCGTTCCGGACAGACAGATATATTAGAACGACTCTTAATGTGTACTATCCATTCAAATTTTACCACCAAAAATAAGGTTATTTCAGTAGATATAAAGATGACTGAAAACCCAGCACTCCGTTATGTGACCTATGATAATGTATTACAATCTGACGGTATGTATATAACAGGAGCGACATTGGATTTTCATAATGCTAAAACAACGATCAAGGCTGTTGAGTTTTCAGCCGATGTAGATAAACTGAGTGATATTCCGTATGATTAATGTCGGACAAAATTGTGGTTAGTAGGTATGAGTAGTATAACACATAGATCGATTCGTAAAACGGCCCTTCCGCGTACAGGAAGGACGCTGGATGCTGTGCCTGGTGGAGTCGTTGCTTCATCCGGTGGCAGTGCATCTTCTGGCGGAAGTTCTTCTGGTTCTGTTACTGATCACAGTCAGTTGACAGGAATAATAAGTACCGCGGACAAGTACTCTGACGATGCCAAAGAAATCCATCTGACGGCCGGTGATGCAGACGCCTTGAAACGTCTTTCAACTCTTGAGATAATAGAATCTGGTCAACTTGGAGAGATATATCCAACTGATAAAAATATTTATTCTGCGTTAAGTACGGATATACGTATTGCAGAAGAACTTAATGATTTCCTTGTAGATATAGATGAGATGTATCTTCGAAAAGACATTGACGACCGGGCTCATGGGGTAATAACATTTGATAAAAAGATCGGTTCTACTGTTTATCTTGATGGTTATGAAGGACGAGGTTGGGAAATTACGGATCCGGGTGCCGTAATGATAGACTCTGCTCGTGTTCGGTCAGACATATATATTGGAGGTAAGTTCGGTTCCCCTTCTTTTGCCTCTGGCTTTACTGGATGGGGTGTTGAAATTGATATACCTACAGCATCAGGGACATTTGACTTTTTAACTGTACGCAAGTCAATGAAAGTTTATGAACTTGTATATTCTCAGATATATGGGCTTGGTGGTTCTGTTGTTATTTCTGATCTTAATAAAATTCTATATGTAGAAACGTGCCAAGGTTTCTATCGCTGTTATATGGATAGCATGGATGCCACAATGCGGATGAATCTTCGTAAAGACGATATCGTCCGGATGCAGCGTAGCCAGGGTATCAATGTTAGGTACTTCTATGGTGAAGTATTAGCCGTAACCCCAGATTACTTTGATCTGAAAATAATTGATGGAGAAGACTATCCCCAGCTAGGAGATGTTGTATTCCGTTTTGGTAATAAAACAGACAAAAACCGCCAGGGTATCATATATCTAACTTCTTCTGACGATAACGCTCCATATATCGACGTGCTGGATGGTATCACAGATATGTCCATGTTTGAAAAAGTAAAGGTTAGATTAGGAAACTATTCCGGAATCCGAACAAAGCAAGGGGTACAACTTAAAGGATATGGTATATATGCACAAGGTGCGGTCTTCGAAGACACAGATATCTATCTTCAGGATGGCACAACGGTAGAGCAGCAATTCATTGTAATGAACGGTAAGTTCGAAAGTACCATTGAAGGAATTAGAAACGACATGTCTTTAGAGAGTGGCAACATTCTTCGTAATTCATCTTTTGGTAGCAATACGAACTATTGGTCAATGACTAATACCGTTCATTTCATTAATGTCGGTGGTGATTTCCTTTGGATGGACGGGACCTTCTACACAGAGAAAAAAGCCGTAGCGGATATTTACCGGGACGGAAGCAAAAATGTGCTTCGTCTCCTGGATACAACTATAAGTCAACCGAACACTTTATTCAACGGTTCTAAACCGGAGGGGACCTATTCTTTTGCTTTTTACTACAAAGTGCTTCGGCCGGGAACATTATCCGTTGGAATATCAGGCAAGGATTTGTTTGTATCTGAAGCTCTGACTGCTTCTGACAGCTATCAGAAGTTTTCGAAAGTGGCTCAATGGGACGGGACCGGAGACTTTTCAATCGGCTTTACCGGGGAAATTCTAATTTATGGAGTGTCTCTTTTTAACGATGCTTTAGCCGATGCCCAGATTAAGCTACAAACACAGATTGATCAGACAACAGAATACATAAAATTACTTGCTAAAAAGGAGTATGTAGATGCCGAGACTGGAGCCATCTACACCAAGTATGATGCCTCATTAACTGTGATGGCAGATGATATTGAGGCTCGTGTTACCAGAACAGACTTTAACACTGAAACCGGGAGGATCAATCGTGAATTATCATCCCGGTTGGATATTCAGGCCGGATCAATTACAGGTATATCTACTGATATCGATAATATAAATCGCACAATAAGTACATCTGGCTGGATCAATACGACTCAAGGAAATACATTGTTTGCTGCCAAGACACTGGAAAACGGGCAGAATATTATTTCTTATATAAATCAGACACCAGGAAATACTGTGATTGCATCTAATCGTATCAATCTGATCGGGGCAGTATCCTTTAATATGTTGTCAGATTATACGACGATAAATAATAAGATCAATGGAAAGGCTGATTCTTCATCTTTAGGTGATTTAGCTTATCAAAACTATGTATATAGCAGAGATTTGGCTAAGGAAATCACAGATACAATCACAGCCAAAGTGTCTCCCGGTCAACTGCGAAACTATGCGTTTGCAAATGGAGCCAGTATCACTAAAGGAGATTTAATCAGTGCTTTACAGACTGAGATAACCGGAAAGCTTACTGGAAGTTCAACTTCAAGTGGAAACAAATTAGCATCCGTTATTGTCAACGGTCAGGCGCTGATTGCCGGTGGCTATATTCAGGCAAATTTGATTAATGCAGATGATATATGGTGCACCAGCCTGGCAGCAATAAGGGGAAAAATTGGTGGATTTACTATTTCCGATACATCCATATATTCGGATCGGGTTACAATATCCCCTGAGAGTATATCATTCAGAAGTACTAATGGTAAGATCACGGGAGGATATGGTATTAGTACTGCTCCGGCTACGTTTGGTCTTGATGTTCCAATGTGGATATCTAATCATCAGGTCGGGCAAACAACTAATTACGGAATACATATAGACGTAGGAGATGCCTCGACAGCTACACAGGAAACCATTGGAGGCCCAATAACTTATGTTAAGCAGCCATTTAATAATATAGCTATCAGTACTGTAGGAGCCTTTGCCGGACTTGCATTTAAAACACGACAAATTAAATTGTCTACCACCTTGAAAAATGAAGATGTTTTAGTGTCCTGTTATAATACATCAGCTATAACAGTTTATATGCCAAGTAATCCTACTGTCGGAAAAGTGCTTTTTATTGTAGATATAAATGGAAGTGGCATTACTCTTAATGGGAATGGAAAAACAATTTATACTGATACGACATACAGCTCTGTACCTTCTCAAGGAAGGGGATTAATAAACCTTCTGATGTATGATGGACAGTATTGGAAATGGAATTCAATCAAATGGTAACTATTAATAAACAAACAATCATGAAAGTAAATTTCAACAAAGCATTTAAAAATTACAAAGGTGAAGATTCTCTGATTGAAGTAGAAGTACTCAAAGACGGGAAAAAGGTAATAGAAAAACAGCCTCAGATGATCTCCGACTTGGTGTGCCGTTGCCTGTTCTCTGGTGAAACGATAGAACGTACCGGAGATGCGGCGAAAGATAACGCCAATAAATTAACGGCTCATAGTTTATGTATGAGAATTATTGGAGCAAAAGGGGCTATTGAAATTACTACAGAAGAAGCGACATTGATCAAGCAATCTGTATCGAGTCTTAATGCAGGTGGTTATGCACAGATAGTCAATCTAATCGAAGGAGGAAAGTAATATGAAAGTAAAGGCAGATGTCCGTAACAGAACCGGATACAATGATGTAGAAGATATACACGTCGGTTATGAGATTAATCAAACTACAGGCAGTCCGGTGTCAAGTATTCGGGCTAATATTGAACGGAACGATAAACGGATCGGGACGGTGACGGTTGAAAGAGATGGTCGGATGTATATTTCGTTGGATTATGCAAATGATATATCTTTCGATACAAAGCGAGAGGTTTTAACAACTATCCTAACAGATGTAGAAAAGGTATTTAATGAGCCGGAAACGGATAATATAACAGAATAATATGGCGGCAGGAGATATCATCATCCCGGATGGAAAGATCACCCCGGAAATTTTACAGAAGATAACTAATGAGGTAGTCAACAATATACAGACTACCTCAAAAGATCCAGGGCAATACGAGGTAGTGAATAGTTTACAGGATATCACTTCCATTCCGGTATTCCAGCAGACTGGAGCAACATATAAACTGGTAAGAGTGTTGGTCTCTATCCTCAAAGGGGTAGACGGTAAAGAAGTGCACCTACAATCAACCGAAACGCATTTGCAATGGCGTTGGACGGATGGTATGTGGTCAAATCTTATTGCTTGGGCTGACCTGAAAGGTGATCCAGGTGATACTCCTGTTTTCCGAACCAGTTCTGTAGGCATTGAATGGAAGTATGACTCTGAAGAAGATTCAGCTTGGAAGATATTGGTGAAATTTGAAGTACTGAAACTGAAGTTCTCAGATTTAACCGATGAACAAATTACTGCATTTTGGCGGGCAATACCGGATGATGTATTGGCTATGTTTCAGAAACCGGCCACGGACGCGGCTGCTGATGCCCGGAAGGAGATCACCAACATGCGCCAGCTTGAGGCTACGGTCGAAGAGCAGGAAGAAGCCAGGGAGAACTTTTACAGCCAGGTACAAGCCAAGGAGCAGGTCCGGCAGAATGACGAAATTAAACGCCAAGAGGCGGCAGCTGCTCAAGCCGAAGCTGAACGGCTCCGGGGATTGAAGGAAGATGAACGGAATGCGACATTTGATGCCAAGGTACAGGAAGTTACGGACGCTGCCAATTACGCTAATGAACAAGGAGATTTTGCCAAAGAGGAAGTAGAGAAGGCTGCTCAGTATGATAACCGCATTTCCCTCTTGGAAACCGGTAAGGCTAATGGTTTGCTGGTTGATGGCGGCCTGCTTTATCTTACATCTGATGACGAAGTGATATCTGACGGTGTAGAAGTGGCCACCGGAGGCGGTGGTTCCGGGTCAGGTGGAATCACGATGAAAGTAAAGAGTCTTACCGCCTCTCTGTTATCTGTAGTACAAGGGCAGGAATTACAGATCGGCTATAACTTTACGTCTGTCTATACGGACGATAAAACGGAAACCGGTACCGGCACGGCTGTATACACGGTTAACAGTCAAAAAGTAGCTTCGGCAACTGTTGAGCAAGGTGATAACTATTTCGATGTTTCAAAATACCTAATCGTTGGAACAAACAAGATTAAGGTTACAGTTAGCGACAGCACGGGATCATCTCGATCGCTATCCTATATCATTGATGTGATCAGCTTATCTATCACAGACTCGTATGATGATGCTCTGGTCAATACAGGAGTAATTACATACCGTTATACTCCGGTTGGAGCTGTCGAAAAAACGATACACTTTGTCTTAGATGGTACCGAGATCGGCACGGAAGTAACAACGATCTCCAATCGGCAGATGAGTTATATTATCCCGACCCAGTCTCATGGCGCTCATAAGCTAGAGGTATATATGACAACGATGGTCAACGGGACTGAGGTACGGAGCAATACGCTTACTCATGACCTTATTTGTTTGGTTACCGGTAATAATACGGTGATTGTGGCATCGCAGTTTAATCAGACTGTCGCAAAACAATATGACATGCTGGCTGTTCCGTTCGTTGTATACAATCCTGCAGTGAGTTCGTCACCGGTAATTTTATCGGTAAATGGTACTGTTGTGTCTGAACAGACTGTTGACCGGACGTTGCAGACGTGGAATTACCGTCTTAACCGGGCCGGAAACGTGGTATTGAAGATCGCCTCCGGAGATATTTCAAAGACATTCACACTCACCGTATCTGAAGCTGAAACAATCGTAGAAGCCGAAACCGCCGATCTGGAACTTTACCTGACATCACAGAACCGGTCGAACAATGATAATAACCGGGAGGAATGGAAATCAGGTGATATCGCAGCTGTCATGACAGGATTCAACTGGCGTACAAACGGCTGGATAGCGGATGAATCCGGATCAGTCTGTCTTCGTGTCGGCTCCGGTGCAAGTGTGATGATCCCGGTCATGCCATTTTCTAAGGATTTCCGGGCAACAGGCAAAACGATTGAGATCGAGTTCCTGGTTCGTGATGTGTATCGGTATGATACGCCTGTTATTTCTTGCTGGTCAGGAAGCCGGGGCATACAGATAACTTCACAGCAGGCTCAGATCAAATCTGAACAGTCGAATATCACGACCATGTTCAAGGATCAGGAGCGTATCCGTTTGGCCTTTGTCGTTGAGAAACGTGCCGATAACCGTCTGTTGTCTATTTATGTAAACGGTATCAAGTCCGGTACAACCCAGTATCCGGATACTGACAACTTTATGCAGTCCGGTCCCGTCGGAGTCTCGATAGGAGGAAATGATGCGACGGTGGATATCTACAACATTCGCCTGTATGACAACAATCTGAACCGCTACCAGTTACTCAATAACTATATCGCGGATATTGACGACTACGACAGGAAAATATCTATTTTTGAGCGTAATGACATCTATGACAGCTACGGTAGTGTATCGTTTGAAAAGGCCTTAAAACACAATGACTGTCTTGTATTTGAGGGTGACTTACCTCAGTACAAGGGAGACAAAAAAACAAATAAAATATATCATTATTCGTCTGCCAATGACCTGTTAAACTGGTGGGCAAACGTGAAGAATAATGTCCAGGGTACTTCTTCGCAGTATTACCCGCGTAAAAACTACAAGTTCGAATTGATCGGCAGAATAACTTATATAGAGAGCGGAGAACAGGCAGAGGCGTTCCAGCTATCGGATGATGTTCATCCGGCGAAGATATTTTGTATCAAAACAGATTTTGCCGAATCGTCCGGAACCCACAATACCGGTGTGGCTAATATGGTAGACTGGGCGTTGAAGGAAATGGATATCCTGACCGAAGCGCAAAAATCCGATCCGGTTGCCCGTACAACGGTAGCCGGTAAACCTTATCTGTTATTTCATAAAGCTACAGTCGATAGCCAGCCAGTATTCATTGGTAAGATTAATTTAAACACCGACAAGGCTGCTGAGAATACTTTCGGTTTTCAGGATGGCGACGAAAGCTGGGAGTTTTTGAATAACACCTCTGATATGACCTTGTTTAAGTCGGCTGATTTTACGTCCTGGCAAGATAATATCGAGGCCCGCTATCCGGACGGAGCCACCGATACGACAAACGCCAAACGTGTATGGGACTGGGTGGTTAGCTGTAAAGGTAATATCGCGAAGTTTAAATCCGAATTTGATCAATACTTTGACAAGGATCAGATCATATTTTATGCCCTGTTGACGCTGGCTTTAGGTATGACCGACCAGCGTGCCAAGAACATGTTCCTGACGCGGATCGACGGTCAACAATGGTTATTTATCTTTTATGATAATGATACGATCCTGCCGATCAACAATGAGGCTGTGATCTCATTCTTGTATAACGTCGAACCGCTCGATACGGTCGACAATAAATATGTTTGGAACGGTGCCGACAGTGAACTTTGGAAGTTGGTTGACGAAGCCTTTGCCGACGAAATGCGGGAAATGTATTATACCCTGCGCCAACGCAACATTTTCTCATACGAACGCATGGTGGAATACTTGTATACCCGTCAGGCAGACAGATGGTGCGAGTCGATTTATAATGAGGACGGGTACTACAAATACGAACAGCCGCTTATCGAAGGGTATTTGGATTATTCCCAAAGTACAACGAATCCCCAGGTGGTCAAAACCGGAGCCTATCTTTATGCCCTTCAGGGATCACGGGAAATGTATGGTAAATGGATATGGAAAAACCGTTTTCTTTATCTTGACAGCAAGTATCTGGCCGGTTCGATTCTGGGAGATACAGCGGTGTTCCGTACCTATACGCCGGTAGCATGGACAGGGGTTGAACCAAACGCTGATATAACCCTGACCTCCTTTAACGCGATGTACTTCAATGTTAAATGGGGATCAGTTACTAAATCTCAGCGTGTAGGTTTTAATGAGACTGTCAAGATGATCGCCCCGACCGGCATGCAGTTTAATGACACGGAAACTATCATCTATGGTGCCAGCCTGATCGCTTCGCTGGGTGATTTGTCAGCGTTATATGTCGGATCGGTTGATGTGTCTAAGATGGTTAAATTGAAAGAACTTATCGTCGGTTCGGCCGTGGAAGGATATCAGAACACCAATATGGCGGTCTTGTCAGTCGGTACCAATAATATGTTACGAAAAATTGATGTGCAGAATTGTCCTAACCTGACTCAGCCCATCGACCTGACCGGATGCGAGAACCTGGAGGAAGTATACGCCCAGGGAACCGGGTTGACAGCCGTATTGCTCCCAACAGCCGGTATCTTGAAAAACTACCATCTTCCGGCTACTATAACGAACTTAACAATTAAGAATCAGCCGCTCCTTACGGATGAAAACTTTATCCTGGACGGCAAGGATAACATTACAACAATCGTACTGGAAAACGTTGTAATCAATGCTTTTGCTTTATTGCAGGAATGCCTTGCAACTGGCAATTTACAGCGTATCCGTTGTATTGGTATCCAGGGCAGTGCAGCTACTGCCGATATCCTGTATCAGATCGCCCGGATCGGCGGTATTGACGAAAATGGTTACAACATTGATAAAGCCGTCTTGACGGGATCGTTCCATGTCGGCACCATCCGTCAGGACAAATTGGAAGAACTGGGCGAGATATATCCGGAACTGGTTATTACTTACGATACGCTAACGTATCCGCCGGTAGTGACATTTGTCTTCGCCAGCTCACAAGGCAAAGTCATGTCTGTCGGTAAATTCACCTCTAATCACCGCACAACC
>ERZ857882.1259-NODE-1259-length-30263-cov-6.309951_pt1 | contig 30263 bp, 38 predicted proteins | sample MGYA00519697_ERZ857882 | MGnify/ENA primary metagenome ERZ857882 (study PRJEB31778, sample SAMEA3449373) | human gut metagenome | biome: human gut; feature: human-associated habitat; material: faeces | place: United Kingdom | collected 2010/2012 ...
CTGATAGCCATACAGCAAAGCCAGCCCAACCGCTTTCTGCTGACTGGCGGAAAGAGCATTCCATGTTTCCGAAGCACTTTCCACCAGAGTATTTCCTGTTTTCAAAGGCACACCCGGCTGGAGACAGAAGGCGTTGCTTCCGTCTACATACATACGGTACTTGATGGAGCCGGTTCCTCCAGCCGTGTAACCGTTGATAACGGCACTGGAATTATAGTGCATGATATTGCCATCGCTATCATAAGTGCGGGTAAACGAGATCGTTCCCACATCGCCTGTTGCCGCAAACGCTGTCGTTGCGGGCAGTGCGGATAAAACAGTGACCGCAGCCATGACAAAGGCTGCGGCCCTCTTAAAGAATTTTTTGATATTCATTTTTACCTCCAAATTGTTCCTGCTTGGTTTACCGGCTGAAAAGAAATCCCAGCCGTAGTTCAAGCCCCGTCTTTCTTAGCCATACAGCGTAGAGATCATATCTCTTTTTCGGCTGGTACAGCCAGGTTCAGAGGGGGTGAGGTGTGGAGAGGGGGAGAAGCGAAAAACCGGCCCGGCAGAAAAAGGGCATAATTCCCCCAGGGTGGACCGGTTATCGCTGCATATCCTTCTGCCGTTTCCGGTACAGCTCCAAAGCCTTGATAATGGTATCTTCGATCTTCTGTGCGGGCGTCCCCGGCGCAAAATACTTGCTGATACGCGCTCTCGGCATCTTAAATTGCTCCACCTGGTTGGGCTTTTCCTCCTGCATGATGGAAAGGATCACCTCCGGGTTCAGCTTGCCCTCCTCAGAAAACCGGCGCATCTTGATGGCCTGCTCATGGGACGGAGTACAATCCTCGCTCTCCATGGTTTCCAAAAGGCTCTGTTGTTCTGTTTCAGACAGGTAGGAAAGCTCCACCGCCGGGCGCATTGCCATCTGCAAAATGTCCTTTTCTTTCAAAACGGAGTTGTCCACTAAATCCAAAATGCCGGGAATGAGATTAGTCAGGCGGATATAGCGTTGAACCTGTGTTTTGCTATCCAGTGTTTCTCGTGCTACTACATCGACAGAATATACCCCTTTTAACTTCTGCCCCAGTGGGTCAGAAGTTAAATCCGTCCGTTGTCCCTGCCGTTTCATGGCATCCAGCTTCATCTTATAAGCAAAGGCTTTCTCCGACGGCAAAAGCTGCTCCCGCTGCAAATTCGAATCCACCATGATTATGGTCGCTTCCTCGTCTGTCAGTTCCCGGACAATGCAGGGCAGGTGCAGCTTCGCAATCAGGGTACACGCCAGCTTGCGGCGGTGACCGGCAACCATTTCGTAATGCCCGTTCTCCTTGGGGCGCACGATGGCAGGGACCAAAATGCCGTGCTGCTTCACACTCTCCGCCATTTCGATCATGTTGTCATCCATGCGGACTTTGAAGGGGTGATTGGGGAAATCGTCGATCTGGTCAATGGGGATTTCCTGTACTCTGGGCTGACCGGCAATGTCCCGCTCTGCCTGGGTGGTGAACAGGCTATCGACTGATGTTAGCAGATTTGCTACGCTGTTTTTCTCCAATGTCCATTACCTCCTTCACCAGAGTGCGGTAGGCTTCCGCCGCACGACCTTTCGGCTCATGCTTGAAGATGCTGTGGTCTGCTGTGCTGATTTCCGCCAGCCGAACCGTTGCCGGGATCACCGTCTGCATAATGGGAAGACGTTTGCCATAGGCGGCTTTGACAGATGCCACAATGTCCTTGCGGAAATTGGTTTCATTTGCCATGGTCATAAACACGCCGCCAATTTTCAGCTTGGGATTGATCTGTCGCTTAATACTCTGCACCGTATTGACCAGCTCCGTCATGTTTTCGGCAGCAAAATACTCTGCCTGAACCGGAATCAGAACATAATCCGATGCAGACAGAGCATTGATGACCAGCATACCGAGGGACGGGCGGCAATCCAGCAGAACATAATCATAGTCCTTTTTGATCTGATTCACATACTGCCGCAGCACCGTCTCCCGGCTCATGATATTCACCAGACCCACCTCAACGGCGGACAGGGTACGGTTGCCGGGGACGAAATCAAAGCCCTCGTGATGGTGATAGATTTCCGAGTGTTCTCCGCCGCTGACACCTGCCACAATATTGTTCATGGCGTTCCCCAGTGTCAGCGGCAAATCATGGGGCTTTCGAAGCCCCAGCATTTTGGTCAGGTCCCCCTGCGGGTCAACATCCAGCAGAAGAACCTTTTTGCCCTCCATCGCAAGGCCAGCGCCCAGGTTATACACAGTCGTGCTTTTCCCGACGCCGCCCTTTTGATTGGCAACGGCAATGACCTTTGTTTTTGCCATAGGGATTTCCTCCTCATATAGATTTAGCCGCCTGCGGTGAAGCAGACGGCTATGTACTAGTAGAAAAGAAACACCGCTCATTCACATAATTCGATGAACAAGCGGTATTATAATATGTAATATACGAAGTAGCGGATTATCTAAAGAGAAATTGATTTCATATTATCTCAATATCTTCATCTGTTATCTTCTGTACTGCAGACAGTATTTCCGCAACACTCTTAAAACGCTCTGCCCTGTTTGGGGAAGTCCCTTTCTCCCAGAATCGTTTAATCACACCATCATTCAGTGTTTGAACCGTCGCTTTACCTGTCAAGATAAACATACAAAGCCGTGTAAGTGCAAAGGTTTCATGACACATTTGGTAATTTGAAAACCCAACATTAATTAGATCGGGATCATTTAATGATCCCTTAAGTTCCGATTTTAAACTTGTAAGGTTGCTATCTGGTACTTTTACTAAGCCAAAATCAGCAATCTTAACGACATCAACATCATCATAATGCTTAATAAATACATTCGTAAGGCTAATATCTCGATGAAGAATTCCTTTGCTATGAATATATTCAAGTCCCCGGCATACTTGGGCAATGATATTTTTTCTCTTTTGTAATGAAAGGTTATTCTTGTTTGGGCCATAATAATGTCCAATATAGTCGAATATTGTTTCATTCATATATTCCATTGTATATTCGTTTGTCTCCTTATTGAATGAATACACATCAATTACATAGGGAGAACGGAGTGATTTCAATACATCAAATTCCTGTTTGAATCGAGATAATTCTTTGACGTCCAAATCAGGATTCGCTCGCTTCAGTACAATCGGGATGTCATAATTAGGATCAGTATAACGAAATACCTTCGCATAAGACCCTTTACCGATTTGTTCTAAATCTGCAAAAACAACTCCATTATTTCGTTTAAGTCCAATTCCACTTTCAAGTCGAAAAATAGGTGTCAGCTCCGCTATTTCTACTTCTATGAAATCTACTGGAATAGTACTTCCTCCACTTTTGACAACAAACTTCCGCGTATGTCTGATTGCATTTTCATAATTAGGATCACAAACTTTGAACGCATAGTCAGTTGCTCTGAGTTTGCTTCTTAATTGATCGATTTGCTCAATAACCGACAAATAGGCCCTACTATCCTCAGCATGAAAATAACCACCGCATGAAACCTTGTTCCCATCTTCATCATATTGATAGCGTATGTCGCTATTGATAACACCAAACCAGTAATTTAGTTGTGTGTGATATGCGGCAAACAATGTTCTTAAATCTTCGTTAGGAATGAACTCATATAATTCAAAAATATCATCCAGAAAAGAAAGATTACACCCCATGCGAACACGTTTAATGTATGAATCAATCTGTGCCATAACATCACTCCACTCATATTTTTATCAATTGTACAACATCATCACGAAAAAGTACAGAGCTTTAGTTGGAAGAAATAAGGTTGTCCTGGATATTGCAGAAATGACAGGCAAATCGTCTTTAGCCTCATAACCAACCTTGTCTCCATATTGCATCTTACTTTCATTTGTGGTAATGCAGTTTTCGGCATAGGGATTTTGCTGTTAAAGTCTCAAAGATAGCAACCCCAAGATCCGAACATTTTTGATGGTATATGCAATAATTTATTGAACACTAGCAGCTGCGACGGTTATCTTTTTACGAAATTCACAAATTATTTCATACTTTTTTTCAAATGGTTAACGAATATCAGTATCTAATGTTTCTAGAGCTGACTTAATTCAACAAAGTGAAATAGACAACTCGGTATCTTTGTGGTAAAATATCATCAGCGCTAAGAAGGAGGCGTACTCTCTATGTGGGACACCATTCAAAAACTGGAATATCGTGTGCGAGCCAATATCGAAGGTGCACAACAGGAACTGAATATGAGATTGACTGACCGCATGGAACTGCCTCTTTATGGTCTGCATGGTGAAAAGTTGTATCTGACAGGAGTTTCTGCTCTTCGGAAAAAGGCAGCGGAGCTGGATGCGCTTTATGAGCAGCTTCCGGCACACCGGGGTGTGAAAGATACGATTCTTCTGGATGCCTGGTCCTCTGCCACCATTGAAGGTGCGAGAACCACGGTACAGAGGGTACGGGATCATTTTGAAAATCCCAAGACTAAGGATGACCGCATGGTTGTCAATACCATCATGGGCAGCAACTACGCCTACAACCATCCCATTACCGAAAACAACATCCGCAGGCTATGGGAGAAAATCGTGGACGGTGTCTGCGAAAATGAGGAGCATCGCGGAAAACTGTATCGGGATGGTATGGTTTATATCGGTTCCGGGGAGCGTGTAATTCATGTTCCCGCTCAGGCTGAGCAGTTGCCAGAGCTGATGACACAGTGGTTTGCTTATCGGGAAACGAATGACCCCGACTTACTGATTCGTTCTTTTGTGGCACACTTCTATTTCGTTTATCTGCATCCCTTCTGTGACGGCAACGGCAGATGTGCGAGAATCCTGAACGCTTCCCAGCTATATCATGGCGGATATCGGAAGATGAAAAATCTGCCGCTGTCCAGTGCCATCAACAATCAGCTCAGCGGATACTACGGAAGTCTTGCGGATTCGGAAACGGTTTTGAACGGAATCGATGGCAGATGGCTGGACTTGTCCCCCTTTGTGTCCTATATGCTGGATGCCTTTGAGCACTGCCTGATAGATGCAGCCCTTTCTGTAAATGCGCTTACAGAGGCAGAATCGAAGCTGTTGGAGCGGATGAACAAAGCTGGCCTCCATGCCGAAATCACGACGAAAAAAGCCGCTGGCATTTTGCAGCGGTCCGAAAGCGGTGCGAGAACAGTTTTGAATAGCCTTGTCAAGAAAGGGTATCTGACCGTAGAGACGAACAAAGCACCTTATATTTATCATCTTCACCAGCATATTCCCTACAATTAACCGTAAGAACATACTGCCCATTAACAAGGCAGTACGTTCTTCGTGCTATATGCGGTATTTTCACTCCGTCCGACTATCTGCCATCGTTCAGGAATGCTCCATTCTCAATGTGGAATACTAGCGCAGAGGTGATGATTATGGCAAAGAAAGGTATGACCCATCCCGATGTGACCCGTGGGCCGAGAAATGACCTTTCCCCTGTCCCCCAGATTCAGGGCAAGGCCAAAAGCGGTAAGGAAAAAGCAAATCCCATCATTGCGGGAACCACCGGCGCAAATCAGAAGGTGTGGCACGAAAAGCCCATATCCAAGGCTCATGGGATCATTGATACGGATCTGGCAAGGGACAATCTGGAAAATGACATTCCTTTTGCGGATTTGCAGGATCTGTAATCCTAAATGCAGGGCACGATACCAGCGTGCCCTGCCCATAGTCCATTCCTGCAAATGAAGCAGACGGCTATGTACTGACAACAAGAAACCGCTTACTCGAAACAATCAAGTAAGCGGTTCGGTATGTATTAGATTCTTTTCACTGGGGCAGAAAGGACTTTCAGAATCAGGTCATCCACGCAGTCCGTGAAGCGTCCCTGCTGAATCAGTTTGTTCTTCATCTGGACAAGGCTTCTGATCAGAACTCTGTGTTCATTCTCACTCAGGTACAGGTAGTGTCTTTTCTTCAGCATGGGATAATCCCCCTTCCAGTTGTTTCTATGATGCCATTATAAACGCTTATCGTTCCATTTCAAATGTGCAACATACTTTTGGAGTATGGATTGTCACCTTCCATTCCTCGGCCCCTGCAGGACATCCTTTCCCACCAGCCAGAGCTGGCCAAGGGGATTCTTAACGATTACCTGACATAGCGGCAGCTTCCGAAGGTTGGTCTGCGCAATCCCCTCCTCCAGTTTGTTGCTGGGATCGGGTTCGTCTGAAATCCAGCCCTGCGCCTCGGAAATCGGCAGCGGTTCGGCTCCACCAATCCGACCCTAGACAAACTCGCGTTGTCTAGGGTCATTTCTGAATGACTGTCCTGCGTGTTGTACAGGACAGTCATTTTGTCATCATAGAGGTATATTTTATTGACGAAAGTATCAACCAAAGCTTGTCTGTATTTTGCATCGTTGATGTCGCCTTTGCGGAACTGATTAAGGAAAAAACGGATTTCATTTACTGTTGGAACTGTATTTGAGGTTTTCTCCATAAAAATCTGTCTTTCCAAATCATCGTGTTCCTTTTTCTTCTGAGAAATGCGTTCCGCTAAAATGTCTATCAGTTGACCACTTTCAAGAGCTTTGAGTAGGTTTTCTGTTGCCCGTTCATTCTCTTTCAGCAGCCTTTTAAGGCGCTTCAGGTTATCCGTATTCCTTTCCTGCTCACAGAGTAGTACAACCTCGGACGCAATTTTATCGATATTGTCCCTAGTCAATAATTTGCGTGTCTCTGTAATGACCAACTCCTCAATGTAACTCTTATTGACGGTTCCTTTCTTGCAGGACTTATCTTTTCTGTTGGTCACGCACTGATAGTAGAAATATTTTTTGCCCATCTTGCCTTTTCCGCTGACACCTGTCATTGCACTCTTGCAGTAACCGCAAAATAGTTTTGTACTCAATATGTAACTTTCATGAGCCTTTGCACGTGCAGGGGCTTTTTTCTTTTTATTCATCATACGATAAGGATAATACATCGCGGAGGCAAGCAGATTCTTTGCCTTTCCGAACGCCTCTTCCAGCATCTGCGCAAAGTTGGGAGAATCGATCTTCCAATGCTTCTTATACCAGGCGATAGCTTCCCATTTGTACCGTTCCCCCTGGTCTACGGCATCAAAATGTTCTTTAACATGTTAGAAGCACACGAGAAGCATCGAAGGGTGACGAATATGAAAAGAGGCTGCAGAAATTCTGCAGCCTCTGTGCTATGTGGGTTACTTATCTTCCGCTCTAGCCATTGCCAGCTGGAAGTCCTTGGCGTCAGTGAAAATTTCCTGCTTGTAGGGATTCTTCTTCTGCTCCTTGGAGCGCTTGATAATCAGCGCCAGAGCCAGCACATTGATGGCCAGCGAAGCAATGGAAATCACGCCCTGGGGAACAGGATTTACCAGGGTCGGACGGATAGCGGCATCCATGAAGCCGTCAGCATACAGTACCGGGAGGGTAGTGAAGATGCTCCTATCCTGGAACAGGGGGAACACCTGAGCGAACATACACCACAGAGCCAGGGTATTTGCCCGGTTCTGGATCCAGCCGCCCTTATTCCACAGGGCATTAGCAACAGTGGGAGCCAGCAGCAGCGCCAGACCGCAACACCATGTGTGGGTAGGCAGGTTCAGATAGGTGTACTGGAAGTTCCACACATCATAGGCCAGGATATACAGCCAGATCATATCGGGCCACAGCATATCTTTCTTATCTTTGGAAACGTAGATACCCCACCAGCCGGTCATGCAGAAGATGTTGATGATACCGGCAGCGCCGTTGAGCCAGTTCCACCAGCCACCATAGAGCCAGACATTTTCGCTGGACAGCCACCAGCCGTCGGGAGAAAGGGCACCCTTGATGCCGGATTCGAAGTCGCTGACCACAGCAATCAGAATATTGGCGGCCACGATCAGGAAGGGGAACACCTTGAACCAATCCGTTTTGCCGATGGACCACTTGTATTTCAGCATCATAAAGCCGATGCAGCCCAATGTCGCGGCATAGAGCTTGAAATAATGGAACCAGCTGTTCATGTAGACATAGGTGGGATTATTCAGCGCCCACTGGGCCCCCATAGCAGCGCCTACATAAATGGAGATAAAGTAAATAGTCAGACCTGCGGGCAGAACCAGGAAGCAGGCAATGCCGCCCCATTTTGTCCGGCGTGCAAATTCATTGGCGAGAATCAGACCCACAAATACCATCAGCCAGCCAAGAAGCTGGAAACCGGCGGTTTCGCCATAAATCTGGAATAACATAAGATAACCTCCTTATATGACTTCTACTTCTTTGATGTTTAGTTCGTTTCCCTTCAAAAGCCAGGTCTTCTCACTGCCACAATATGGGCAGATGCGACCGTGCTGCACAGTGGGGTATTCCTGCTTGCAGCCGTCACACCAGGTAATTGCCGGCAGGATTTCCACCTTCATTGCGCAGCCTGTGAGCATAGGCTTCTTTTTGATGGCCCATTCCCAGCAATCGGTGAGGTAGTGAGGGATCACCGTGGATACCTCACCAATCTCAATGGTTACGCTCTGGATCTGGGTCACATCATTTTCTTTGGCGACTTCTTCCAAAGAGTCGATAATATGAAACACAACACCCAGTTCGTGCATCTACTGCTCCTTTTTCTTGGAGAACTTGATCTTCAGGGCCTGCTTTGCACCGTTTCCCAGAACATAAGGCAACTTCTTCTCGCTGGGGATCATGTTGGAACACTCGGGGCGCTCACGGTGGAGCTTAATGGCACCGAATTCACACTTGGTGGTGCAGACACCGCAGCCGATGCACTTGTTGGGGTCAACGACGGATGCGCCGCAGCCCAGGCATCTTGCCGTTTCTGCCTTGACCTGCTCTTCCGTGAAGGGGAGCTTTGCATCCCGGAAGGACTTCTTGTGGTCAACATCCTTACGGGTGCCGGGGATCTGACGGGAGGCGTTGTCGTACTGCTCTACCTTGATGTTGTCCTTATCCAGGGCGATGAATTCACGGCGGTTACGGCCGATAGTCAGACTGGAATGGGGCTGCACGAACCGGTGGATGGAGATAGCACCCTCACGGCCAGCAGCGATGGCATCGATGGCAAACTTGGGGCCGGTGTACACATCGCCGCCAACGAAGATATCGGGTTCCGCGGTCTGATAGGTAAGGCTGTCTGCAACTGCACCATTTCCGCGGCCCAGTTCCACCTTGGAGCCCTTCAGCAGATCACCCCACAGAATGCTCTGACCGATGGACAGGAATACCCGGTCGCAGGGAACGGTCTTGGTGTCATTTTCATCATATGCAGGTGCAAACTTGCCGTCTTTATCCCATACGCTGACGCAGCGCTTGAAGACAATGCCGGTTACACGGCCGTTTTCAGTGAGAATTTCCTTGGGGCCCCAGCCGCAGTCGATTGTCACATCCTCTTCCAGGGCTTCTGCGATTTCTTCTTCGGAGGCGGGCATCTTGTCCCGAGGCTCCAGGCAGAACATAGCTACAGACTCTGCGCCGCAGCGCTGGGCGGTTCTTGCCACGTCGATGGCCACATTGCCGCCGCCAACAACCACAGCCTTGCCGGTTACAGAATAGCTTTCGTCAGCGCCGACAGTGCGAAGGAAGTCCACGGCGGTCATGACACCTTCTGCATCCTCACAGGGGATACCCGCTTTGCGTCCGCCCTGGCAGCCGATGGCAATGTAGAATGCCTTGTAACCCTGTGCACGCAGTTCGTCCAGCGTCACATCCTTGCCCACTTCAATGCCGCACTTGATCTCCACGCCCATGGCCTTGATGATGTCGATTTCGGCATCGATCACATCTTTCTCCAGCTTGAAGCTGGGGATGCCGTAGCGGAGCATACCGCCGGGCTTTTCGTTCTTTTCGAAAATCACGGGGGAGTAACCCTTTTCAGCCAGATAGAAAGCACAGCTTAATCCCGCAGGGCCTGCGCCGATGATAGCGACCTTCTCAGAGAAGGAGCCGTTGAGGGAGGGAACCACCTTTTTGGGGATATAGCGGGTTTCTGCGTCCAGATCCTGCTGGGCAATGAACTTCTTGACCTCGTCAATGGCGATAGCCTGGTCGATGGAGCCTCTGGTACAGGCGTCCTCACAGCGGCGGTTGCAGATGCGGCCGCAGATAGCGGGCAGGGGATTATCTTTCTTGATCAGCGCCAGGGCTTCGGTGTAGCGGCCCTGAGCGGCCATCTTCAGGTAACCCTGGACGGCAATGTGTGCAGGACATGCAGTCTTGCAGGGAGCGGTACCGGTATCGTAGCAGTTGATGCGGTTGTTGTCCCTATAGTTTTCATCCCACATATGGGGGCCCCATTTCATCTCGCTGGGCAGGGGATGCTTGGGATACTCTACCTGCTTGCCGTCCTTGGTGCACAGTTTCTGACCCAGCTTCACAGCACCGGCAGGGCAGACCTCCACGCACTTGCCGCAGGCAACGCAGTCGTCCTTTTCCACCCGTGCCACATAGGCGCTTCTGGACAGGTTGGGGGTGTTGAACAGCTGGGAGGTACGCAGAGCATAGCAGACATTGATGTTGCAGTTGCAGATGGCGAAGATTTTGTCTGCACCGTCAATGTTGGTGATCTGATGGACGAAGCCGTTTTCCTCGCCCTTGCGGAAGATTTCCAGAGCCTCTTCCTTGGTGATGTAGCGGCCACCCTTACCGGTTTCCACCACGTAATCAGCCATGTCGCCCACGGCAACACACCAGCCTTCGGGGTCATCGGCACAGCCTTCATCGAAGGTCAGACGGGATTTGCGGCAGGAGCAGGGAGATGCGGCGTACTTGCCCTCATACTTATCCAGCCAGTGGGAGATATGTTCCACCGAAATGGACTGGTTCTCGGTTTCGATGGCCTTTTCCACAGGGATCACGTGCATGCCGATGCCGGCGCCTCCGGGAGGTACCATGGGGGTGACCTTCTCCAGAGGCAGACGACTCATCCGCTCGAAGAAACGACCCATTTCGGGATATTTCTTCAGGATGGTGTCATTCATGTTGGTAAATTCCGCACTGCCGGGAACGAACATGGGCAGGACCCACTGCTTGGTGCGGGTGGGATTCTCCCAGTTGTACTCCAGAATGCCCATAAAGGACATATCGCCCAGAATCTTTTCCAGTTCTTCCTCGCTCTTGCCGGTGAGTTTTACCATGTCGGCCATGGTCTTGGGCTTTCTCACACCCATCTTCAGAGCCACCTCTGCCTGCTCGTCGGTTAAGAGAGTAGCAAGACCCCAGTACTCGGGATCGTACTTGTTGAGCTTTTGAAATCCCAGCTTTACGGAGATCCGGTTGGTGATCATTTTGCCTAAGTCTAAAATGATCTGCCTGGGATTTTCTTCTTTATCTACCCACTCGGGATAGAAACCTGCCAGATAATCTGCCATTTCTCATATTCCTTTCCAATTCTTTACTTCTTCTTTCAGCCAATCAGCAACAGCCTCGATTCCCTCGCCGGTTTTGGCACTGATGGGGAAGATGACCGCTTTGGGATTGCGCATACGGATGTACTCAGTACATTTTTCAAAGTCAAAATCAAAGTAGGGGGCTACATCGATTTTGTTGATAAGGACCGCATCACAGACCTGGAACATGAGCGGGTACTTGAGGGGCTTATCGTGACCCTCCGGTACGGAGAGGATTGCCATGTTTTTCACTGCGCCGGTGTCAAACTCCGCGGGGCAAACCAAATTACCCACATTTTCCAAAACCACCAGGTCGGCTTCACCGGCATCCAGACCGTCCAGACCCTGGCGGGTCATAGCCGCATCCAGGTGGCACATGCCGCCGGTGTGGAGCTGGATGGCCTTGGCGCCGGTGGCGGCGATAGTGACAGCATCCACATCCGAGTCAATGTCCGCCTCCATCACACCGATCTTCAGGTCCTCTTTCAAAAGCTCAATCAGCCGGGTCAGGGTGGTGGTTTTGCCGCTTCCGGGAGAAGACATCAGGTTCAGAAGATAGATTCCCTTCTGCTTCAGTTCTTCCCGAAGTTTCTCTGCCTGGGCATCGTTGTTTGCGAATACACTTTGCTTAACTTCCAAAATTCTTACCTTTTCCAAAAGCATCGCTTCTTTCTGGTCATACCAGCTTACGGTATTTTTCTAGTGATTATAGTTTAAGTTTATTTGGGATAACTGTCAACTATCAACTGAAAATTCTATGTTTTATAGAAAAATCTCAGGTTGAAATTCGACAGTTTGCATGATAAAATAAATTCGTGGTATGTGGTATAACCAAGATATTTGCAGGAGGATGCCATATGAATTTTGAACAGCTTTACGCGCCCAGTTTAAAAGAACTGTTTGTACAGAAATTGCAGGGGATGATTTTGTCCGGAGAACTGCCTATGGGAGAAAAACTACCCTCAGAGCGGGAACTTTGCCAGCAGATGGGTGTCTCCCGTGCTGTTGTCAACGGCGGCATTACAGAACTGGCTCGTCAGGGCTTTTTGGAAGTGCGTCCCCGTCAGGGCGCCTATGTTGCCGACTATCGCCGTGATGGAAACATGGAGACCCTTATGGCCATTATGGACTACAATGGCGGGATGCTCGGCAAAGAGGAGATCCGCTCCATTCTGGAAGTCCGCTGGGGCTTGGAGCAGATGACCCTGCATCGGGTCATTGACAACGCCAGCGATGAACAATTGGAGATGCTTGGAACATTTGTTGATCGACTGGATGAAAATCCCACACCTGCCCAGGCTGCGGAGATCGCCTTCCGGTTTCACCATGAAATGACCCTCATGGGCGGCAACCACATCCTGCCCTTGATTTATACCTCCTTCAAAGTACCATGTATATCCCTTTGGATCCGCTTCTGCAAGAAATACGGTGTCGCAGCACTTCACAGCAATGTGGAGGAGCTCTACCGGCATCTGCTCAATCGGGATAAAGAAGGCGCAAGACGCTGGAGTAATGTATATTTAGCAGAGGCCATTAATGGTACTCAGCAGATCTATGAAGCATAAAAAGTAATCAATCTTATATACCGGTTTGCTCTCACGATAGCGTACCGGCGGGGAACAGATTCCATGCCCGGTGGGTAGAAAGTACCATCAAACCCGGGTGGTGTTTCAATGGGTCGCTCTGCCGGATGATAGGAGAGCAGAAGCAGCAGAGTAATTCCCGGATACAACGCCTTTGCTGAGATAACAGCCCTTGCAGCCATGCAGTCAAAACCTCCGTAGTTACCGACAATGAATTCCGTAACACCACAGTGAACAATGTGATGTTCTACAGCCTCTGTAAGCGCTGAAAAGATTTCCTCGGAAATTTCCCTGTGGCCAATAAAGAAGCAGCTTTTCATATTGCACCTCAATATTTGGTAATACCAAATTTTAGTTATTATATTTGGCATTACCAAATATATCAAGGCCCCTACGGCATATAATGATGCCATAAGGGTGGTGAGCAGTATGAAACCGAGAAAGCTGGAGCTAGGCGATCGTAACATCATCGGCAAGCGTGTTACCGAGGCGCGGCTGGCACAGGGAATGAAACAGGTGGAACTGCTTGCCAAATTGCAGCTTGCCGGGATTGATATCAGCGTACCCGCGCTGTCTTTACTGGAAGGTCAGAAACGCCCGGTATCAGATATTGAGCTGAATGCCCTGGCAGACATCCTGAATGTATCCGTTGACTGGCTGCTGGGTAGAGAATGAAAAAACGCCGTCGATGCGAGTTGCGCTCACACCGACGGCGATGTTTATTTTATGCCCTGTTTTTCCCTGAAAAAAGTAAGAAATCCGGAAAGCAAAACACCGGGAAAAAGTTTAAAATTCCCGGTTTTCTGAAAAAGCATTTTTCGGAACTATCCCCGCGGCTATCCCCCACGGCATTTTCGGCCGCTCCATTTTACGTTAAAAAGTTAGAAAAGCACCGGATTTCGTGTCGAAATCCGGTGCTTTTATGGTTGCGGAGGCAGGACTCGAACCTACGACCTCCGGGTTATGAGTTCAAAAACGGGCGTATTCTATCGTTTTGCAATATTGAAAAACATGTTGATACGCAGCACTTTTTTGGTTTCATCGTTTGGCATCGTTTATTAAAATAATTCAACTTTTTGTAACGGAGTTGAATTTTTGTTGAATTTTCGACTATATTGTTTTCCTAACTTTTTGGCAGAAAATGGGGGTGGCGGATTTTGCCCCGCCACCCCGCTAATTTATGGTTTCGATACCCTCCACGCCCTCCGGGGGCAAGGTGGTCTTTTTATTCATGTATACACCTCCGCAGAAGTTCGACTTGTTCTGATTCGGGCAAGTCCCAAAAATGATCTTGTGTAACAGCCTTTAGAATTGCCGCAGCCTGTTTCTCCGGAAATGACAGAAGCAGGGCTACCAGTTCTTCATTGACATTCTTCCTTTCTTCTTTGGTCATCATCTCGCCACCTCCTGTTTGTGCGCCCGCAATGAAGCTAAGACGCACAGCAACCTAATGTCTCCCTCTGTGCCTTTCTCGCAAACAACAGCTAAAGCGGTAAGTAGCCCGCAAAACTCACTCCGCAACTCGCGGTTTCGGTTGACGGCTTTCACCATCCTAAAAAGGGCGGCGGCGATGGCCGGAAAATAGCCCTCGCTTTCGGTTTCGTCGATTGCGCGAAGTTGCTTTTCAAGCTGTGTAAACAGCGCGTCCGCAGTCTTTGGCAGGCGCTTGTAGTTGGTTTCGCTCAAAAACTGTGCATAAGCGGCTTCGGTGGTTTTCTTTGTAAGCATTTTTATATTCCTCCTCAAAATTTTAATCCAAATCTGAATTACGACAGCGCAAGCATTGAATCCGTTATCCAAAGAGCGCGAAAAGAATGCCGGCTATAACTACGGTCAGAATGTCCAAAATAATTATTATAATCAGCAGTATATCGTGGTCTTCCATTCCCTCACCTCCTTGTTCATGCAATGCAAAATCTTTTGCTTGTGGTTGTTTTCGTGAACGCCTCGGCCAGATCGGGCATAGCTTTCTTAAATGCCGTGCTGTCAAACCTGGCGCTAGTCACGGCCTTGTATGTAACCTTCCAGTCTGTGCCGCTGATGGTGTCCACGCCCTCCGCGTCCATGTACCGCTTGACTTCATCGACCAGCGCGTCAAGCTCTGCCGCAAGTTCTTCTTGCATCCGCTTCAATTCACGAATTTCCTTGATCTTGGTGTCCATTGTGTTGACCTCCTGATTATTGATTATGTGAAACGTCTGTTAGACGATTTCGACCATTTGGGCGGCGGGCATGAAAGCATCCGTAAAGAACTCTTTCATACCGTCGACAGCTTTGACCATGATGTTGACATTTTTGCCGAACATGTTAACACAAATCACGGTCGCGGGTGCAGTAACCATTTCCCGCCAGAGATTGGAGTAGGTCGTAACCATAATTTTGTCTCCGTTCTGGAGGTTAGCAGCCTTGACATAGGTTTCAGACCATGCCCGCTTGAAAGCAGCAGAGCGGTTCATACCGGACTTGATGTAAGCATTGGCTTTCTTGCAAACCTTAGTTCTAATCTCTTTCATGGTGTTACCTCCTGGGGTGTTTCCCTCTCTGTTTGTGCCTTAATTATATCACTATCTTTAGTGTATGTCTATTGACAATATGCACAATCTTTAGTGCCATTCAGTGTACATTTTATCACTTGAAATAGTGCATATCTTGTGATATAATGCGGATAGTGGAGAAGGGGCAGCCACTTCAAAGACCCCACTGGAAAGAGGGTGAAGAAAATGCCGATCAAATATGACAAGCTCTTGAAACTGCTAGAGGAAAGAGGCTATACCTCATACAGAATCAGGAAAGAAAAGGTTCTAGGGCAAGCGACATTGACAGCGATAAAAAACGGAACTGGCGGCCTTGACCATCGATCTATTGCAAGGCTCTGTGAAGTCCTTCACTGTCAGCCTGGCGATCTAATGGAGTATCAGGAAGCACCGCAGCAGCCCGCCACCGACCCCACAGAATAGCAAAAGCCAGCACCTTCGCGGGTGCTGGCTTCGTTCGTTTTGTGGGCTGACACTGGTAGTGGGGATTCCTGACTGTCCAATTTTGGATACACCGCCAATTTGGCGATATCCCGCACTTTGTGCGTCAATATGCATTTTCCTGAATTTTGGTTCATTTTGGTGTTGACTTTTTGAATTAAAGTTCATATAATAACAGTGCGGAGAAATCCGCAAGCGTAATAGAGATATTACCGCCGCTGTCGACTTGTAGAGCGCAAGTCAATAAAAAAGAATGCTCGCTGAGTTGATCTCCACATAGAGCGTGTGGAGGGTAAACAAAAGAATGCTCGCAGAGAAGAACGGTCACGCTCGCGCGTGGCCGTTTTCTTCGGCTATGAGGTGTCGAATAATGCTGAATGTCATTTTCCTAACCGAAAAATTTTATCGGCGCTATAAAGATTGTCCTGAAATTGAACAGAAAACAAGCCGCCCTTATATCCGGGTTGGTGTCCTAATTGATGGCGTTCTGTGGGCAATCCCCATGCGCTCCAATATTAACCATGAGCATATGATCTGGACAGATAAGGCCAATAAATGCGGCATTGACTTCTCAAAGGCTGTTGTGATTGACAACCCAGCCGAATATATTTCTTCGATTAAACCGCACATCCGCCCGAATGAATTTGAAGTATTGAAAAGCATAAACAGCTATACCATAGAGCAGAAAATGCGGCAATACATCAAGAAATACAAAAAAGCGAAGCAGCACATAAACATTTCCAGAAACAGGAATATTGTGAAGTTCTCCACCCTGCAATACTTTGAAGATTACATATAAGCACACCACGCCCCCGGTTATCAGGCCGGGGGCGTTGCTCTATGTGGTTATGGTGATTCCTGCCTTTTCCAGCATTGCCCGCTTTTCCTCCGGGGACATGGAAGCAACACGGGCGGCAACTCTCCGGGTCATTGCTTCTGTCTCGTTCTCGAATGCCTGTTCGTTCAGCCGCTTGCGTTCGTATTCTTCCCGGCGCTCCTGTTTCAGCATGTATTGCTCCTGTATGGAGCTGCCGGACAATCTGAATGCCCCCAGCCCCGTACCGCGGTACATATCAAAGTAAAGAAAGCGGTGCAGGGTTCTGGACTTGCGCAGTTCCCGGATTCCCTTGCTTTCCATCTGCCGCGTTCGCTCCGGGCTTTTGCCCATGACCTCCCCGACAGCAGATAGCGTCATATCGCCCCAATACCGCAAGCGTAATACCTGCGCATTATCCGGGGAAAGTTCGCTTATAGCGCCGTCTATGGCCTTATGGAGCTGCTCGTGGTATACAGATTCTTCCACGTTCTCCATTGCATCTGCCGCCCTGCTGTCTGGGACAAATTCGCCCAGAGTGCCGCTGTCCGGCTCGTCAGGCTGTACAGGCCGTTCAAGGCTCACAGCGGTATTCAACGGCTCACACCTGCCGCTTTTCGTGCGGTAGCCGGTAGCCTCTGAAAATGCAGTTTTCAGATGGAACATGAACCATGTGGAAAAAGCGCCGCGCTCCAGGCTGTAGGTCTCCACCGCCGCCACCATAGCCAGATAGCCGGTCTGGTACAGGTCGTCAAATTCCACGCCCCGGGGGTTGCCGCTGAGCTGCAGGGCGGTCATGATTTGCATAGCTTTTCGTTTCACAAGGCCGTTTACCTGTTCCCACAGCTCCAGCGTGCGCCCCTGGTCCCCCTGCTGGATGGCAATGGCTAATTCTTCGTTTGACAATGCTCACCCTCCCAGCCGGGGGCATTTGCAGCCCCCGGCACAATCCGCAGAAAATCCTTTATCTGCGACCCGCCGCAGTCCTTCGCGCCGGGATTCTGTTTTGCTGTGGAAACGCATAGGGTCAGTGCTTCGCCCCTCTGAGATTGTCCACGGAGATAATGCCGCTGTGCGGCGGTTCTCTGTTGGAGCTGCCGCTTAGAAACTCTCGACGAAATCACCGGAAAGCTGCTCCCACCATTCGCCCATGCTGAGCGTTACGCCGGGAGAATCGCGCCGCTGACCGTTGCCGCCGCGCCCGCTGCAATAGTTGGCGACGCCGATCATCTCATCCCACGCCCTCAAGGTTGTTCCCATGCCTCTGGCGCAGTCTCGCGCAAGGCAGAATAATGCAACCCTGTCTTTTGTGCTGTCTGCGTTGTCCGCCGCTTCCTTCGCATAGTGGCCGATCAACTTTAGCATAGTCGGGTTCTTGTCGTATCTGTCCGCAAAGCCGAAATAATCATCTACCGTCAGAATGCCGGTTTTCATCAGCTCAAGCGCGTTATTGTCAATAGCGGAGGGGTCGGCAAGGTTGCTCGTCTGCACTTCCTTTTCCAATGCGCGGCGGAGGTTTGCGGCCTTCGCGTCGAACTCCGCCCAGATGCGAACCGCTTCTTTGCGCAGGTTTGTTTCTGCATCTTGGAGCTGGAGCGTGACGATCTGCTTTTTCATCGCGTCCGTTCCCGCGTCCTGCATGGCCTTTCGTGCCTGCTCTACTGCGTTATACGCGGCGGTGTATTTTTCCCGTGCCTCCTTGAAAGCGGTGTCAAGGTCTTTTGCAAAGTGGTTATACTGGCTCATTTCGTAGTCCTTTCTGTTGCAAATAGGGTGCAACTCCCATTGTCGTACATCATACAGTTATCGCCGCAGGCCATCCCGCCGGATAGGGGGCAACGTTTCCCGGTCTGTGCCGTTCCTGGCCTGCATCTGTCCCCGCTCATAAAGGCGCAGTCATCGCCCCGGCAAACGGGGTCTATGGCCGTTGAAAATGGGCAGGACTTCCGGCGGGGCGCTGGTTCATAACTGCGTGTTGGCGATTTTGTCCCCATCGGTACAGTTCCGAATGTGGTATGAACCATCGGCATATATTCTTTGCAAGCTTCCCCCATCCATCTGAACCGCTGGCCGTTGCTGTCGACTTCCGGGTATTGATCAAAAATAGACATTTTTACACCTCCTTATCAATCGTCTTCGTGGAAAACCGTCTTTTTACCTTCTGAATCCTTGAACAAAGTAGCTGATTCATAGCTCACCTCAAAAAGCGGGGTGTGGTATCCTGTATGATCTTTCAGCAGTTCAAGATTTGCGTCATACATGGCGCAGTAAGCGGGGATGATCTGCTTGTTCCACGTCTGTTCATCAATCGCGTGGGAACAGTGCGGGCATTCTCTGGCCTTGCCATATCGAATGTCCCGGCGGTAAACCGCCCAAATGCCGCCGCAGTAGTGGCATTTGATTCGTAAATAGCCCATATTTTCACCCCCTTCCCTATGCGGAAACGCCCTTTTTGTAAATCACACGGTCAAGGGCATATGCAACGGCGTCGATCGTGTGGTTATCCTTATCCGGGAGAACGGAAAGAAAGTTTCCGTCCTTATCCGTGGCATAACTGTAGTTTACAAACTCCCGGTATGCTTCGGGGGTTCGCTTCGGGTCAATGACAATGCGGCGGTGCTGTAACCATTTCACGCGGTATTCCACACACCCGGGGAATTTTCTGCATGGTATGCACTTGATTCCCTCGGCCTGAATGTCGGCGATACTCTTAGGCTCCGCGCAATCGGCGGTAATGGTGTACCGCTCAGTATACTCGCCCACATAATAGGCATAGCTTACTTCCTGGCTCTTGTCGTAGTGGCGGCGTTTGATCTCGGCGGCGATCTGCCTGTTTGACCAGTGCCGTTCATAAATTTCATCCAGGAAATAAACGGTATCAATCTTTCGATCAAAAGCCACACGCATACAGGCGCAAGGGTCAACCGCGAAACCGAAGTCAAGCCCCATGAAGATATAGCCCATCTCGTTTATTTCTTCGTCGGTGATCTCCCGGATTTCCAAATTGGGGAATACCTCGCCGCCTGTTCCGGTCGCTATGCCCATGTATTCATGCTCATATGCCTTGTAATTCAGCGCTTTCAGCCGCTCAGCCTCATATAGAAACGCTTCACCCAGCCACTCCGGGGGAACTTGCGTGTAGTTAGTCAGCAGTGTGACGGCCTTTTCGTCTGGCTCCTGTATGAATACGTTCGCCCAGTTGTTGGCACTGATGGGAGGGTTAAAGCTGCGGAATGCGATTGCGCTGCTGCCCTGGCCTCTCAAGACAGACTGCATAACATTTCGGGTGAAGTTCGCGAAACCAGATATAGCGGAATGTACCGCGCCGTGGCTTGATGGATTTCAGCTTGCTTGCATCGTCCAGACCACGGAAAAGAATTTCCTGCCCGGTGGGGAGGTATGTATAGCTCATTGGGCTTACACGCCCCCGCCACAGGTGAGAAACGCCCAACGTGTCTATTGCCCAGCCGATTTGTGAATAGCAGCTATCGCGCAGGGTGTTTCCCACGGCACGGAATACAATGGCGTTTGATTCCCCATCCTGCATGATTCCGCTGACGATCTCCACAGACACAAACGACGATTTGCCGGAACCGCGCCCGCCGGGGAGGTTGTATGTGCTGTGTCTCCCTGCCTTGACATCCTCGTGTAAGGGGTAGTATACAGGCGCTATGTGCTGCTTCACGTCGATGCAGTCAATCAGGGCTTTTGCTTCCTGCTGCCGCCGTCTGGCGGCATTGCTTGCCCTCACACGGCTTTTTAATCGGTCATAATACATCGGGTTCCCCCTCGGTGCTTTCCAGCTCTCTGAGAATGTCGTTGAACTCGGAGAACCGCAGTGCGTAGTCAAGCAAGGTTCTGGCGGCTGACACTTGAGTGATACTGGATTCTTCATCGTCCGCCACGATCTTGCCCAGCCGGTCTATTGCAGCGGTCAAATTCTGCTGCAGCTGCCGGGTTGCGCTGTCCATGATTCCGGCGGCGGCCTGTTTATAGGCCGCCCGGAACTCCGGGTCATCGAAATAAGTGCGCATAGTACGCTCTGAAATACCTGCCGCTTTGGCCGCTTCTTTCTTCGTGCGGCTGGTCAACAGAGCAGCAAGTAATCTTTCCTTTTTGTGGGTCAAAGTCCCACCTCCTTCCGCTTTTGGCCGGTTTTTGCCGGGAAAACTTGTCGTTCATGCTATTCACACCCCATACCAATAAGCTATGGCTTTGCAGATTTGCTCATATTCGGCACATGTGGCGGCCAGCTTACCAAGCTGTTGCTTTGCGTCCTCGTACTGCCGCCAACGTGCTGTCTTGCTTTTGGCGGATGGCGGTAGGGCGGCAATGGCCTTTTCAATCAAGCCCATGACCGCACCTCCCATTTTCCAGCGTTGTCGACGAAGCGATTTACGGGGGCATACCATGCCAGTTCCGCCGTACCAGTACGCCCATGCCTGTTTTTAGCCACGTCGATGAAAAATTCCTGCGGTTCCGCTGGATTTCGTTGTGTTTCACTTTGTCCGTATTCGGGGCGATGCAGGAGCAAAACGCCGTCTGCATCTTGCTCGATTGCACCGGATGACCGAAGCTGTGAGAGTTTGGGGCGGGAATCTACGCTAGCGGTGGTGGCTTCACGGTTGAGTTGGCAGAGGGCAATAACCACACAATTCATGCGTTTGGCCATACGCTTCAGGTCGCCGGAAACCTGGGTGACGCGCTCGTATTCGCTCGCCCGCCTGTCTGCGGTGGACAAAAGCCCTAAGTAATCTACCATGACCACTTGAGCGTGGACATTCCGCGCCTGAATTTCCAGTTGCGGTACTGTCAGCGTTGGGACGGCCAGAATATGCAATTCCCGCTCTGCCAACACACCACAGGCGTTGATGATGGCAGCATCTTCCGCCTCAGTGGTCTTGCCGAAAAGGAGCTTCCCGAAGGTGCAAGGGGCGGTTGAGAATGCCGCCACGCGGCGGGAGTTTAGTTCTTCGCCGGACATTTCAAGGGAGGCATAGAGGACAGTTGTTTCCCGCGCTATCATATCGGCCAGAGCAATACCTAAGGCGGATTTGCCCACGCCGGGGCGGGCAGCAATGACATACAGGCCGCCACGCGCAAAACCGCCCAGAATACCGTCGAGGGACGGAAAGCCCGTTTTGACTGCCTGACGCTTTCCCTCGTTTACCTCTGCCCTGAAGCCCAGGAAATCCCGTAGGCTGTCAAATGACGAACTTGCCGCATTGCTTCCCGATGTTTCAGACAAGCCGTCCAACGCCGCCCGTGCATCTGCCAGGAGCTGGGTCGTGTCCGCCCCCAGTGACAGAGAATCGGCCTGTAGCTTGTCGCCCAGCTCCCGCAGCTGCCGCCTCCGAAAGCCCTCTGTGACGGTCTGGGCGTATGCCTCCGCCCCGTTGCAGGATGGAACGGTGTTCATGCAGTCCACGAGGAAAGCGTTGTCCAAACCGGCCTCTCGCCCTACAGTCACGGGGTCAACTGGCTTGCCGTTATCCGCCAACTTGCAAGCCGCTGTAAAGGCCTTTCGGCACGGTTCACTTGCGAACGCCTCCGGGGTACTAATGCGTTCCCTAATTGTAGGCAGGCAGCGGGAATCAATCAGGAAGCAGCCGACGGCGCTGTATTCCGCCGTTGCAAAATCGAACATTTTAAGCCCCCCTTCCCCTCACGGCCGCCTCGAATGGATCTTCCAGCGGCGCGAGGGTGTAGCCGCAATGTTCCAGCGCGGCGGGTGCCACAGTTGACTTTCCCTTGCTTGCCCAAGTTCGGACAGCTGCTTGCCATGACTTCATCGGGTTCCGCCCTACCTTCCAGCCTATGGCCTCGTAGTAGCTTACAAACCGCTCAGCATCCACATGATAGCCCTTTTCCTCACAGTAGGCCGCCACCATCGGAACCGTCGGAGGAACAAACCGCTTGCGTGCGGGCGGCTTGTCCGCCACATCCTTTGGAATAGGATTAGGATAGGACATGGAATGGATAGGAGGGGGATTCTGTTTAGTTTCGCTACATTCCGCTTCGTTTTGCTCACGCTCGCGGCCTTTTGCGTTCTGGGAATTTCCCTTGCAGATCTCAATATAGCGGTCTATCTGCCCTGCCACGGTTTGGAATGCCACGTCAACGGCTGGGTCATCCCCGGAATAAGTTTCCCCTCCGAACCGATACGCAAACGCTGCACGCATCAGCGCCCCAAACTGCGCGTCTGAAAATTTTCGGGTAATACTCACAATTTCCGGGAATAGCGTGAGCGTTTCTTGCTTCGGCCTCGCCATAAGTCACTGCTCCCTCGGTTCACGGCTCATGCGATCAAGCTGTTCCGCAAGCGCGGTGACATTGACCATGAATCGGTTCCCGACTTTGATTCCTGGGCAAGTCCCCGCTGCGACCATGAGCCTGATCCGATATTCCGGGAGAATTCCCGTCGCCGCGGTTTGGCGGATGGTTTTAAGTTCCAGCATAAATTTCCTCCGTTATCTTACGAAAATGTTGACTTCCGTCTAATTAAATGATACAATAAAAACGCGAATAAATAAAACAGTTTTTAAAGTTTTTAAAGTTTAATTGGAGGTGCAAAATGTCTAGACCGAAGGGAGAAATTAAAGGTTTAAGGTGTAAAAGGTTGAAAGAGATAATCGAACGCGAGGGGGTTAAACAAAACCAACTTAGTGAAGAAACTGGCATATCGCAGCAATCAATATCCGCAATGGTGCAAGGAAAAGCGAATGTTACAGAAACAACAGCAGAGATTATAGTGAAAAGATTTCCAGAATATAGTATAGAGTGGCTTTTAGGTTTTTCCGACTATAAAAACAACGCTGAGAAATTCAGAGCGGTCATTTCCCAAGCGCAGCATGAAGGGGATTTATTGTTAACAGGTTTATCCGCATTTGCACAGTTGGCAAACTATCAAATCGACGTAACTTCACCGATGAAGGAGATTGATACAGTCGAAGCGGCTTTGAAAATGATAGTAGGCGGTTATACAATTTCGCATGACGGTGTATCAATCAAACTTTCACTTGAAGAAATGAACGCTTTTGAAAATGAGGTGTGCGACTTTGTTGAATTGCAGCTTAAACACTTATTTAAGCGGAAAGGTGGACAATAATGGCTAACATTCAAGAACGCCGGGACAAGTCCGGCAAGCTGATTTCCTACTCCATCCGGGTTTTTCGTGGCCGTGGGGCTGATGGGAAGCAACTCAAGCCCTTTACAGCCACCTTTGATGTTTCCCCTACATGGACAGAAAAAAGCGCAAGAAAAAAGGCTGAGGCTTTCGCCGCAACCTTTGAAAAGCAGTGCAAAGAGGGAACCGCCACCGATACCCGCCAGACCTTTGCAAGCTACTGCGATTATGTAATTGACCTGAAATCCCAACGGGGCGTGAAGCACTCCACCACCGTCAGGTATAGGGAACTGACCACCCGGATTTATCCCGCTATCGGGCATATCAAATTGAAAGACTTGCGGGTTGACCACCTGAATACCCTTTACACCGATTTGTCAAAAAATGGCACAAGAAAAGGCGGTGAACGCGCCACCGCCAAAATAGACCTTGCTGCCTATCTGAAAGAAAAGAAACTGAGCCGGGCGAAGATAGCCGAAGATTCCGGCCTTGCCGCTTCCACTGTTTCCGCTATGGTCAAGGGGAAGCCCGTCAGCCTGCAAGTGGCTGCCGGGGCTATAGGGGTCAAGCTGGAAAAAGTGTTTACCATTGAAGCGGACAACCGCCCGCTGTCCGCAAAGACAGTGCAGGAACACCACCGGCTGATCTCCACCGTCCTGGAACAGGCAGTAAAAGAGGGGCTTGTACCGTTCAACGCCGCCAGTCGTGCCGATCTGCCCAAAGTAGAGCGTAAAGAGGTCAACTATTTCCAGCCGGAACAGGTGGCGGCTATCCGGGAAGCGTTGGAGCAGGAGCCAATCAAGTGGAAATGCCTTGTGCATCTGTTTCTCATTACGGGCGCACGCCGGAGCGAAATCCTCGGCCTGAAATGGGATAAGGTAGACTTTGAAGCAAACAGAACTTACATTTGCAGCAGCATTCTGTATTCTCCCGATATCGGAATTTACGAAAGCACGCCGAAGACGGAACGGTCGAAACGGTTCATCGCCCTACCGGTGGAAACAATGCAGCTTCTGCGAAAATACAGAACGTGGCAGACCGCCGAACGCCTCCGTCTGGGGGAATACTACGGCAATCAGGACTTTGTTTTTGCTCAGGAGAACGGAAAGCCCATGCACCCGGATACGGTCACGGACTGGTTGAAAAAGTTCGCTGTCCACCACGGGCTGCCGCACATCAACCCCCATGCGTTCCGCCACACAATGGCCTCCATGCTGTATTTCAACGGTGTGGACAGCGTCAGCATTTCCAAACGCTTAGGACACGCACAGGTTTCCACCACTGCCAATATTTACGCCCATGTGATGGAAGCAGCAGACCAACAAAACGCGGAAATTCTATCGGAAATATTTTTGAAGAAGGCGTGATTTTGAAAGCAAGTTGAATTATTGTTGAATTATCCCGACAGTCAAATTTTAAAAATTGCTGAAAAAGTTAGAAAAACAGCCGTTTTCTGATGAAAACGGCTGTTTTTTATGGTTGCGGAGGCAGGACTCGAACCTACGACCTCCGGGTTATGAGCCCGACGAGCTTCCAACTGCTCTACTCCGCGATATTCTGTTGCACCTCTCATGTGCTTAGGTATTATAGCATGAGTAAGACGCTTTGTCAACCCCTATTTTCCTTGAGTTTCGGCCATCCATCCTCTCAAGAATATCCACAGCCAAACAGGTTTAGCAAACAAGAAAAAAGCAAAGAAAACGAAGGAAACTCGCTCCATTTTGCGAAAGAAAGCGTATGCAGTAGACCGTCTGTCTGACCACCTGATACTAGTTTTCAATAAAACGGTTAAAAACCGTTTTATTCGGCTGCTGTTTCAGCAGCCAGCGGCGTAGCCGCAAAAAACGTAAGTCCATACATTTCTCGCCGCCACCGGCGGCCTGCGAAGGATTCGCAGGATAAAATGGTGTTAACCATTTTATCGAGAAATAGTATGAAAGAGCATTTCATGCGGAAAAATTGACAAAACCGCAGGGGACGATGAACCTTCGTCCCCTGCGGATACTTTTCTGTTGCGATTTTCGGCTGTTTCTTCTTATTTCACAAAGCCGTTGACAATCTCCGTGATCCGGTTCACGTCCTCGTCCGTCAGATACATGTGCAGCGGCATGGTGATGATGTGCTGGGAAATCTCATGGGCATGGGGGCAGGTTCCCTGAGCGTAGGTGTACATGGAGAACTCCGTGTTGTCCCGGTAGTGAACGCCGCCGTAAATATCGTTCTTTGCCAGCTCTCCCAGCAGCGCCTCCCGGTCGGGTACCGCAATTTCATAGATGTGGTAGGAGCATTCGTCGGCGTAGGGCGCGCCGATAATGTGAATCTTGGGGTTTGTGGAAAACGCCTTGTCGTACATGGCAGCAATTTCCCGGCGGCGGGCATTTTCCTCGTCCAGATAGGGCAGCTGCGCCAGCGCGATAGCGGCCATGACGGCGTTTCCGTTGTACTTATAGCCCAGGTAATCCACGCCGTAGTTCCATTTGTAGGTTCCTTCGCTGGTGGTGCGGGCATAGGTATCCTTGTTGATGCCCATCCAGGAGACCATCCGGCATTCCTTATCCAGCGCCTCGTCGGCAAAGCAGATCATGCCGCTGTCACCGGTGGGCAGGTTTTTCACCGCCTGGAAGGAATAGACAGCCACGTCCACGCCCTCCCAGGTGCCGGGGAACACGCCGTTCACCCGGGTACCGGACATGTGAGCAGCATCCAGAATCAGGCGCAATCCATACTTTTTGCAAAGCGCAATGATCTTATCCAGCTGACCGACCCGTCCGCCGTAGCCCACAAACATGATCGCGCGGGTTTTATCGTTGATTTTCTTCTCCACATCCGCAGGGTCGATGCACAGATACTCGTCCACGTCCGCGAAGCAGGGCTTCATGCGCTCATACATAATGGCATGGTTGGTGGAAACAAAGGTGATGGGGCTGGAGATGATCTCGTCCCCGTCCTGCCAGCCGTAGCGGCGCTTGAGAATGTTCACGGCGAGGTGCAGTCCGGCCGTATTGGAGTTTAAATAGCAGGCGTTGGCGTGACCGGTGTATTCTTTCCACTTTTTCTCGAACTCCGCGGTCTTGAAGCCGGAGCCTGTCCAGCCCTTTTCCAGGCACTCCCGGATCTGCTCCAGGCACTCGTCAATGTGAAATTTGGGTTTCAATACTTGAATCGTAGCCATTTTTCATTATCCTCTCTTATTTCAGCTTGCCAAGAATCCGTTTGATAAACTGTTTCCAGTAATGCAGTTCCAAATAGTGATGCCAGCGAAACGGCTTGCTGCCGTTCAGATAATCCCCGAAGAATTGCGCACCATATTCATATGCTTCCAGGTGATAATCCATTTCCGGAATGAGGTATGGTTCCATAAACCATCTATATCTGTACAAGTCTCGATAAGACTTCATATATCCAATAAAGCATGAGCGGAAGTACCCGGGGGAATAAAAGTGAGCGTCCGGCGGTTTAAGACCATTGCCCTCGGCGTAACGCCGCATATTGTCGTTGTAACCCATAATGAAAGGTCCCGTCATTGGCACCGTATAAATGGATATATTCGCGTCAATGTAGGTCGTATGCAACTCCTTAATGCGGTTTACCGGTGGCTGCCAGTCATCAATGAAAGCGCATCTCTCCAGAATAGTCAGCTTCTGTCCTTGTTTCCCAAACAGCATATTTTGAGGCAGAGTTCCGGACACGGTAGCAACCGTGTCTGCATTGCGAATATACCGAATCATTTGAGTCAGTGGAACTCTCTCCGGATAAACAACGGCGTAGCCATTTTTTCGAAAAAAATCGTCCAAGGCTTCAAATCCAAAATCTACCTCTTTGTGTCGCGGCAGCATGCTGCGGCTCATATACACTTTTTCAGGAGTGTTCACCCCCCGTGGACATTTGCTGCTACTGTATCGAATATGTGCAAATATTTCGGAGAATACGCTCCCCATCTACGAAAAGCCATATCCGGTACAATAACCTCCCGGTATGTAATGGGCTTGTTAATGAATTCCAGCTTATCCCAAATTCCCAGAAGATTGAAGAATTCCTTATAATTCCCCTTAATCTCCCGAATTTCCCCCTCATCCAAAGCAAACACATATTTGTCTACCGTAGGATCGTTCTCCAGAAAATACCAAAGCCTGGTAACGCCCTCTACAAGAAAATGCCCCCAATGTGCAATCATGTAGCCGCAATATACCACCTTTTCATCCCGATATTCTGCGGAGGTATATGTTTCGCTTGGGTGGACGCAACATTCTACAGCAGAGATATCAACACAATGACCATTTTCGTCCATGACTCCGCCGCATCCTGTCCAGCCAAACTCATCTGTCTTATGCACTGGCAGAATAGTAGCGTTCTTCCCCCTCCACAGAGCTGGCGTGTCCAACGTTTCGTAAGGTACCTCGTGCTGTCGTTTCATTGCGGCAGCCTTTTGGGGGCGCAAATATCGGTAATCAATTTCGTACATTTTCTTACCTCCCAGTACAATGTATTATCAGGACACTTGTTTCAGACAGCGCTTGACAAACTGCTTAAAGTAGTGGAATCGGAGATGGTGGTACCATCGGAACGGCTGCCGGCGGTTCAGGTATTCACCAAAGTACCGACATCCATCCTCATATGCCTCCCAGAGCGAGTCCGTGAAGGGAATGTACCAATCCATCATAAACCAGTTGTAGCCGTACAAGTCCTCATAAGCTTTCATGTACTTGATAAAGCATTTGCGATAATGCTTTTCCGTCAGGAAACGACCGTCCGGCGGCTGATAGCCCCGGTCGGCGGCAAACCGCTGCAAGCAATCCGTATACCCCATAATGATGGGTCCCACAAAATCCACGGGATAAATGGGGATGTGGGCGTCAATGTAGGTCACATCCAGACCGAGCATTCGGTTGACGTCGGTTTGGTTATCGTCGCTGATGGTCAGCCGCTCCACGATTTCCAGCTTCTGCCCGGGACGGGCAAAAAGCATATTGTGGGGCAGCGAGCCGGAGAGAGACGCCACCACATCGGCGTTGCGGATGTAGGAGATCATCCGGCTGAGCGGCACCTTTTCCGGATAGAGAATGGTGTAGCCGTTTCTCCGGAAAAAATCGTCCAGCGTGTCAAAACCGGATTCAAAGGGCATTCCCTTCTTGAATTGGCTGCGGCTATAGTAGATTTTCGCCGGGCGCTCCCAATTGGGGTCTGGCACCGCATTGTTTGCCACCGTGTCATAGACCTTCAGGAGCTTGGGCGTATAGCGCCTGCGGCAGTACAGCCCCAGCTCCGGGACGATGACCTCCCGGTAAGTCGTGGGGGTGTTGATGATCTCCAGATGCTCCCAAATGCCCAGCAGCTCCAGGAATTCCCGGTAATTCGCCCTGATCTCCCGTTCCTCGTTTTCATCCAGGAAAAAAACGTACTTGTCCACACCCGGGTCATTTTCCAGAAAATACCAGAGACGGGTCACGCCCTCAATGAGAAAATGCCCCCAGTGGTTCACCAGATAGCCGCAGTAAACCACCGTTTCGTCCCGGTATTCCTTCTTTTCCGCGGGATAGGCAAACTGCACCCGGCCTTCGATACCGGAAAGCGGCACGTATTCCCCGTTTTCGTCCACGACGCCGCCTCTGCCAAACAGCAGATTGTCCTCCGCCTGACGGCGCAGGGGAAGAATGGTGGCGTTTTTCCCGCGCCACACGGCAGGGTTCTCCGTAACCGCCAAGGGCTCGTCGTACCACGCTTTCAGCGCCTCTGCCTTTTTGGGGCGCAGGTATTGGTAATCGATACTGTACATTTTCTCAGTCCCTCCGCTGCTTCAGGGTGGGCAGAATCCGGTCTTTGGCACTCAGCCGCAAAGGCGTGCCGTCTGCCAGGGTATAGCCCTCCCCCGACGCAGAGCCGGAATAGCTGCCCACTACCTCCGGCCAGGCCACGGCAATGTCGGGGTCGTTCCAGGCAATGCCCATCTCGTCCTCCGGATGGTAAAAATCCGTCACCTTGTAGCAGAATTCAGCAACGTCGCTGAGTACCAGGAAGCCGTGGGCAAAGCCCTCGGAAATATAGAACTGCTTTTTATTTTCCTCCGTCAGCTCCACGCCGTACCATTTCCCATAGGTTTCGGAGCCGGGGCGCACATCGACGGCCACGTCAAAAACGCGCCCCCGAATCACCCGCACCAGCTTCCCCTGGGGATACTTCTTCTGGGTGTGCAGTCCCCGGAGAACGCCCTTTGTGGACATGCTCTGGTTGTCCTGCACGAACACCATATTCAGCCCGGCTTCCTCCATGTCCTTCCGATTGTAGGTCTCCATGAAGTAACCCCGGTTGTCGCCGTGAACCGTCGGTTCGATGACATATAAGCCCTCAATCGGGCACTTGGATACAGTAATCTGCCCCATTTGAATGCTCCTCACCGGTTCCCATAC
>ERZ857882.1260-NODE-1260-length-30251-cov-6.884256_pt1 | contig 30251 bp, 19 predicted proteins | sample MGYA00519697_ERZ857882 | MGnify/ENA primary metagenome ERZ857882 (study PRJEB31778, sample SAMEA3449373) | human gut metagenome | biome: human gut; feature: human-associated habitat; material: faeces | place: United Kingdom | collected 2010/2012 ...
GTAAATGTCTTGCTGTGAACAGTTGCAATCTTCTTATATGAAGTTCCACACTTTGTACCATATACAACATATGTCTTGGCTGTGCTTATCTTCTTCCATGTAAGGCTAATAGCTTTTTTCTTACTCTTCTTAACCTTTACACAAAGTTTTCCGAAAGTTGATCCTGCTAAATCCTTATCATTCTTACAATTCAATATTTCACTGTCTACCTTACCTGCATCGCTTCCTTCTCCAATTATTGCTGTTGAAGTTTCGCTCTGTGTTGTAGGTGCCTCTGTTGTTGGCAATTCATCCTTGAAACTATATGTAACTGATGTTGCTTCTGATTCCCTGCCATCTCTAACTGATTTTACAGATATTGTATAATCCTTTTTACCATCCTTAAATACATATATAGGCAGACTAATATTTGGTACATTTGATGTTGCCACTAATCTTCCGTCAACATATACATTGTAGCTGTCTATATCACTTGCCGGTGCCTGCCATATAAAGTAGTATGCCAGTGTTTCATTTCCTACATACGTTAATCCTATTGGAGTAGGAACTGCCTCCTCATCAACTGTTGTAGGCGCTACTGTCGTAGGTGCCTCTGTTGTAGGTGCTACCGTTGTTGGCACTACTGTCGTAGGTGCTACTGTTGTTGGTGCTACCGTTGTTGGCACTACTGTCGTAGGTGCTACTGTTGTTGGTACCTCTGTTGTTGGTAACTCGTCATTGAAACTATATGTAACTGATATTGCTTCTGATTCCTTACCACCTCTAACTGATTTTACAGATATTATATAATCCTTTTTACCATCCTTAAACACATCTATAGAAAGATTTATATGTGGAACATTTGATGTTGCCACTAATCTTCCGTCAACATATACATTGTAGCTGTCTATGTCACTTGCAGGTGACTGCCATGCAAAGTAATATGGAAGTGTTTTATTTCCTGCATATATTAATCCTATTGGTGCAGGAACTGCATCCTCATCAACTGTTGTTGTCGGGGCTACTGTTGTGGTTGGTGCAACCGTTGTTGGTGCCACTGTTGTAGGGGCTACTGTTGTTGGAGCTACCGTTGTTGGGGCTACTGTTGTTGTAGGTGCCACCGTCGTAGTTTGTGCAACTGTTGTTGGTGCTACTGTTGTGATTGGTGCAACTGTTGTTGTTGGTGCTACCGTCGTAGTAGGTGCAACTGTTGTAGTTGCAACTGTAGGAGCTACCGTTGTTGGAACCACTGGTGTTTCCTTTGTTGTTGGAGCCACAGTTGTTGTAGGTGCTACCGTTGTTGGGGCAGTCACATCTTCAATCTTAATATTTTTAAAGTTAATATTTGTTCCTGCATCAACATTCTGTCCTAACTCAAACATTACTTTTATCTGGTTGTTTGTTACTGTGTATGTTCCTGTTAAAGTTCTTGTACCATTTGCCGGTATATCTGTATATACCTGTGGATCCTTTTCATTTGAAAGATCTTCTTTTATACCAATTGAACATGCTTTTGATGCAGTAACATCTACTGTTACTTTATATGTATGTCCGTTTGTTACGTTATCTGTATAACTTCCCTGTACTAACCATGCTGTTCCTTTGTTTGCCTTATCAACATAAATATTATAGTCTGCGTCTGATGCCCACTTATATGATCCTGAAGCCGTTCCACTCCAGTTTCCAAAGTAACATCCCCATTTACCTGATGGTGTCCACTGATTAACTGTTGCTTCTGTATATCCTGATGGAATATTATCCTTTTCCTCAACACTTTTTACATCAAAAGCAATATTGTCAACATTTGCCACATATTTATGCGAGCCATCATTCTTAAATACAATATAGATATCATGAAGACCACTTACGGACTTTTCAAGTTTCTGACTTACTGTAGTATATGTACTCCAATTATCTCCTGTAACCGGAAGATTAATAGTTGCTACAGGTTCTCCTACCTTGCTGTCTATATACACCTGTGCATATCCGCCTGCATCACTCTTTTGTCCCGAATAATTAAAGCTTACCTGAGATGCCGAACCGTTAAAGTACACACTGTCATATCTTACCCATGTATTATTTTCCACTCCACCAATGTTTTTGCCATCATTAATTATACGGTCGGACTTTGCATCAAACTCTTCTGCTTCTACTTGGCTTGCATCATGTATTTTAATTGTCTTCTTCTCAATGTCCACAATTCTACCCAATGACTGATAAGCTTTTAGAATTTCATCATCTGATGCTTCTTCATTATCATACACACTGCATGCCTCTTTTAAATTGTTTTCCAAGCGCTTCACAATCTGCGGATATTCACCTGTAGTGTCTATTGATTTTGCTACATCAATGGCATTTTTTAAATCACTCTTTAATATTCCGTTATTCTTATATCCCAGCATCTCAACTTCTGACAAATAAGCATCTGTTCCTGTAAGAACAACTTTATATCTTGAGTATTTGCCCACTTTGTCTGCACTTATTCTAAATGGTCTTGTATACTTGCCCCAAATATTAAAGAACAAGCTGCCACTGTCATGGTAGTCTCCCAGTAAAACCCAGTTATCATCTTCATTAGCGCCATACACCTTTGCCCTATCCGGTGTTCTTCCCGATTTTGATGATGTAAGAGTCAACATTCTTACAGCTTTTTTATCAGTAAACTTAAACATAAGTGTAGTTGTATTATCAACCTTTGTCTCTGTATCTGAATTATCATCAAATAAGTTATTCAATGTAGTCACTCCTGTACTTGAAGACTTATTGGCATCCTTTGAATAGTCCGTATATACTTGCGGCTTATTGTCATCTTTAGTTATGGATGTAAGGCTATCCTGTTCAAGTCCGCGCTCTTTATTAGGTGTTGAGGACATATTAAATTCAATTGTTCCACCTTTAATTAAATCCTCGTATTTTATAAATGTTTTATCATACTTTTCTCCATTAACGTACATACTATCTACATACACGTTTTCCTTACTATTGTTATTTGCCTTAATTACCAGTTTTTTATTTCCTTCCAAATTAACAGTTACTTCTTTAAACTGTGGTGAACCGATAGCAAATTCATCATTTCCCATTGACAATGGATAAAAGCCGATGGAAGACAATACATACCATGCTGACATTTCACCATTATCTTCATCACCAATATAACCCTGCCCAAAGGTACTTCCTGCATAACATCTTGCAAGAATATCTCTTACATACTTCTGTGTCTCCCACGGACGGGATGAGTACAGATACATATATGGAATATGATGGGACGGCTGATTGCTGTGTCCATACTGACCCAGTTTTACTTCTCTTGCTTCCCTCTGTTCATGAATACCACCAACACCATCCATGGCGCCATATCCAATATATCCTCCATCAGTTGTAAAGATTGTATCAAGCTTGTCTGCAAGCTGGTCGCGACCGCCATATAAGTTTGCAAGTCCAATTCCATCCTGTGGTACAGAAACTGCCATGTTAAATGCATTGGTTTCTGTATAATCTGCCCCCCACCAGAATGGATTAAATCCCGTATTATTGTCACTGTTTCCTAAATTCAAAGAACCGTCAGCTTTTCTTCCTCTCAACCATTTTGACGTGACATCCTGACCAGAATCGTCAAATAAGAGGGAATAGTTCTTTGCTCTGTTTAGATAGTAGTAATATTCAGACATATAGTTTGCTTTCTTTGTTGCATCGTTCGTCTGATTTGCCAATTTCTTTGCCATCTGAGCAATTCCGTAATCGTTAATATATCCTTCCATGGACCATGAGAAATTTTCATTTTCATCAGCAGGTACATATCCAATAAAGTTCGAAATATTTAATTTCTTTCTTCCTCCATTTGTAAGGTTATCGGATACAGTAGCTGAATTTCTCAATGCGGACCTGTATGCATTTTCATAATCAAATGATATGCCCTTCACCATTGCATCGGCAAAAATAGCATCACTGCTTGTTCCCACCATACTGTTGGTTCCACCCGGCGCAATCCATCTTGGAACCCATCCTTGATCTTTATAATGCTGTACCAAACCGTTTAACAACTCTGTTGCTTTGGACGGTGTAAACAGTCCATACCCTGACCATGCAGTACGATATGTATCCCAGAAACCATTATTAATATAAATCTTTCCCTCCACAGGATTTGCATTATCATCTTTGTAAGGGCTCTTGTATTTCCAAACCGGATTACTGTTTGACCCTGTATTTTCTGACATAAGATTTGGATAACAATACATACGATAAATACAAGAATAAAGTGTAACTAACTGTTCATAATTTGCGCCTTTAACATCTGTGATAATTCCAAGCTGATTATCCCATTTAGACTGTGCCTTGTTATAAACCGTTTCAAAACTGTCTCTCCCAATTTCAAGCTCCAAATTTTTCTTTGCCTGATCATAGCTGATGTATGATGTGGCAAGTTTCATTGTAACTCTATTGGAATTAAAGGATGCAATACTTTTCCTGTCATTTATTTTAGTTCCCCTAGGAGTCTCACTAAATTCTCCGTAAATGTACATACGCTTCGAACCATTCCCTGTATGGTCAGAATATGTTTTAAATGTATTTCCGCTATATTCGGTCCTACTTCCACCATTGGCACAATCAAAGATAACACTCTTGTTTGCCGTGTTATTATAAGTAAACCGTACCACTGCGCCATGAGATGTCGGTGTCAGCTCTATCTGTGAATTTGCTGCATCGCCTCCATTGCCATCAAAAGAAACTTTATAATAATGCGCTTTTGCTACCTCATTATTATGACTAAAGTTTGCTTTTAACGTTCCCAATCCATAATCGTCATTTGTATTATAATCTTTGCTGGTATTTACCATAAATTGCCAGGTTCCTCTATCACCAACCCATATAGACGGTTCATGGCTTATTCTCATACAACGAAAATCATCTGTTTTCTGATATTCATAAGCCGTATTACTGCTTGCGCTGGTTGCAGGAATCCAAAAGTTGAATCCGTTTGGCACTGTTACTGCCGGAATTGTCAACCCTCTGGAGAAGTTTCCTGTATTGTTCGTTCCTCTTAGAATATTTACATAATCTGATAAATGAGAATATACCGGATAATCCTGATTATATATTTCAATGTCATCAAAATATGTCTGGAATTTTGCTAAAGCCCTCGCATTATGAGCTTTCATATCGTACACAACCAAAATCTTTTCAATGACTTTTCCCTTTGCCACATCACCAATTTTGCTGTAAATTTCATTCCACTGTTGTGCCACCAGTGTACGACTATCTCCCTGAGACTGTGCATCCACCTTATTTCCATTTTGATCAATTGCACCTAACTCACTTAAATAAGTTCCATCCTTAAACTTTAAATCCACAGCCATATGCATCTGTGTATATTCATAGTCATATTCGTCTCCATTAGACATGGAAGGAAAAATTACATATCTTAAATTTGTATTATCACTTACTGTAAGATTCAAGTTGTCATAAATAACATTATAAGAATATGCATGACCAGTTCCTACATGAACTCCCTTGCATACAAGAGAGTGGTTTCCTGTCCAACCCACATTGGATTTTTGATTCCATGCATCGCTCGGTCCGGAAGTAATCTTACTATTCATTTTGCTAATAGAAGCACCAACTTCCTGACACTTGCCTGTTGCAAGAATAAACTCTGAAAATTGTGTCATGGAACCACCATTTTTATTTGCTGTTATCCGCAATCTATACTGGCGATATGCTTTGCTGTTATCCAATTCAAAATAATTTTGTTTATATCTGCCATTAAACACCTGATTTGTTTTATTGTCGATGGTTACCCAGCTTTCATTATCCGAATTTCTACCCTGAAGACTCCAATTCTTAGGGTCTCTTCCGGGAGCATCATTCGCAGAAGTTATCGCATACGATTTTATAACCTGTTGACTCTTTAGTTTTACAATAACTTCCGACGGCTTTACCTCAGTTAAATATTTTGTTCCAGAGTCTCCGTCAAACAAATTTTTCAAAACTTCATTATCATTTTTCGCGGCACTTCCCGAGTAACTCTCGATTTCACCGGATAAATTTCCATTTATCTGATAGCTTAGTTCATTTGTTGTAATATTGGCTGTGCCCTTCTTATCATCTACTGTAGAAGTTTTAAATCCATCTGCTGATTCAAAGGATGTAGACCATAATTCTTTTTTTGTTATATCTGCATCTATCACTTTCCCATGCACAGTTTCGCTTCTCGTAACAAATCCCACAGGGAGAGCCATACATACTGCAAGTAGAATACTGATACCCTTTCTTAGTTTTCCTTTCTTTGTCATAATGTCCTCCTTTTCAACTACAACATAACTGTACCTAACATAAAAATGCCATATCACTTATGCCATATAGTAATTAAAGTATATTTCATTATACCAAAAATGTTGTTTGCCGCATATACTTTCTAAAATTCAAATACCACTAATAAAAAACATGCTTCGCCTATTCAACTCCCCGCGCCCCTCAATCTTGAGGGGTGGGCTTTTCTTTTGCTTCATTTTTCTGCATAATAGACATATGAATATCTTACAAAGAATCTTTACCGACTATTATGAAGAAATTAAATATACTCTTCATTCCAGCTTGACACCATATGTATTTCTCCTGTGTCCATATCAAGAGCCATATTATCAGACATTCTGCTCATCATATGACCATCTGAATCAAATCCAGTATCTCCGCTTCCAAAGATAAAATCGCCATCTTCTAAATCAAAAATACTCATGCCGTTTCACCTCCTGCCTTTCGTTCTGTCTTTTTACGACCGTTATAAGTGTTTGCAGGTTTTCCATTTTTATTATCTGATGATGGAGGAAGAGAAGTGTTGGAACTGTCATTATTTATGATGCTCTTTAATCGTGCATTATCTTCCTATAGGATTTTATTTTTTTCAATGAATCGTTCTCTTTTGATAACTCATCAATTCTGTCATTAAGTACTGTAACATCTTTTTTATAATTATTTTCGACTGAATCAAGACGTGCCATGACATCCATCAATTGATTTTATATTGTTTCTTATGTATAATTGGGAAATGCAATATAAATATTATAACAAAGGAGTACTTAAAATGAAGATAACTATTAGGAATTTGTTGATTATTAACATATTTGTAGTTTGTATGATTTCAGCTACATCAATAAAGGTTAGTGCCGACAAAGGTGCATGGACTGTTACAGGACAAAAAAAGCATAAAGTTAATGTTAAAGTAGAAACATTATCGGGATATGATGCTGATTGCACAAGAATCAAGGTTTTGTTAGATAATGCCACTAAAAGAACAGTTGTTGTTGATGTAGGAGATGAAAAATCCGCTAAAAAACTTGAAGATAAGAACGGAAATATAAGCATTCATGATTTAATATTAACACATAATCATGGCGATCACATTAACGGCTTGGATTACATCAGTAAAAAAAGGGACGGAAACGTATATATTAAAAATTTATATGTAAATACACTTAATTATGAGCATAATAAGGAAAAAATGTCTAAATACTTAAAGGCATTAGTAAAAAATAAGAAGGTTAAAATCGAAAAAATATTTTTCGTTGGTCCTTATCAAAAACAACCAGAAAAAATTCATGACCTTAAGTCCGCTGGCATTAAGTCCGCCACTGACATTAAGCACGAATATAAAAACAAAAATACTTACATCAATGTTCTTCGTACAGGATGCCAAATTATTGTTTTGCCACCAGTGGACGATTTTGGTGGAAAGTCTAGTACTGCTGTAAATAATAATAGTATGATGGTAGTAGTACGTGATAATTCGTCGGACCATGCTCAGTATAAAATTATTCTTCCTGGAGATATTCAAGGAGGTGCTATGGAGAAAATTTTAGAAAAAGACAGAAATGGTCATTATATAAAAAGAGATTACATTAAATACTTACAACCCGATAACCCAGATAAAAAGAAAGATAAAAAGAATTTAATATATCAAGATATTTTATATAAGGCTTCTCATCATGGAAAAGGAAGATGGCATGATTTTTTGGAACTAAATAAAGATCCCAAGAAAGATGATACAGTAGTATTCGGAGTGAATACCGAAAAAACTTGGAAATCACAGGGAACTCATAAAGACGATATGAAGAAACCAGAGTATCAATATTTACGAGGACTTGTTTGTTATGATATTAAATGTCAAAATAAAAAAGGTTATTCTAATGACAAAAATTATCAGTACACAAATATGGGATTATACGAAAAAGAATTGATAAAATTAATAAATCCTAAGGCCATAATAGCGAGTCAATATACTAAAGCTGGTACCGACAATCAAGAAAAAGGAAAATTCATCTTAGCTAATGCTGAGCTGTACAAGAGATATATAAGAAAATTAGTCCCAAATTTAAATAATGTGGATATTATACGTGGAAGATTTCAGAGTAAGTCAGATGTGAAAAAAACAGTTGATTTATCAGAATATTTTTCGGATAAGTAAAAAGCTATATAATATATTGGAATGCTCCCTTGGAAAATCGTAATCTATAATATCAGTCTATTACTATAATTTTTATTGACATGTAGCAAAATTACTGAATAATGCAATTAAGGGCAGAAGCGAGAAAATCAGCTCTGCCCTTAAATAAATATGAGACGAGGGTGCTTTTATCTGTTAATTTACCTATATTATATTATTTGTATTATCCTTCTGATTTCGTGTTGCCATAGTGTTGCCACGGAAGTATTGTAACATAAGTCAGATTTTATTTCATTAAGTTATTTTAATACCTATAAAAAATACGTTTCAAATTTAATGAACTATCATTCTTCATAATGACATTTTATACACAATACTTTATTTTTTAGTGCTAGTGCATAAAATAATCTAATTGCAAATCAATAATTTTCATTACACTATATATTATAATGTATATAGTACAATATATGACTATTTACGTCATATAAAAATACACTGTAATTATCATTATTTGACCCTGCTCTCAGGCTATAATAGTCTCCTTCATTTATATTATCTGTTTCAAAGTCATACTTATTGCTATCCTCCATACTTTCATAAGGGAACTTATCAAAATAACTCTTTATATCATCTATATTTTCTTTTGTTACAATAGAATAATAACTGTTCTCCTCAAATTTTTTATCCTCGCTTTCCTTATAGAAATATTTGCAATAATCTATATAATCTTGAAATCCATCACTGTAATATTCTTCACAGTTACTATACCCTTCAATAATCTCATTACTTTTGGAACTGCATGCACTCAGTAATATCATACACAATATAATACATAATATATTTCTCCTCATACATATCTCCTCTCCGCATTTTCTAACGTCTTGTATGCGGACCATATTTTGTTATAATGTTTTTTTTGCATCATTTTTAACCTCATTTATGTATATTAATGTGATTAACCGCTCAAGTGGTAGCCAATTGGTAGCCACCCAAGCTTTCTTTTGTTGTTATCTGTATCTATTTGTTAAGCACTTCGTACAATCCATTCTTTAGTACATCTGAAATTTTCAAAGAATGTTTTTTGGCATACATTGTAAGTCTTTGATGTTCTTCTTCTGTAAGCCTTACAGCAACAATTTTATCTTTGTTATTGTCTGATTTTGGTCTTCCCATCTTTGACATATGCATACCTCCTATGTTGTTATTATAGTTTTTGTTTAACAAAAAGTCCAGTTTATATTATTTTTCGGTAGCGTAAATTTGCTGTCGGAAAATACATGATAGAGAATTCCTCATGTTTGTAACGAAGTACCTGAACACTCCAATGATAATCCAACTGGACATTATTGTCAAAATATCTTTTTGACCTGCTTGGCGATATTGTATCTGACTGCCTTAATAAACTTATTAGAGGCTACCTTTTCGCAGAATACAAGACATACATGACATGTCCATCTCTTAAAAAGCTAGCCTCTTTAATTACTTTTTAATTATTTAATTTTAAGTTTCTTCTTAAACAACTTAATGGCTTTCTTATTTCCTTTAAGTTTAGTCTTCTTAGACTTAATATTTTTCTTTGCTTTCTTGCTAAATGCATTCTTATTTACAGTCTTAAGTTTTTTACCTTTGAATGTAATCTTCTTAATCTTGTTATCTCCTATAAATGCCTTAGAACTTATTGTCTTAACTGCTTTTCCAATTACTACTGTTTTAAGTTTTGAGCACTTCTTAAATGCATTTTTTCCGATAACAGTTACCTTGTTACCTATTGTTACCTTCTTAAGTTTCTTCATAGACTTAAATGCCTTGTCTCCAACGGCTGTTACATTTAATCTATATCCCTTACAATCTGCTCTGTCCGGAATTGTAACCTTTGTTATTTTATTCTTTTTAGCAGCTACTACACCAATAACCTTTGATTGTCCTAATGTTGCAGTATCAATTGATGTAATCTGGTATATGAAATTTCCTGCCGTATATGTCATTCCAACGTATACGCTATGGCTAGAAGGCGCATCCTTATAGGTGGCCTCAATCTTCACATCATTACCTGGCATGGTAAAGGTGGTGGTGGCGCTGGTCTCGTTAGCCAGTGTTACGCCGCCTGCCTTAACGACCCACTTATCAAAGACCTTGCCGGTCTCCGGTGCGTCTGCCGTAACGGTGACCTCAACGCCCTCCATGGCGCGGGTGATGGTTGTGCCTGCAGCAACGGTTGCCGTGCCGCAGGTGACGGTAACGGCGTAATCCCGCAGGGCGGGGATCTCGGTGTTCTCGCTGCGCTTAGCATGGCAGCCGGTGCATTCCTCGTGCTGCAAGCCGGGCTGATTCAGCGCCGCCTCCTGATCCACTACCCATACCCAGGTATGCTCGGCGGTTTCGGTGTAGTTTGTGGCTTCGCCTGACTTCTTGCACTTGGAGCAGGTACGGCTATGGGTGCTTTCATCAACCTTCGTCCATGCGGAGAAGTCGTGGGCTTCCACCTTGAAATCGTCACCTGCTGTGCAGGTCTTGATATGCGTACCTGGGTCCATGTATACCCAAGGCTGCACGTCAGTATCGTGGATATGAGGGGCTGTCAGTTGTGGGAAGGTATAGCTGACTTTCCCGTCCGCATAAGTTGCCACATAGCCATTGATTGTATAGATGCCGTTTTCATCGAAGCTGTAGCCGCTCGCTGCGGTCACAGGGATGGAAACGGTGTAGGTATTTGCGCCAAACTTGCCGTCCGTCACAGCAGGAGACCATGTTGGTGTGCCAACGGTGTACCGGGTGTCATTGGCTCTGGTGGCCGTGGTTGCAGGGGCTTCGCCGTATTTCGGGGCGGTAACCGTCAGCGCAACACTGTTGATCTTGCTGGTATCGGGTGTCTGATACATCGCGAGGACACCATATCCGACCAAATCAGTATAAGTCTCAGTGTCTCCGCCGTCTGTAACCTCGTAGGAAACATTATACGTCTTTGTAATCTCTGTAATGTCAGTGCTGTCACCATGTTTCAGCCATACCGCATAGATATACTTCTGATTCGGTTTTACCTTGTAATCAGGATCAGTTATTTCTTCGCTTAAAAGGTTGTCTTCGTATACGGAATACACAAGCGCAACGTTTTCCGGAAGGGTGGTGTCTACAAGCTCAACTGTCGGAAGACTCTGACCGACCTTGTCACTCAGGGTAGGCAGCTTGACCTTGGCCTTCAGACCGGGTCTGACAACATTCTCATCCTTCAGCTTGAAGGTAGCGGTCAGGGTTGTGCCTCCGTCGGCAAGCGTATAATTGCCTACAACTTCAGCATTACTTGAGTTAAAAATTTTATCGCTATAGATTCTATCCCCATCAAACGCAAACCCTGTATCTGCCTTAAAGGTTACAGTGCCTTTGTAGATTTTGCCGGCTTCAAATGTGGTTACATCGGTGTCGTCCATGTTCTTCCAAACAATGCTCTCCACCTTGTAATTTGCACCGCCAATCTTTACCCATTCTGCCGTTGTGTAGTCGCCGGGATGTTCACCGGCAATCGGGCTGCGCGGAGAAGCATACACATAGGTGATACGCTCCTTTTCACCGTCAATCTCATACCCACACACGGTACACTTGTACTTATCCTGACCTTCAAGGTATTTCCATTCATGCGGCTTTTCTTCCTGCACACCACAGCTGCACTTCCGGAAATGGACGTTGCCGGTGCCGGCAATTTGCCATGTGCCGAAATTGTGTTCATGTCGAACGGGCACATTCACATAGATAGTCATTCCTGCGCCGCCGTTATTGATGCCGGAACCCGTGCTCAAGTAATCGCCATTCAGCTTCACTTGGGTATTGGTATTAAAGGCATAGCCGTCTTTTGCCGTCAGCGTTATGCGTGCGGCATAGAAGTTGCCTGCTACTGCTCCAGACGCAGGAATGCCTTCCCAAACCGTATTGATGGTGCTGACACCAGTGTTAGTGCCGGAGAGCGTGAAGTTATCTCCCGATGCAGCTCCTTCCTTCAGTTTAGGAACTTTCAGTGTCACGCTGTCGATTGGAAGATCGACAGCTTCGCTCACCACCAGCTTGACGATATGCTGGTTGCTGAAAATACCGACGGAGCTGCCGTTCTTATCCAGATTCAGCTGCAAATCATAGGAATAGACCTTTGGGTCTGCGCCCGCAGGAATGGTGACCGTATGCGAGGTTTTATCGGCAGCGATGGTATCTGTCTGCTGTACTGCAGTAGAACCGGAGATATAATGCTCGCACGTGGTTCGATAGGTATAGCCCGCATTTACCAATTCACTCGCCAGAGGATACCACTCGAACTTGAGGGTATGCGCCTCGTCGTTGTTCAGATTCTCAACGGTGCCCTTCCAGTCCTTGAAGTAGTCGATCTTTTTGCCGTCCAGCGTGACGGACTTCATGCCCCAGGCGTTGGGGATGATTCGGATGGGATTGCTCTTGTCGCCTTTCAGCACCATGTAATAATCGGTACGATACTCTGTCTCTACCGTTTTCCAATCAATAGCATTATGGATATTGGAACCGGTAAAGACACCGTCATGCTTGGAAACTGCGTTGTAACCAAAGCATTTATCCAATCCCAACGCAATATTGAGGTTTCCTTCCGGTTTATCCTTATCCGTGATGAAATCATCTGCGCAAAGGTCTAACGAGCCATAAATGGTTCCACCGTTCAATCGGTGCGGCATATAAAGGCTCGTTCTCCAAGGCCAGCCCTGTAAATAAACATTGCCCTCAAAAGTACCATCGTTCACTATAACAGCAGGATTAGGATTATTCTCCGTTGCCGCGTACATCAATTGCACAACACTCTTGAAGGTGCCTCCGTTGATTTGAACAGAGCCGTTGGTGTCTTGATATCCGGTCAGCTTTACACTGCCGTCGAAGGTACCGCCCTCAATGATGGCTTTACTCTTTCCTTCTGTGAGCAGAGCGTAGCCACCGCCATCCAGATTACGGGCATAACCTTCATCATGGAACGCCGGCTGGCTGATGGTCACGCCATCTTTAACTGTAACACTACCATTGCTACAATAGATTGCATTGGTCTCCGAGGCGTAAGGGCTACCGTTCGCGCTGAAAATACCGCCCTCCAATGTCAGGCTGCCGCTTCTACAGACATCAATCGAGCGATAGAACTTACCGCCCGTTGTGCTGCCGAAAGAACCGGATATCTTACCGTTTTTCGCAGAACTGCTGTCCTTGATGGTCAGGCTTCTTCCTTCTAAGCATATGAAGAAATACACATCATTCAATCTGGAGTTCAGATTCAAGGTGTTGCCATTCAGGTCAAGAACAGTGTTTTCACCTCTAAAAATCAGTATATCCTTTTTTAGCACGCCAACACCGCTGTTCAACGAGCTGGTACTAATGTCCCGCCCCAGCTTGATGTATTCCTTCTTGTCTTCGACTGCCGTATACAATTCCTCAAAGGAATTGACGGTCGTCCATTCCGGCTCCGCCGCATTTGCCGTCACGCCGGTGATGGGTACCATTGTCAGTAGCATCGCAAGCACCAGCAGGATGCTGACGATGCGACTTCGTGTGTTTGTTTTTGTCATATTATCATTTCTCCTTCAATATAATTTTGAAAATTTGTCTATACATTTTGTGTTGCCTGATTTAAACACTGTCGATCACCGAAGCAAAGTAGTTTTCGGATACCGAACCGAAGAGAAAAGCGTCTATCAGACCCTCGCGCTTTGCCTGCCGTACCTTTTCGGTCAACTCTCCGTCTGTATCGTCATCCACAAAGAGAATGACCCGGCAGTTTTCCGTGTTCCGTTTTACCTTGTCACGGATTGCCATTCGTTCTTTGAACATCCATGGCGAATACGCCTTGACCTCCATTAAAAGCACATCCGGTCGATGCGTCTTGCACCACTCGGCGGTTGCGTCCGGCGACTCGGAAATCACAACTTGGCAATCGTCCAATTTTTGCATCAGCATTCGCTCCATGGTGTGCGCATGGATATCGCTCTGAATGTCCAAAACGATTTTTTTCATCATTCATCACCACCTTCTAAAAGCATAACTCTAATCTTACAGTATCAATTGTACTGATTTTGGGGCGCTCGTCACTGGCACTTGTGCCAGTAACAGAAGAAAAATCTCGATTTTTTCAAAAAATTTTTGCCTTTTGGGTGCGAAAAACCCCTTGACCATACAGCCAAGGGGTTCAGTTTTGCTTATTCGTCTTTTAAGGTGGTTACCATGAGTTTGTTTTCAATGGCGGTTGCAACCAGTGCTTCTCTGCTTTCAAAGCCGCCCTTTTCCACCATATCGTCCAGGTTCCAGCGAACGCCGTTTTTGGAAATGCCCAGCTTATTGGCAATTTCCTGATAGGTAAAGCCCTTTATATAAAGCCGCAGGATGTCTAACTGCCGTGGCGAGAAGGCATCGGACATCGTACCCTCCATTTCAATGGCCGGAGCGATATCGGGGAATACCTTTTCGCCTGCCAGGGTGCGCTTTACCACGCTCATCAGTTCCTCTGTGCCGTGGTCCTTATACCACAGGCTGTCGGCAGCACCCATTTTGGCTCTTTGCAAAACTTCGGGATCGACAAGCGAGGTAGCCACAACGATTTTGATTTGCGGAAAAGCCTTTTTGATGCGCTCTGCGGCGGCAAGACCGGAGTGCTTGTGCTGCGTCTGCACATCCATAAGGACGAGCTTTACGGTGGCGTCGCAATGCTTTTCCGCTTCAAAGGCGTCACGGAAAACGCCGACAAGATGAAACTCGCCGTCTGCAGCAAGACGATCAACAAAGTGCTTTTGGATGTATAAATCATCCTCTACAAGTATGGTATTTATCATAGGCTAATCTCCTTTGTGGGAATCGTAATCAGAAGAGCAAATCGTGGATTGTGCGAAATATGCATTTCACCGCCGGAGCTTTCAATACTGCGGCGAAGCGTTGACAGGCCACTGCCTTCCTTTATCGTCTCTGTGGGTATTTTGCCGTTGTTGGTTATGGTAACATCATAGCATTCGCCGCGCTGGGCAATGCGGATATATACCTCATTCCCGTCTGCGTGCTTGATGCAGTTGGTCACGCACTCCTTGGCGGCAGCAACGGTCAGCTCCTCGGCTACGGTATCACGGGGCAGGTAGCCGTCGATTTTTACAGCCACGCCAAGCTGCCGTGCGGTTCTTTTTACCTCGTCCATTGTGCTGACAGAGGTGACACGGTTGCTTGCCAGCATACTGATGGCATTTTGCAGCGCCTCAAGCTTTCGCTCGGTATCCTCTCCGCTGTCTATGATGTCACGTATGGTCAGGAGGCTTCGCCCGATGGTATCGTGAATATAGACCTTTAGGTCAAGGCTTTCCTTCTCCTTGACATCGTCCTCCATGCGAGCGTACATATTCCTGAGCTTTCGATTGACTTCTGCCAGTTCTTTATTTATTTCTTCTTGCTTTTGGTAGCCGTTATACAGCTCGGTTACATTGTGCGCCGTTATCTGCTGCCAGCGGTCATCGCTGTCCACGGTGATATTTTGTGTGCGAAACTGCCAGACGGTCTTGTCGGGCAGGATGTAGCAGTCATCCTTGACGGTTACGGATCTGTCCGGCACGCTCAGGGCATTTTCCATATCGCTTTTGATTTGCAGCTCGTGGCCGCAAAGGGCAAAGGAGAGCCTGCGCATACGGTTGTTGCACAGGATGATCCTGCCGTTGGGGTCGGCAAAGCAGATGCCCATAGGCAGCTTATCGGTTGCTTCCTTAATGGAGAACGGCGAGAGCTCGTTCTTTTTACGGCGGTATTCCCGCGGCAGAGCAATGGCAAAGTGAACTGCCGCAAGGAAAATGGCAGTGGCAAATATCAGCCACGGTGCATCCAGCAGAAATGCGTCCCCGATATTATCGGGATCTGCCTGGGAAACGGAGAACAGCAGTGGAATCATCACCGCCATAACCGCCAGACTCAGCAGGCTGCGCACCGGCTTATTGCTACGAAGAAGCTGATACATAAACAGCCCGATTTCAAGGACGATCTCCACAAGCATGATAAACGGCAGCATAGTCTGCCAAAATTCAGAAATGGAAGAAAATGCACTCATTTCCTGTCACCTTCTTTCGCTTCAAATACAAGGCGCTGGTATTCCTCATCATCCTCTTTTTCACAGCGGATACTGTCTCCGCTTACCAAAGGGGAAAGGTCGGCCTTGCAGCACACATTCAGTGACAAGCGCAAGCCGTTTGCCTTTATGAGGCTTACCTGTATGCCTGTTAAATTCAAAATATCGGCTTCAATAACCGATTCATAAAAATCAAATACAGCGGTCGCCGTTTTGCCGGAGAGCATGGAAAAAGACTCGTCCACATAGAGCGAGCTGCGGACGCCTAACAGCTTCAGCGTTTGGAGGGACTCATTGAAGGCACGGTGGAGTTCCGTTGCCGCTATTTTAATATCTCGGTCGGTAAGGAGCGTCAGATGCTTGCGGCGTTTAATATAGCTGCACAGCACGGCAATCTCGGCAAGGAGCGTTTTTGCGCTGTCGGGATCGGTGCTTGAGATTCGGCGGTATTCCTTAGTGAGCTCCGCAATTCGGTCGATCTGCGTCTGCGTAGTAGAACGCAGGAGATCATACAGGCGGTTTTGCTCCTCCACCTTACGACGCTTGGCTTCACGCTTGTATTCATAACGGAGTATTTCGTTCCTGTCGGCAAGCTCGTCTGCAAGAAGCTCGGAGTCCTCCTTGATGTCACGCAAAGCCGACACATCCTCTGTCCATACGGCATAGCCGCCGTCAATGGGCATGGTGTGAACGGTCAAGCCGCCCATCGTGACCGGGCTTTGCTCGGCTTTTTTCATCGTTTCCTTTGAGATAGGTGCAGTGTTTACAGCTGCATACCGAACGGTAAAATCCTTGTCGGTGATCTCTGCCGATGTGCCGACAGAGGAGGCAAACAAGTCCACATAACGGCTGTTTGAATGTATATATCCGCAAGCGATGCAAAACTCAAAGGTCAGAATATACATCACACTTTGGAATGCAGCAATATCGCCGAACAAGTGGAGCAGCCAATCCGCACCCGCATAGTAAAGTGCGCTGTAAACAATCGCCAACAGCATAGGAACAATGGGCAGAAAGTGGAGCCTTCCTTTTTGCACGCGGCATTTTAAAAACATAATTACGAGTGCGGCAAAGGCACATAGTACCTGCCAGCCCAAACTAATGAAGTAGCCTATCGAGTAACCGTTGTTTTTGTCTGTCCACACGGTGGCGTCCTTCGGAAAGGTAAATACGAATTGGTGCAGGTCATTTGTGAGCACGAGCAGAAGCAATACGCCGGAGATGATCCACAGAACCGACATTCCCTTGGGGAATTCGTATTCGTCCGGCTTTCCCAATGACATGGCAATCAGCAGTGCCAGCATAGGCACAAACAGCATGGGCAGATAGAACAGATACCACAGGTAACGGACGGCGTCCGGCTGCCAGAATATAAAATACTTTGCCGAACGGACTCCCATCCATATGATGAGCAGTACTGCGGTGACCGTCATAAACCTGCACACCTGCTTTTGCGCGATCCGCTGACGGACGGAGAGCCCCCAGGCAGCGAACAGACCGATATAGATAAAGCTGCGCATATAGGAAAACAGCATCGGGTAGAAACTTCCCCTGCCTACAATTCGGAAGCAATATGCCAGTATCACGGCAAGCACAGCGATGCCGCTTGTTATGATAGTATTCTTTTTCTGTTCGGTCATAAACATACCCCATTTCGCCTTCATTCGTTTTTGCTTACCCTTGAGTATAACTTTTCAAATTAAATTATAGTATAAATCCGTCTATTCCTCAACTGCGTCTTACGAGACTTCAGGTTTTGCATTCCTGAAGGTTCTCCAAAAAATTATGGGAAAAAACTATATTCAAATATGATATGAACTTCTAATCACGCGAAAAGAAAAATAGTTCATATCGTCTGTTTGTCTAATTAATTACATCCTGTTCTTTTATCTGATTAATCATTGCTCCAAATAGTACGGCTACCAAATATGGGTCACGGCTCATTCATATTTTCAAACTATTTATATATAGTAGAAACTCATTACACATTCTAATGCTAATCCTCGATTCTAAGGATTCTAGTTCTTTTATGAACCTCTTTTATCTTATTATTGTTATAACTAAATTACGTGTGAGCACCACTACTACTTTTTTAGTGTTCCTCATCCTCAACTACAATGCATTTCCTACCTGTAACAATGTAATCAATAGTAGTATCAAAATACACTGCCATTTCCATAAGCGTTATAATACTCGCTCCATTTTTTCCCTGCTCAATATTTCTATATCCATCTGTAGATATTCCAATGTCATATGCTGCTCTCTCCTGTGTTACTTTCTTTGCCTTTCTTAATTCCTTGATTCTTTTTCCACTTTCTTTGTTATCGTAATAAATCATCTTTTTCCTTTCTGGAAAAACCAGAAAGGTTCGTTGTCTGCACCTGACAATTTAATTACATATATGTTTTTCTATGCGCAAAAAAAGACGCAAGGGAAATCCAAAAGAATCCACATATCTATAAGATACATACCAATCACCTCGGCTTTTATCCTTATATGCTCCCATAAATCCTCCTTAATCCTGATACACTAGTTTTTTGAAAAAATACTTTGTATTTACTTTTCCCTGAACCACCATATATCCTTGCTGCTTTAACTCTTCGTTTAACATTCTTATGATTTCATATGCCTTACCATCTGACACTTCAAGAATTTTTGTTACATCTTTTACATCCATAAATAATTTATCTGTCATATTTCTAATCTCCTTTTTTTATAAACTGTTATTTTATTTTCATTGACTACAGTTTTAATATAAATGTATTTCTTCCCAAAGTCGTGGTAGCACCGCTACTACTTTACTTGCTTATAAAACGAGAATAAGGCTCCAATGTGACTAATTAATCACATTGGAGCCTTATTCTCCTATATTTGCCGAAATGGTATCACTTCGGTAATATTATATACAATTATGTGGTTCAAAGCCCTTTATTTAAAGGCTTTTTTAAAATTTGAATTCAAAAAAACGTCTACTCAAACTCGGCTTATACCGAGTTTAACTTAAACATATTTGTTTAGGTTTCGTGTTCTTTTATCTGTTAATTTACCTATATTATATAATTCATATTATCCTTCTGATTTCGTGTTGTCATAGTGTTGCCACGAAGATATTGTAACATAAGTTAGCTTTTTAGTCATTATTTTCATTATACTATGAGAATAAGCATTAAAACAATATTACTACTAATAACCAATATGATATTACCGCCTATTTTTTCTAAATTACTCAATAACAAAAATATCTTCTAACTATTATTGCGTGGAAAAAAAATATAATTATATCGATTTATAAACAATAAATTCTCTTTTTTCTCCATCTGAATTTCAAAAATATCATTACCGTAAGTAATTCTAACTTTCCCAGTCTCTTGGTCATAATATGCATTGTAATGATTGCTCCTTAGCTCTTTAATTACTTCTGTTTCTGACTTGAAACTACTAAACCTATAGAATTTATGTCCATAATATTCTTTATGATTTTTCAGTTTTATTGATACTTCCTTATTATTTTCATTAATTTTTATATATTCTTCATTATTTGAAAACTTTATAAAAATAACACTCATAAAACCTATAAGTATAATTACTATTGTTGAAATTAATACTATTCTTTTTTTATTTTTTATGCCTTTTGCAACTATAAGATAAATCAATGATAACAATATAATAATAACTAGGCACATATATATATACATAATGTTATAGCCTCCATTCTACTTTTTGTTAAAAATCTTATTTTTTTCATAATAGTTGTGTTAAATGAACCTAATTGACTTCTTGCAAATGCATTATAATCTATATAGTGCCTTGTAGATGACCAACCATCGTAAACTTCTATCATTCTATAATATGAGTAGTAAGAAACTTTTCCTATTTTGTGTTTCTTCCGGTACTCTTTCCAAATGAAGTATCATCAAATCAAAAATGCTGATTTTATGCGGCATTCCACCGCATCTGTTTCATCTAATGTTACTCTTTTCATATCTTTTTCAAAAACTTTAGTTGCAAATTAGTTGCAATGATTCAATATTGCTTCTACGAAATTCATGGCAGATATAATCTACTTTTACAACTAAAAACGAATAATCAAATGTGGCTTGCGGGTGCTTTATCATGTCTGCTGCCACACCCACTATGAAAGGAGCTTTTCTATGAGCAATCAACACAAACATCCAACTATAAGTTTTAGAATCCGCAATGCTGAGCGCAAACAAATTGAAGCCCGTATCCTTGCCAGCAGCATGCTGAGGAAAGATTACTTTGTCCGTTCCTGCATCTATAACCGCATCTGCGTTGTTGGCAAGAAAGAAACTATATATTCTCTTGTACAGACTGTCAATGCTCTATATCTGCAATTACTTGAAATGCAGAAAGCATTTACCTTAACTGATGCCACGTCTGATACACTTCCTGCTTCGGATAAAATCAGGGAATTGCAAACAGAATACACCAATACGCTTACAGCTATTATTGACCTCTTGGATGGTGCCAAATATCTGTGGGAAGGAGACCTCTATGAACAACAATCTTAATTTTCAATTTGGTATGTATGAGCCTGCCACAGACTCAGTCATTATCAATATCGGTGAGAACTCTGTTCTTATTATCCGTTGTAAGGAATGTAATTCCTCCGTCACCTTTGATGACCCAAATGATATTGTTTATCTTTACCGGCTGGCAGAGGAAGCACCTCTTCTGTATGCTAAATTAGCATTAAAGGAAAGCGGATTGCAGGATTATGTGGATGCTATGAATGAATTTAATTAGTTGTTCCCAAAGTTGAGGATGCATTCTATTTGAGTTAGTCTCACCAGTCTCAAGAATATTTTGAGACTGGTGAGACTATTACATTTACAATCGCTTTCTTCCACTCTGTTAAATACTCCATTCACAGAGAAAGCATCTTCTACATTTTCCCTCTGGTGAAATAACTTGTATAACTCTACCAGTTAATACCTAAGTAAACGGAATTAAAACAACCGTTGAATACCATGTAGTTCCCTCATGTTGATTCGGACATTTATTCAGACATCAATTCGGACATTGGTACTTCTTAATTTCAATTTCCCCATATGTCATTTTCTCTAGCCCAAAGCGTTCATTGCCGCCAAGCACCTTCGTCTACCTAACAAGACATTATGTCACGCTCATTAGATTTCCCCTGATACTTCTTCACAATTTTTCATTCCCTTCATAAGGTCCTTGTACAAATCTGAATATTTTGATGTTTTTGAATCAAAGCATATTTTACCTAAAAAGCCATACTTTTTTCCGACATTGACAAGTTTCTCATTATACTTTGATAAAAGCTGACTAAGCATTGCTTCTTTAAGTTTCATCTCCTCTATTTTAATATACAACAAGTAGGGTTCATTAACATAATAATTATCAAACTTTCTGCCCAACCACCTTACATTATGCCCTAATTTAAGAAGTTCGTAATCATGTTTCTTTTCATAAACATCCATTTCAAACCCTGATTTACTATCCATTGATAATTTCAAAAAATCTGTATCATATTTATGTAGTTTTCTAAATAACTTTTTAAAATAGCTTTTAGAATATCCTATATCTCGTAACTTAAATGAAATTACATTTTCTGTGTCTATTTTTCCAGTAACAATCTTCCCATCACATTTTCTCAAAACATAATATATCTTCTTCCCTATATGTACTTGAATATTATTTCTAAAGCGTATAAGTTTAATTCCTATAAGCTTCTTATCTTTATCAAATATTCTAACCAGTTCAACATAAGACTTACCATAATGTAGCAGATCTGCCAAATTATCTGCCAGAAGTTTATCTAAGTCATATTCCAAAAACTTACCATTATCATATTCGAGCAAATTCAGTAGACGATTATCCGGAACATCTATTTTGTAAAAATATCGATAATCATCATTCTTTCGAAGTATAATAGAAAAATGCATACAAAAGTCTTGCAAGAGCATGTCTCCATATAAGCTTATTCTTCTTTTTCTTTTAAAAAAAGGGTAGGGCAAATAATCGGAAGTCTGACGAGAGCTAATTATCATATGTTCATCATCCATAATACTTTTCCTCCCATCCATCACGACTATGATATCTATTTTCTTCATCTACAAACTGATTTAAAATAACTATGGCATATATTTCATAGGCTTCGCATCGCAATAAATTATGAGAATTTTTATCATTTAAAACTATTTTCAATATTTTGCTTTTTCCATCATATACCTCATAAAACCTATTTCTTTTCCAAATTATATTACCACTATTTTTTAAAGTACTTTCTATTCGTTGCTTCCAACCAGTATGCAACACATCTCTATTATAAATCGCTGGCATTCTATACCGAACAGAACTTAATATTTCACAAAATCTTTTCGCCATATCGTCCTTAACAAGAATTCTTTCAGCATCCTCTAGTATTAATTCTTTCCAGCGTTCATCACATGATATCTCGCCCCATAAATATGCGTAACCTGAAATCATGCAATATTCAATAATAGGATTGCTATATACCGCCGCCACAGCACTTTGTCGAAATGTTTCTTTTATTCCAATTAACTCTTTTCTGCTATACTCCTGATATAGCAATAATATTCCCAATAAGTTTTTATAATTTGATGCAAATGTATCGATTTCATTATCAACTATTGCCTCTATTAATATGTCGCAAAGATATGTTGCACATGCACCCAATATATCCGGATAATTCTCATATATATCCCAATGATTAAGCACAAAATTACTAGTACATTTACACCACTCTGATGACATTGTTTTATAAATCGAATCAAAATTCTTCGCAACATCAATTTCGGGTTTATCACTCCAAACAATTGATCGTTCTTTGTGATACCCCAATAGCCAATCCAATTTGTCGGCAATCAAAACATCAAGCATATTGACTTTTGATTTTACTTCGCTATATTTTGCAAAAACAACCATTGCCCCTGCATCTCGGTTTTGGTTAAGTAACTCTTTTGCCAGTTCAGGAATGTACTTATTTACTGAATCATTCACTTTTATGTATATTTGTAATAGTTCATCATAATAATGCTTTGCTACAACTTGATTAATATACCATTCTGGAGTTATTCTATGCTTTTCCAACCTGATTTCTGCTTTTACACCATCGTATATTTTATTTACATCAAAATAATTGTAAAATCTATTTGGATTTTTCCAAGACTTTCTTTCAAACAATTTAACATCACAAAAGCAGCTCTCTTCACTCCATTTTTCAATATATTTTCTTCCCCCTACTAACACTCCTAAATAACTTACAACTATGTGCTCTGCCAAAGCCATTTCTTCTTCCAATGAGAACTTCTCTTTGCCTATTGTGTTTTGTAACTTCTTTTGAATTTTATACAAATAATCAACATAATAAACTACATTTCCAGATTCTACAGCACGTTCAGACAAATTTTCCAATGTTCCTAACCATCTGATTAAGCCTGCAAAAGACTTTTGGTTTATAAGATATTGTAATCCATTATCATTTATCTGTTCTATATCTTCTTCTAACCACAAATAATTTTTCTCGGTATTATATCCTAATAATGTGCCCGTCTTTAGCGCCATTTCTATTTCTGTGTCAGACGCACTATACCATTTTTTATATACCACCTTATCATCATACCAATATGAGTCGTAAGAAATTTTACTCTTTTCTTGCCAATATGTATATATCAAGGCTACATTATGTTTCATAAAACTTTCTACTGAAGCACTTATCTTTTCCTCTTTTTCCAAATTATAATTGTTTATTTTGGCTAAAATTCCAACACATTTTTTTACCTGTTTTTTATAATGATTTTGGAAATTATTATCATGTGTAAACATCTTTCCCTTGTTAAGATGGAGTAAATTTCTGTATATTTCTTTATATACCGCATTCGTAACGTAATACATGTCTGAAAATTGATATGTTCTACGACTCATAAAAGCAAAGGAAACAATAATCTTAAGAGCCTTTACTCCTAACACTATAAGCATTATTATCCCTATATCTATTTGAATTATCTGCAAAAATAGTACTACTACTGAAAAAATCAAATAATTGGTAATTGCTTTTATACATTTATTGGACACAATGTCATTTTCAAACAATAGTGATATTGATTGCGGTGCATTCGCATATTTTTCTGCATACATTGACATTATATTCGCACAATACAAACCCAAAAATACACCTGACACTCCAACAATTGCAGACAAAACATCTATAAGGAGACTCCTATCCTCTACAACTAACGCATTTGTTTTTATTATCCATTTTTGTAAGCCATAGGAAAATATACCATCGCACTTTTCGGAAACTAATATTTGTTCCAAAAACAAAATCAGTGCAATAATGCAAATATTTTTTATAAAGGCCTTTATAACTTCTTTCACTACGCTTTTTTCAAATAACAAATCATCTTTTTTAGATTCCAGTTCATCTCTTCTTTTATGAAAGAACGCCTTTATTTTAAATAGCACCGCATTTTGTATTTTTCTTCCTTTCCAATACAACCTCTCCATTTTGTATTTTCTCCTCGCTGTAAATGCATTTTCTTAACTGTTCATGGACAACTATCATTTTTATTACATATTACTCTTTATCAGTAATTTCCCAGTGTCCACTGAACCCACGCCCAACATAACATATATTATCCATTTTTTTTATATGACGCTTGATTGTTTTAGAGCTTACACCCAATGCAATTGCCATTTTCTCTGTACTAATTTTATTGTCTTTACGAATCAAGTCCAGAATCTGCATATCCAGTTTGTCTTGAGGGACATCTTGAGGGACATCTTGAGGGACATCTTGAGGGACATTGTAGTTCAGATTCGGCATTACTACAGTAAACTGATATCTGTCCGAGCGAAATGATGGTCTTTTACTCTCATCATAATTAATTTGAAATTCATATCCACTAATAATCTTTCCAAATCCACTACCTTTACGCTCCATATATCCAAGCCTGTTGAACACATCCGCAAGAACCGGATTTCTTCTGGTAGAAGGTACTGTAAGCGGATCTCTGTCCTGAATCATGGACCCATCCGGCATTCCTCCCGGAGAATAGATTTCCATTCTGTCATCGTATATGTCAATATGAACTTCACTTCCATTTACCAGATAATCACGATGTGCTAAAGCATTTACGAGTGCTTCATGATAGCTTCGCTCTACATACTCCGGCATTTCTTCTCTTGAATTTGCTGTTTTACGCCATTTCATTTTGCAATTACGTTTGATAAAGGCCTCCCCATTTTCAATCAGTGAAATAACACTGCCCGAATACTCAGCATCATCTAACGCATCGACTGCACCGCCACTTTTATTCAACCCATTCCATCTTGTACAAAACAGCCTTGAGCAACGAATAGGACTTTCATCGGCAAGTAACGCTCCTGCATTGGTCAAGTTCCCCTGTTCATTTACCAGTCCAAAAGAAATCAAATCTTTATCGTCGAAACTGTTTCTGGTCCACTTCTTATATCTTTCCTTAAGCTTTGAAAAAGCATAATCTTCCGCCTTATAGGTAGAATTCTGCGAATCATAGGAAGTATTCTTTCCTCTGAGGACAAGACGTTTTAATTCTGTTGCAGTTGCCTTTACACTCTCATTTCCAACACGAACATAAGCTTCCAGTACACCATCTCCCGAATAATAATATGGAGTTTCATCACCCTTATATACATCAATTATGATCAAAACCTTACCATCTTCTGTTTGATAAAATCTAAGCTTAAATTCCGGCATGGGATCAAGTCTTGTCTTAATCACTTCACTAATCTTTTCTGCATCGCCTTCTGGATTTTCAAGTCCGACAACCATTCCCTCATTAGCGATACCAAAAATCAATGCTCCACCAAATGTATTTGCAAATGCACTTACACTTTTACACCAACTTTTTGGTTTCTTTTCCTCCAATGCCAGCTTTTTATCGTATTCTGTTGCTTCCCCGATTAATTCTTTTATATCCATAACAAACTTTCACTTCCTGTTTAATTTATAGTCTTTACTATATTTATGTTTTCATACAATTCATCTGTCGCATAATCACCTTCACACACTTTTATAACCCAACTCAATTTGCTCCATAACAACTAGCTCCTTTTCAACATTTCTTATCCACTTCCGTAAAAAAGTACTCCAATGTATCCACAAACATATCCGCATCAAACAATTCTTTTATCTACTTTCTGTCCATCCATGCAACCTGTGCCACTTCATCTGTTGTGGCATTACTCAAATCAACCTCTCCATCATACTCAAACAATCAGACATCCATAATATCATTAAAAATTTTTCCCTCTATAATTTTTCTTGTTTTAGTAAAAAGGACTTGTCCTTTTTCAGGATTCAATTCAACACCTACTTCTTCCTTTGCCTCTCTAATTGCTCCCTGCATGCTGTCTTCACCCTTTACAACCGAGCCGCCTACACATTCCCACATCAACGGAAATGTAGGTCTGTTTGCAGAACGCTGTGAAATCAGATACTCTCCCTTGGAATTACGAATCCATACATGCACTACCAAATGATATCCATCTATCGGTAGCTGTTCTCCTCTGACATGATCTTTCCCAAGAAGTTCCCTATTTTCATCATACAAATCCCAGATTTCTGCATCCGGTACATACTCTACAATGTCTCCAAAATCAGCATTTAAAGTCTTACATATCTTGCTCAAAATTGTGAGACTCACCTCTTCATCACGGCGCAATTTTGTCATTGTGTTTGGGGCAATTTCTGCCTTTTTACGCAAATCAGATTTGCTCATTTTTTTATCCACTAATAGTTTCCATAATTTGTTATATGATACAGCCATAACAATATCTCCTACTCTGACTCCATATCGTCTATATTTTACACATTTATTATATCAATTAAATTCGGAATAAACTCTCTAAAGTACCTTCTATTTTTCCAATCATTTATATTACCAATAAATGCTATTCTATATTTTGCTCTGGTGCATGCAACATTAAGTATATTAGCTTTCTTTACTACCCAATTCATTGCACCTGCACTTTTATTTGAACAACCTAATACCAAAAGTACCTCATTCGCGTCTTTACCTTGAAAAGTATGCACTGTACCAACACAATTTTTCGTCCACTTTGACAAGATTTCCTTATTATATCCTTTTGCTGAAAAGTAGCTAATGATAAACTTACGCATTGATTCTGCAACTGTTCTAAAAGGTGTAATTATAAAAATCTTATCATCTGTCTCAAACAAATCTGAATATATATATACTGCATCTTCCATTAATTGGCATACTCTCTCAGCTTGATTTTTCACAAAATGATCCTTGCCACCATTTTCTACTCCTTCAACATTAATCCATCCAGATTTTTTTATCAAAAATGGATTTTCTGGTTTCAAATATTCTCCCTTCTTATTTGTTTTATTAAACATTCTATTGTCATATGAAATCAAATTTGAAATAGAAAACATTGGTTCTATGCACCTTCTGTGAACAACCAACGGACAACCAACCTGGCGTTCCCCGATCATACCGTTAAACTCATTTATATTATCAGCAAAAGTCTGAGCTGAATTTTCAATCACCTTATATTCATTTGCTACACAAGTACTATCAGCCAGTATGTCAATTAGCACTTTAGGAATTGTTACAACCGGTTCTACTTGCAATGGATCTCCCACAACAACTGCTCGCCTTGTTCTATAAATTGCTCCTAAAGCAGACTGTGGAACTGCTTGTCCAGATTCGTCAATGATAAGCATACCTAAGCTCATATTCCCAGCATGTTTTAAAAATCTTCCCACCGAAGCAAAAGTAGAAGACAACACAGGTATCACTACTGACAATGAATTAAACAAATGCGGAAACATCTGTTGTTTTTCTGCTATTGTATATTTCCCATTGTTATATGCTTCATATACAAACAGATTTCTTTTTATATATGGTGATTCCAAAATAAACGCTTTTCGCACTTGTAATGAAGCATAAAACAATGCCTCCCTAGCCATATCATATTCCTCAAATGTCCATGGACACGCATTCTGCGAGTCCTCAGATTCTTTAATATTTATATAAAAATTTTTATCTGCAAAATTATTTTTGTATTTGTTTTTCAAAGACCCATTATTTCCATATATTTTTTCTTCAAGTATCTGTACTTTCTTTGTTAAAGCAGCGATTATACTATATTGCTTTTCAATTTTTGTACATACTTCTTCTGTATTTCTCACAGCCAAACTATATCTACGTTTAATATCTTCGTGATTAATTATTAACTCATCGACATATTTTTGTTTTTCAGCAACATGCCTACCTATTTTCCCTATTCCCAAAAGGATAAGTAGTTTCTTAAAAATAGAGCTATGTTCCTTAATATACTTAATTTCCCCTTCCTGCTCTAAAGTCTCCTGTTCATTACTTTCTAATTCCGTTCTTACCTCATTTAACTTTATATTTAATTGCTCCTTTTCTATGAGCAACTGTTTTAAGTCCAATTTACTCTTCGCTAAACCCTCTCCTTCTTTATAAAAATCATCCAAGAGTTTTTGGTCTTTTTTGATGCCTTCTCTTAATAACAAAACCTTTCTTTTAGCTACATTAAACTTATCAATAGCTTCATCCCACGAAATACTATCTTCTCTTGCCAGATCTAATGTCACTTTATCCGAAGCATCATTTTTTTTAGCGAATACACAAGATTCTAAAACTTCAGTAACATAGGATTTTCTTCCCATACGAGCTGATATTAATCCCCACGCACCTCCTTCTTTTCCCAAAAGATTATCTGCTACCGCTGAAAAATACACTTCTTTATTTATCTTTCTGTCGAAGTAATCTGTCCTAGTTTTATCTTTTTCCATATCGCCAGATTTCGGTAAATCGAGCGTGATATTTTCTACAGCTCCATTATTATTTGATACCACAAGAATTCCATATTTAGAAATTTCTTCTGGTATTTCATAATATTTTTCTGTATATCTAGCATTTGATGCGGATTCAACTTTCCTAGGAACAAAATTACTACCACTAATTCCATATTTAATTAAAACTTCTGCTAATTGGACAACCTTTGAAGCAATGATTTCTTTCAAAAGAGTTGTTTTTCCCGTTCCTGGTGGTCCATTTACTGAAAATATTTTTTCCTTTCTATCGTTTTCTGATATAGCTATGTTTATAGCTATTTGCTGCATTAATGTCGGAGAAAACTTTGATGGATATTTTCCCATCGGAAATCTATCTACTTCTAACCATTTTTTCATGGAACAAACATCACTGTCTATCATTATCTTTTTTTGATTTCCTGCCAATAATGAGGTGGTATATTTTATCAAATTTTCATTATTCTTATAGTTCTTCTGAACATTTTCTATTTCGTCCAAATAAAAACTGGTAAAGTCACTTGTTTCATCTTCTTTTTTTAAACCTTTACATGCATATACTTTATCCGAAGCACTTTTTAGCCCAACTTCACTTTCAGACTCAATTCTCAGTTTATCAAATATAATATTTTTTACTATTGTTACATCTGTAAACTCCAATATTTGTACATTATTTTGTTTAAGTATCTCATTTACTTCTTCATTTAGCTTCCATATATTTTCTTGCATAATATTAACATTTATGCCCTCGGCTTTTATCATACAAAGTACAGCATAAAAGAACGGACTGACTTGCACGCCTTCTTCTGTAATTTTCCCATCTAAATCTATCTGAACAGAAAAAATATAAAATCTACCTGACAATTCGTTTATCTCTGCATATTTTTCCATATTTA
>ERZ857882.1262-NODE-1262-length-30235-cov-8.079291_pt1 | contig 30235 bp, 40 predicted proteins | sample MGYA00519697_ERZ857882 | MGnify/ENA primary metagenome ERZ857882 (study PRJEB31778, sample SAMEA3449373) | human gut metagenome | biome: human gut; feature: human-associated habitat; material: faeces | place: United Kingdom | collected 2010/2012 ...
CCTTGATATATAAAGAAAAATAGAAAAAAAGTAGTGTAAAAACTTTACACTAACCGTATGTAACAGGGGGAAAAATAATGGCAAAATCAATTATAGATTATCAAAATGCCTATAAAGAAATAACAGAATTACTTAAGAAAAATAATAATATTCTTTCTATATTTATTTTTGGCAGTATGGTTAGTGGAGACTTGTGGGAAGGCTCCAATATAGACTTATTTGTTATATATAAAGAAGATTTTCATGAAATTAGAGATGTTTATTCAGAAGTATCAGGCATACCAATACATATAAAAATAATAAGTAAGGAATTATTTAAAAAGTATTATAATGAAGCAGGAAAAAGAGAATTTATAAAGAACTCACTAATTTCTTCTAAAATGATATATTCAATAGATGATGAAATTACAGATTTATACCAAAAGATTATATATATGATAGATTCTGATAAGGGAAGACTTAACCTTGTATATCTTGGTAACTTTTTTAAAGAAATTGGGATTTGTAAAAAATATATAGGAAAAGGAAGTATATATACTGCGTATGAACTTTTGTTAAGAGCATTAAATAATTTTTCTATGCTTTTTTTAAGCATAAATGGATATACAGTAAGTAAAGATTCTCTAACAATGGCATGTAATCTAAATGATATATTAAATGATAAAGTTAAGAATTTGATATATAAAGAAGTTGATGATATAACTATTAAAGAGTTGTTAGATTATATGGAGAATTACTTGGAATATAATATAGAAAAAGCATCTATGGATTTAATTAACTTTATAAAAAATGAAAATAGGTCACTAAGTGCTTATGATATTAAAATTAATCCATATTTTAAAAATTTTAAAATAAAAATAGAGGAAATATTAAAGGTATTATATAAAAATAATATTATTATTCAAGAAAAAAGAGAGCTTAGGGATTCTAAAGGTAACTTTCTAGCTATGGAAAATGTATATTCTTATAAAAACTAGCATGCTGGAGGTTTTATGAAGGAATTATTTAAAATATATTTTGAGGAAGAAATTCCTAAGTATATTCAAATTGCAGGACATATAAAAAAATTAATAGATAATAGATATATAAAGGATGGGGAAAAGCTACCTACTATTAGAGAACTTTGTGATTTTTTGAATGTAAATAAAGTAACTATAGTTAATGCTTATAAAAAGTTAAAAGCTGATGGATATGCATATCAAAAAGTAGGTTCTGGGACTTATGCTAAAAGAAGAGAAATCATTTCTTCACTTAATAGAGAATATTCAAAGATATTTAAGGAATTATCTTCAGATGACTTAAAATATATAATAGATTTTACTGGGGAAACCAATTCAGATGTTTATTTTCCAATAGAAGATTTTAAACATGTAATTAATAAAGTTTTAGATAGAGATGGAGCTAATGCTTTAATAAATAAGGAAGCTCTTGGTTATGAAAATTTAAGGAAAACCATAAATAAGGCTTTTTGGAATGAAAAATTAGATTTAAACAATATTTTAATAGTTTCAGGAGCTCAACAAGGAATTGATATAGCTTCAAAAGCAATAGTAAATATAAATGATAATGTGGTAGTAGAAAAGCCTACCTATGGAGGAGCTATTTCAGTATTTAAATGGAGAAGAGCTAATATATTTGAATTGGAGTTAGAAGATGACGGTATAGATTTATTAAAACTAGAAGAAGTGTTAAAAAAGAATAATATAAGTTGTTTTTATACAATGAGCTACTTTCATAATCCAACAGGAGTAAGCTATAGTTTGGAAAAGAAAATAAAATTATTAGAGCTTGCAAATAAGTATGACTTTTATATTATAGAAGATGATTATTTATCAGAGCTTATATATGATAATAATATTAAGCATAAGCCACTTAAAAGTTTAGATAAGCATGACAGAGTAATATATATAAAAAGTTTTTCTAAAATATTTTTACCAGGTATAAGGCTTGGGTATATGATTACTCCATCATCATTTAATGAAATTATTCAAAGTTCTAAGATTAACACTGATATTTCAACATCTAGTCTTATGCAAAGAGCTTTAGAATTATATATTAGTGAAGGTCTTTGGAAAAAAAATATAGATTATCAACAAAGGATGTATAAAGAAAAATATTTATTAATGAAAGAATTAATAGACAAAGAACTTTCAGATAAGGTTTCATATATTGATCCAAAGGGAGGTCTATATTTTTATTTGGAAATTAAAAATAAAAATATAAAGTCAACAGATTTATTTTATAGATTAAAAAAGAAAAATTTATTTATTACACCAGGAACTATTTTGTTTAAAGATTCAAGTGATGGAGATTACTTTTTTAGAATTAGTTTCTCACAAGCAAGTAAAAAGAAAATTGTTGAAGGAATAAATTTAATTAAGGAGGAACTTAAATGAGTTATGTTACTATAAGAGATTTTGGAGAAGATAGATTTATAGAAAAAAAATCAGAATTTATAGGTTATGCAAAAAGATGTGAAAGTGAAGAGGAAGCAAAATCCTTTGTAGCAGAGATAAAAAATATGCATAAACAAGCAACTCATAATTGCTTCGCTTATGTAATTGGTGAAAATATGGGGATTCAAAGATATAGTGATGATGGTGAGCCACAAGGTACTGCGGGAATACCTATATTAGAGGTAATGAAAAAAAGTAATATTACTGATTGTGCAGTAGTAGTAACAAGATATTTTGGCGGAATACTACTTGGAGCTGGAGGGTTAACTAGAGCATATACAAAAGGTGCATCTGTAGCTTTAAAAGCTGCTGGTATAGTAGAAAAGGTTAAAGGTGTTAGATTATTACTTTGTATGGATTATGATATGCTTGGGAAAATACAATATAAATGTAATGAAAATAATTGGTATATTGAAGAAGTAGAATATACGGATAAAGTTGTAGTTCATATATTAGCAGAGGTTGAATTATCAAAAATAATTGAAAAAACTGCTATAGAAATTTCTAATGGTAAAATAATAATAAATAAAAGAGATGAAGATATATATTTTAAAGAAGAAAATAGGTTGTATAAATTGATTTAGGAATTTGTAATAATAAAGTAATTATGATATAATTCCACTGTATTTATAAAATATTTATTAATGTTGGGAGGAGTAAAGATGTCAGGACATTCAAAGTGGCATAATATACAAAATAAAAAAGGTAAAGCAGATGCTAAAAGAGGAAAAATATTTACTAAATTAGGTAAAGAAATTGTAATAGCAGTTAAAAATGGTGGTCCTGTTCCCGACACTAATCCAAAATTAAGAGATGTAATTGCTAAGGCAAAGGCTGCTAATATGCCTAATGATACAATAACTAGATCAATTAAAAAAGCTTCAGGAGAACTTTCAGGAGTTAATTATGAAAAGATAGTTTACGAAGGTTATGGTCCATCAGGAGTTGCTGTAATTGTAGAGACTTTAACAGATAATAAAAATAGATCAGCAGGAAATGTAAGAAGTGCCTTTACAAAAGGTGGCGGAAATATGGGAGCTACAGGATGTGTAAGCTTTATGTTCCAAGAAAAAGGAGAAATTGTTATTGAAAAAGAAGATAAGGATGAAGATGAAATAATGATGCTTGCTTTAGATGCAGGAGCAGAAGATTTTGTTTCAGAAGAAGAAGTATTTATAGTAACAACTACTCCAGAAGATTTTGGAACAGTTAGAGAAGCGTTAGAAGCTGAAGGAATAGAATTCTTAGAAGCAGCTGTTAAGATGATACCAGATACATATACTGAAATTAATGAAGATGATGCTAAGAAATTCCAAAAGATGTTAGACTTACTTGATGATGATGATGATGTTCAAGAAGTTTACCACAATGCAGAATTTCCTGAAGGATGGGATTAATAATACAATTTAATATTAAGAATTGGCTTATTTACTAGCTTTGAGGATATATAAATTATTATATATTTTTGTATTGCCCTCTTTTTTGCCCCTTATAGATTTTGGAAGAGTTAAAGGAGCAGAAAAGAGGGTTTTATTATTTTAGAATTGATTGAAGTTTATCTAATTTTGAAATAGCTTTTTCCTTAACTGATTCTAATACATGGGTATAAGTATTTAAGGTAATTGCTACAGTACTATGACCTAAAAGCTCCTGGACTGTTTTAGGCTCTTCTCCAAGTTCAAATAATCTAGTTGCATAAGTATGTCTAAGATCATGAAACTTTCTATCAGATATATTACTTTTTATTAATATATTTTTGTATTGACGACCTACAGTACTATCTACTAAATAAGCTCCAAGTTTATTACAAAATACTAAGTTATTATCTACATATAAATTAGCACATCTTATTTTATCAAGCCTTTGTTCATTTCTATACTGAAGCAAAGTTTTTACTAAGAATTTTGGTATAGGTACCTTTCTAATACTTTTTGATGTTTTAGGTGTTTGGATAGAGCTATATCCATTTGAACGACCTTCTCTAGATACGTCAGCTATATATTTATATGTTTTATTTACATCAATATAGTTTTCTTCAAAATTAATATCATCCCATGTAAGAGCGAATAACTCTCCTTGTCTTAAGCCAGTATAAAGAGCTGTAAGGAATAACATTTCTAAATGATGTCCTTTAATTGCTTCAATAAATACTTTTTGATCATCTAATGTGAATGGGACAATTTTATTTTGTTTGGACAATTTAGTTTTTTCATCTTCTTTTGGTAGCACTATTGCACCAGAGAAGTCCTTAACAATAATATTATTATCATAAATATATCTGATAAAAGGTCGTATGATCTTATGGATATTTCTTATCCTGGTAATAGTACAATTATTATTTACTAGATTATTATAATATCTTTGTATATCAATTAATTTTAAATCTCTTACTTTGATTTTAGAAAGGGAACTATTCTTTATATATAATCTATAAACTCCTTCATAGTTTTCTTTAGTTGAAGGTTTAAGGTGTGTAAAATGCACCTCAAAAAGCCAGTCAGTAAAGAATGGCTCAAAGTATTCTTTGTTATTAACAATACCATGCTCTAGATTATATTTAATTTTCTTAATTTTACTTTCTAATTCTTTTACTGTAGCTCCATAGATATCCTTAGGTGATTTTAAATTCTCATGCCTTAATCTATAGAAATAATATTCTTTATTACCTTTAATTTTCTTCTTATATATTGTCTTAGCCATTGTTAGACCCTCCTTAAGTTTAAATTATATTCTATAAGGGGCGAATATATTTAAAGCTTTATAAGGCTTAATATAGGCTATTTTAATAAGATAAAAATTCAAACATATCTATTAATTTACTAAATTCAAAATCAGTAAATTCATTAATAAAATCAAGCATTTTTTTCCCGTATTCAATAAAATCTTTTTCGGGTATTTGAGCTATAATTTTTTCGTCTTTAATAAGGTGTATATCATATCCTTTTATATTTGGTCTTAATTCATATCCTTTATTTTTAAATATAGTTATTAATGGTTTAAGCTCTGGCACTCCGATAATAACATCAATATAAGTATCTACTGTATCGATATTAGAATCAGTAAGATTAATTGTATCATCTTCTAATAATTTACTAACAGGTACATCAAGAGCAGCAGCTATTTTAGTTATTATTTCAGACCCTGGTATTCTTATACCTTTTTCATATTTTCTTATTGAACTTTCTGAACAAAAAGATAGCTCAGCCAACTGAGATTGTGTTATATTTTTTAAATTTCTGTATTTTTTGATATTATCTCCAATACTCATATTATCACCTCGAAATTATTATATCATATTAAGACACAAAAGTGTCAAATAATTATTGACAACGACACAAAAGTGATGTAATATAAAATTAACGACACAAAAGTGTCTGATGAAAAGGGGTGAATATATTTTGAACTTAGATTTAGGTAAGTTAAAAATAGCTATGGCTAAAGAATGTTTATCTGTTAATGATTTGGTAGAAAAAACTGGACTAGGTAGAGCTACAGTATCAAAAGTTATTAATGGTAGACAAAAACCAACAACTAAAACTATTGGATTAATGGCAAAAGCTTTGAATGTTGGTGTATCAGAAATTATTTCTACTAAAGAATAAGAGAGTTCAAATTTGAATTCTCAAAACATATCTAAAATAATTCATATCTAGAGACATTACAGAGTAAGACACAAGTAAAGTGCAATGCTTTATATACTATTTATGCTTATGAAAATAAGCCTAGAATTGATTTAAAGAATAAAGGGTATTTACATATCTAATTAAATGTAAAAACGCTCTAAGGAGCTTTTAGGAGGTAAATATTAATGGAGAATGTTCAACAAAGAGATCCATATTTTGAAAAGTTTATAAATCTAACAGTTGATTTTATAGTATCAGAAGTTAAAGAAAGACTTAAAGACTTTAAGCCAGTAGATGAAGAAGAAAAGTTATCATATGTACCTAAGGAAGCAGCAAAGATATTAGGTGTAGGTAATAACACTATATACAACTTACTTAAAGATGATGATTTTCCTAGCTTTAGAATAAATGATAAATGGTATGTATCTAGAAAAGGCTTAGAGGACTGGGTAGAAAAGCAAACTAAGAAATAGGAGTATGTTTATGAGTAGTTTATTAGAAAGATTTAAGAAGATCTATGAAGAGGGTACCAGCTATAAAGTATCTTGGAGCAAAGTAGATGAAGCTGGGAATTTAACTGTAGGAATAGTTAATGCAGCAGGAGAAGAACAATTTAAATTAAACGTTAGAGAATATTCTAATGGTGAGATTTATTGGTATTAGGAGGTAGGTCATGAGTATATACATACTAATTTCATATATAGAGTTTTGTAAGGAAAATAACATATCTCCTAGTTGGTTAGAACTTAAAGAATACAAAAGAGAGTACTGGAGGGATTAAATGGATATTGATTTAACAAAAGTAAAAGATTTAGTGAAACAGCATAATCTAATTCCTATAGTACCAATTACAAATAATCAGAATATGCCATATTGTTCATGGAGTGATGAACAATATTGGATTAAATCTGTAGATGAAATTAAAAGTAAAAGGTTCCAATGGATAAACAATAAGGGTGAAACTAAAAATGGAAAAATAACAGGTTTTGGCTTGTTAACTGGAGCTAGAAGTGGAGTAACTATTATTGATTTAGATGTGGATCATAAAAAAGGTGTTAATGGGATAGAAAATTTTCAAAGATTGATTAATGAATTATCTGAAGAGGATAAAAAAATTATAAATTCTACTTTTACAGTTGAAACACCTAGAGGGGGAAAACATTTATATTTTAAATATGTAGAAGGAATTAAAAATGATTCTAATATAGTTGAAGGGTATCCTGGAATAGATGCGAGAAATGATGGAGGACAGGCACCTATTCCATACAGTCAAAGAAAAATAGATAGTAAAATACTTGAGTATAAGATACTAAATAATAATAAAATACAGCCTATGCCTCAATCATTGATTAGTAAGCTCAAAAATAATACAACACGTAAACTTGATAAATTTGAATTAATGGATGAAGATATATTTTTACCTTTAAAAGGTATGGTTGAGGGTGATGGTCGTAACGTTGCACTTAATGAAAAATTATTTTTATATGCTAAGCAACATAATCTAACTGATTTTATTTCAATTAAAGCTATTGCAAGAATGGTTAATGAAACCTATTTTGCAGAAGAAGAAAGTGGTTGGGAGGCAACAGCTGAAAGTGTTTATAGAAAAATACGATTTGATGAAGAGAAAAAGAAAAGAGACATAAAGGTATTTGATTTTATTGATTCTTTAAAATCTTCTCCGATAGAAAAACCTAGTTTTTTAGTTCATAGATTGATTTATGATAAAGGGATTAACTTATTAGTAGGTGATCCCAAAACATTTAAAACTTATGTTGCTTTAGATATAGTAATAGGAGTAATTACTGGAACATCAACATTAGGTCATGAAGTGTTTAAAAAGGGTAAAGTATTGCTAATATCAACAGAACTTGATGTAAGAGATAGAATTATTAGCCTAATTAATGGTAGAAAGCTAGAACTTGATATATTTAAGGATAATTTATTTATGTATGATTATAATGGTAGTCTTGATTCGTTTGAATGGAATAAAGATAAAAGGATATTTGAGGACATGATTGTTAAATTTAAACCTGATTTAGTAATTCTTGATCCGATATCTTATATATTTGACGGTGATATAACCAATAATGACGAAGTGAAACAGTTCTTTAGAGAGCTAAAGGAAATGATAAATAAATATAATTTTTCAGTTATATTAACTCATCATAATAACAGAATGAAAAATACAAATAGAAATGGAAAGATATCAGGAGCAGCAGCCTTTCCAAGACATAGTGATAGTGTTATTCATCTTGAAAAATTTGATGAAGATGAAAAGCAAGATATAAATAAAAGTGATGAAGAGCTAGACCTTGATGTAAAACCTATTAAATTAATTAAAGGTGATTATAGATTTGGATTAACAGGATATAGGTATTTCACAGTTAACTTTAATTTTGATAAGAGCATTACAATGGTTACGGCTACAAAGCTAGTAATAGATGGAGATATAATAAAAAATAAAAAACAAAGTGAAATGAATAAAAAAGTTACTCGAGAGGAAGATATTTTAAGAAGAATTATTGAAAAATGTAAACAAGGATTATTCAGAACTGAGGGAATGAAGAAAAATGAAATAACCCTAATGGTTAATAACAGTTATGGTGTTACAAATTCCACATATGATAAAGATTTAACAGCAGCATTAAATATACTAATCCAAGATAATTATATAAAAAAAGATGGTTATAAGTATTATTTAATAGATGGAAAAATAGAATATCCATTTCTATAGATATTACTTTTCTTAATTCTAAATTCTTAATTTGTTGTAAAGCCACTAAAATACTAGCTTTATGGGTATTTTTAAATTAAGAAGGGTTATTCCTAATTTTTATCCCTAATTCTTAATTGGTTATAAGAAAATTAAGAATTGGGAATTAAATACCTAAATTAAGAATTAGAATTCCTAATTTAAAATACCCGTGAGGTTAGAAAACAAGGGGTTTTATGAAAAATTAGGAATTAAGAATTAAGAATTTATATGTGTATAGAGTTTTATAATCCCTAATTTGGATATTAAGAATAAAAATTAATAATTAGGAATATTAATATTCTTAATTCTTAAAATGCATAAGCCTAGAAATCGCTAGGATTCATAAAAAATTAGGAATTAGGAATTAGGAATTTATATGTATGTAAAATTTATTATTCCTAATTTGAAGTTAGTAAGAATAAAAAATAAGAGAAAGGATGTTTTAAAAAATGATATTATTCGAATTTAAAGTGTATATAGGTTCTGTTATTAAAGGTATTATTATTAAGGATAGAAAAAGTAAAGAGTATTCTCCATCAATGAAGGTTGTATTTATATCAGAAGATGATGAGAATTTTTATACTAATCCTTATTTTGATAGTGAAATGTTTGATATAGAATATCTAAAAGGAAAAATGGATATAGTTGTATCAGTCGAGCATTTACCGTTTGAAATAAAGAAATTTATTTCAATAGATCTTAATGATGATTTGATAATAGGAAATCTTCTATTTTCTTTAGGTATTGTAAGGGAGAAGTGTATTCATAGACTAGGTGATTCATTATATATACTTCGTAATGTTGAAAAGGAATTTGTACCATAGATATATGAATTCTTAGAAAGAGTTTATATTAATTCTATAAATAAATATAAAAGTTATAGAAAGGATATATAAGAATTATGAGTAATGGAATAGAATGTATAACAGACCAATTATTAGGATTTACTGAAGAAGTAGAGGAAGTTGTAAGTAAATTTGTAAGACAAGGATATACAAAAGACCAAGCTATAAGAATTGTAGAGCTAGGGATAGAAGATATAAAGGCAGAAGTAGAACATCAACGTAATAAAAGAATAGATCAGCTAATTGAAGCTTATGATCATGGAACATATACCATAGAAGAAAGAGAGGATATATAGATGAAGAGAGAAGATTTAAGGAAGGTTGAGGTTATAATAAGACGGGATTTAATGACTTTACCTGGACCTACTCAAACTAAAATAGGTGAAGATTCTTCATATGTTGATGGATATTTCCATGGTTGGAATACCAATGGGGATTTAAAAGGAATAATAGAACTTGATGATGGAGTTATAGAGTTAATACCATATAAAGATATTAGGTTTTTAGAATAAAAAAATGCTTATAGATACGATCAATACCTATAAGCAAGGAGCTATCCATAGGATAACATATCGTTTAGCAGCTTTAGTTTATCCTATTGGCTCCTAAAATGCAAATATTAAATGAATGGGAGATAAGGAAATGAAATACGAAAAGATATGTAAATTAATTAATGGAATTATTGAAAGTGAATTTAATCATGTACAAATGTTTAAAGAGAAGAATTTTGATGATAAAGATATAATGCAGAAAGGATTACATAAAACCTCAGTAGAATTAATGAATAAGTTAATGGAAACTTTATCAGAAGAGCAGCAAGAATTATTAGATGATCTTGACACTGCAATTTGTAATGAATGGACAAATCTTTGTAGATTTTATTTAAGGGAAGGAATAGTAGCTGGATTAACTAATTTAAAATACTTAAATGAAATAGATAATATAGAAAATTATTTATAATTTGGAGGTTTAGATATTATGATATTAAAAGATCCAGTAATAAAGAAATTAATTAAACTTGCAAATAAAAAGAATATGAAAGTTAAGCTAGTAGACTTTAAAGCTCATAGAGGATTATTAAATGGAAATCGTATAGGAATAGATTCAAAGTTAAATATAGATGATTTAAGATATACATTAGCTCATGAATTAGCTCATGCATATTTACATATAGATAAGGGCGATACAATAAGAAGTGAATTGCATGAAGAATACGAAGAACAAGCAAATAGAACGGCTAATTTAATAATTGATTTACTGTCATTAGATAACAATACAATAGATTTATAAGAGGTGTATATTATGGTAAGAATAAAAGTTAGTTATGAAAATGATATAGAGAAAATAAGAATACTTGAAGCTTTAAAGAAAGAAAAAATTAAGGATATTAAGAGTACACCTTTTAAAGTTAAAGGATATTACAAGATGTATATAGAGATAGAATAATATTGTAGAACTCAAAAGAAATTCATGATAAAATAAATATAAAGATAAACATAACAATTAAATAGTTCAGTACCCTACTTGAAAAAGTGGAAGGCATATAAAAGCCATGGGAAATATATCAGTTTTAATAGCTGAATATTATCCTATGGCTTTTTTATTTTATGTTAAGGAGTTGTTAGAATGAGTGACGCTGCTAAGATAGCAAGACGAGAGTATATGCGACAATGGAGAGCTAAGAACAAAGATAAGGTAAAAGTAATCCAGGATAGATACTGGGAGAATAAAGCTAAAAATTTAAAAGACGAAGGAGAGAAAAAAATAATATGAAATTAAGAGAAGTAACGCAAGAAAGAAAAGATTACTATGAGAATAAGGTAGTATTGACCTTAAATAATTATGACAAGATGATTACAGAAGTAGATAATAAACTATTTAGATATGGAGCTATTCATCATGATTTTTGTGTTGGAAAATATTCGCTAGGATATGCAAAAGAAAAGAAGGAAGATATTAAAGTAGAGATTAAAAATATCAATGTAACAACATTAGATAATATAGTAGCTGAATTAAAAAACATAAGAGAAGATTATATCAAAGAAATAGTTCCAGAAACATCAACTACAGATTTAGTAGAGTTGAATTTAATAGAAAAAGAATTAAAAGTAATGAGTGATTCAGAGCTTTTAGAATATTACAAAGAGAATTACTTAGATAAAAACATTATAAGACTTGTACAAGTAGAATATAAAGCTAGAAATGGCTTTAAAGATAGTAATAAAGCAAGATTAGAGTTACCTAAGTATGATGTTAAAGATACGTTTATAACTAAGATAGATACTGAAATAAAAAGAGTAGTAGGATTAAGGCAAGTAGTTAGTAATATGTGTAGCTTTGTAGGTGAAGTAAGTGCTACAGGATCACCAGTACCAAAACTTATACCATGGAATACTATTTTTGAAAATGTAGAGAAAAGAAACTTAGAGAAGATAGTAAAAGTAAGTTTAAAAGATTTTGTTTAGGAGGACATTAGAATGGAAGAAATAAAAGCATATTTAGAAAAAAGAATAGAGTATATAAGAAGAACTAGAGGTAAGTTTACAACTGGAGAAGAAGAACTTCAGAAGGTATTAGATGAAGTTAATAAAATGCTAAAAAGTTAGCATTAATTGGGGGCAAAAGCTCCCTTTTTGACTATTAAAAATAGGCTTAAAGCGTTGATATAACTAAGAAAGAAAGGAGGTACTACCCCCATATGGGAAAGAAAATAAGGTATAGATTAAGTAATCCTAAGGAAGTGAGAAGAGTATTAGCAAATGTAACTAATAAAGTGGCTAATAATGAAATGGATCCTAAACAGGCAAATGCAATAGCTTATTTATGTAATTGTATATTACAGAGTATAAGAGTTGATGAATTAGAGAAACAAGTTCAACAGTTGGAGGAATTAGTTAATGATAAATAATAGAAGAATATCAAAACTTAAAAGAAATCTATATAAAATAAAAGGAAATCCTAAATATTCAAAGCGCATAGTAAAAGTTATGGAAGGTATGTACTTATTTGAATTAAAGAATAATGCAGCACATCACAAGGATTTATATAAGAAAATAGATAAGGTAATAGATGGTCTAGAAGTAATAGAGCTTAATGATTATAGCATAGAGGATATATTAATTGCAGGTAATGGATTAAGTGAGTTAGTAGTATTTACAGGTGATATTTTAGAAGATGATATTAATGTTGTACACAATGCACACAATTAAGGTTGCACACAAAATGTATTTTACAAAACGACGAATATGCACTCAATTAATTTTACAAAACAAGACGAATACCTAAAAGTACTCCGTATATTTAATCTACAGATAGAAGAAGGTGATAAGATGAATAATGAGGAATTAGTACAACTATATCAAAATGGAGATAATAACGCACTAGATAAGCTTATAGATGATAATTCCAGAATAATATATAAGATAGCCAATAAGTATTATGGAATTAATAGAGAGCTAGAATTAGATGATTTAGTTCAAGAGGGAATATTAGGACTTATTGAAGCAGCTAAGAGATACGACTTTAATAATGAAAAGAAAGCTAAATTTATTACATATGCAGTTTATTATATAGATAGATATATTTATAGGGCTGTTAATGGTAATAGTACTAAAGAGAAGGGAAATACCGAATTTTATCATAATTGCAGCAGCTTAAATGTTCCAGTAGGAGAAGAAGGCACCGAATTAGGTGATCTTATAGAAGGTGTAGATTATGGATATGAAAATATAGAAGAAAAGATATTTTTAAATAATCTAAGAAAAGAATTAGAAGACTTAATGATAACTCATAACACATTAGAACAGAGACAAGTATTAAAGTTTAAATATGGATGGAATGCTAAAGCTATGCTAGTAAAAGAAATAGGAGAAATATTAGACGTATCAGCTTCTAAAGTGAGAGATATAGAATACAATGCATTAAAGAAATTAAGGAATAGCTCCTGGACCATTAAGAATATAAAAAACTTTGCTGAACTTGGATATATAAGTGATTTTTATTTAGGAATATATAGGGACTGGGGAATAAAAGTGTAATAGGATCCTTTGCCATCTGGTAAGGGATTTTTTATTAGAGTTTAACTGCCGAAATTTCGGCAGTTAAAAAGTAGTCCAGCTTATAAAGTAACCGAACAAAATTATTCGGTTAAAAGTATTACACCACAATTTTGTAGGCTATCTATAAATTTAAGATGAGTTATATTTTAGAAAATTAAAATTTGAATGAAAGTAGTGTAAGAAATCACTTAGCAAAAATGAATAATAAACAAGTTGTATTATTAAAGAATTCAGATGTCCTTAATAAAGACATCCGAAAATTAAATAATGCTGGAGAAAAGTTTTTAACAGAAAGTGGAGTCTACAAATTAATATTTAAATCAAACAAGAGAGAAGCAGAGAGATTTCAAGATTGGGTAACTGATGAAGTATTACCACAAATAAGAAAGACAGGTAGTTATTCAAATGATAAATCTAAATTTGATAACTCACTTAAAGAAAAAGAAATTGAAGCTAGATATAACAACTCACTTGTTAGAAAAGCAAATGCACTACTTAAGATATGCAATAACCCGAATTTATCTAGAGAATATGTACAAGTATTATTTGAGATTTATTCAACTGGAATGGCTTTAGGTTATGTAAAAAGAGATATAAAAACTTCGGTACAAGGTGTACCGAAAACATATGAACGTCCCTTTAAGTCGAGAATAGATAAGGTTCTTGAAAATGCAGATATAAAACCATATGTCCACAGTGGACAGAGATATTTAACCGAAGAGCAACTATATGACTTTATGCTTGAAGCTAGAACAAAAAAATGTAAATCATTTAGAAAATGGGTAACTAATGACGTATTGCCTACAATTCGTAAAACTGGTGGTTATGTTGATAATGCAGATAAATTCACAGATAACTATTTCTCAAATTTAAGTCTAGAAGTAAGAAAAGCTATAAAGCAAGAGTTAGTAAATAGAAATAAGGTTCTAGTAAATAGAAAAAGAGAATTAATAGTCGAAGCTGAAGAGTTAAAGCGTGAATATGAGCTTAATAAGAAAACTATAGAGCAATTAAATATTTAGGGGATTATTTCAAAGAAGGTAAATAAAAATGAATAAACAAATTGAACAAAAATTATCATCAAGAGAAGTTGCTCAAATGATGGAAATTAAGGAACATTCAAAATTATTAAGAAAGATTGATAACATTAATGAAGATTTAGCTAAAGCCAAAATTGGCTCCAGTAAATATTGGACAGAATCATCATATAAAGATTCAAGTGGACTTTAACAATAGAGAAGAAGTTGCAGAAATCTGCACCAGCGATTCGTAACAAGTCTCGTGATGAACTAGCAAAGATAGCTGGAGTATCTCATGACACTATAGAGAAAGTTGAGTGTATAAAGAAAAAAGGAGTTTTTTTAAATATGTAGAAATATTTTTATATGATATAAGAAGGAGTGATATAGATGGATTTTATTAAAAGAAATATTGATTTGCAGAAAAAATATGAAAAACATTGGCTAAATAAAATAGAAATAGTAGTAAATAAATTTAATGATTTTGAGAAAGAAGGAGAGTGTTATACATGGAAAAATATTAACTCAATAGTAAATATTTTAAAAGAAATAGGCAAAGAGGATACTCATCTGTTTTTACCTTTAAGTGGGGGAAATCATTTTAATGATTGTAAATTATCAAGTGAATCAGGATTTATTGATTTAATAGCTCAGGGAGTATATCGTGTTTTACCAAAACAGTTGAAATTATATAGAAGAGGAGATATTAACTGGGATTATTTTATACTAGAAACAGAAAAGTGCAATAGAAAATTAGATTTTGAGATTAAAGGGAATGAAGTTTCTGAGGAGTTGATAGAGAGTAGATATGGGGAGTATATTGAGTATTCTGATGGAAAATATGAAGAACTTATTGAAGCGGGAAAGAATGTAGATAATATGAAAGTGATAGAAAGAGTATTTAAATCAGTAAAATATGCAATATTTAATGAATATTCTTTATATAATAATGATAATTTTACTTTAATTTTTAAAAAAGTTAGTGCGTATGATTCATTGCAAAATAAATTAAGTTCTAAAGAATTTAATGAGCTTATTGGATTTATGAAAAGTGTATATGATGAAAGCTTAAAAGATTATTATAATAAATAATATATAAAAATACTTTATTTTAGGATTTTTAAGGAGGATATTATATGAAAAATATAATATTAGAATTTGATAAAAGAAAAATAGATAAAGAAGAAATGAGAGAGCATATAGATTACTATGTAAGTATGTCTGAGAAAGGATTTGAGTTTCTTAGCAAGAATGATAAAAAAGGAGCTATGGAAATACTTAAAGAAATAAGAAAATATATGAAGAGTGAATTTGATTATTATAATAAATCTAAAGTTAGTAAATATGTAGAGAATAATAAACTTTACAGTACATATTGTAATGGAATATATGAAGCATTTGCCAAACAAACTAGACCAACATCATATGAAATGTTAAGTAGCAATTTATATGATATACAAGATTACATGAGTCATTATGGGATGGAGATATTTTTAGATGAATATGACTTATATGAGTAAAAGAAAAATGCCCTTATTGAAAGGTATTGAAACCTAGTAATAAAGTCAATCTTACAAGTATTGATATGTTAAGAAGGCAATTAATTTTTGCCCCCTTTTTTGCCCCTTATAGAATAAAATATTATAATTTTTTATAATGAAAAATAATTTATAAATTCAGTAAATAAGCCATTTTAAGAATATTCTAATATATAATAGGTTAGCATTACCCCTCCCTGAAGGATGGGATGAATAGAAAAAATGGAACTACTTTAAGTAGTTCTATTTTTTTACTGGAAAATACATAATAATTAGATGGATTTTGAATATATATTAACAAAAATAGGTGTATTTTAAATATTTTATGAATAAAATATATTTAAATTAATTTATTTACGTATTTTAGCCATATAATAGTAATTTCAATAAAAATACTGAAATTGACAGTGTAAATTATGGAATATATAATTATTCTAAATAAGGTGAATAGATAGCGTTATATTTATTCAGTTACATAGCTTAAAGGAGAGCTGCATATGAAAATATTTAAAAATTTGAGCCCGGGCAGAATAATTGTTTTGGGATTTTTTTCTGTGATAGTGATTGGAACTATACTTTTAAAATTACCAATATCAATTCGTGATGGCATAACTGTATCTTGGGTAGATGCTTTATTTACATCCACTAGTGCAGTCTGTGTAACAGGACTAATTGCTATTGATACTGCTGATACATTTACTGTATTTGGACGAGCAGTAGTAGCATTATTAATTCAAGTAGGTGGACTAGGAGTTACTTCAGTTGGTGTTGGCTTCATATTGCTTATGGGAAAAAAAGTTGGAATAAAAGAAAGAGTATTAATTAAAGAATCTATGAATCTTGATTCAATGAAGGGGCTTGTAAAACTTGTTAAATCTGTTTTATTAGTTACTTTGAGTTTTGAAGTGGTTGGAGCAATACTAAGTTATTTAGTATTTTCAAAAGACTATAGTCCATTAGATGCATTAGGAATAAGTGTATTCCATTCTATAGCAGCATTTAATAATTCAGGTTTTGATATTCTAGGTGGACTTAGAAATCTAATACCATATCAAAGTAATGTATTATTAAATTTAACTACATGTGGACTAATTATTTTTGGAGGATTAGGATTTTTAGTTATTAAAGAAATAATTATAGTAAAAAAATTCAAAAAATTCAGCCTACATACAAAGGTAGTTATAACTGTAACAGCTATTTTACTTGTAGTAGGGACTATATTACTTAAAGCAACTGAAGATATATCATGGCTTGGTGCATTTTTCTTTAGTACTTCTGCAAGAACAGCTGGATTTAGTACTTATAATCTGGGGAATTTTACAAATGCAGGATTATTTACTTTAACTGTTTTAATGTTTATTGGTGCTTCCCCAGGGTCAACAGGTGGAGGTATAAAAACTACTACAATATTTACTTTAATTAAGAGTATATATAGTACATCTACAAATAAAAATTGTGAATCATTTAAAAGAAAAATACCATCAGCTGTTATTTTTAAAGCTTTTAATATATTTGTACTTGCTATTATGGTAGTTTGTTTTGGAGTATTTCTATTAAGTATATTAGAACCAGGGCGTACATTTATTCAATTATTAGTTGAGGTTACTAGTGCCTTTGGTACAGTAGGATTATCTACTGGAATTACTCCAGATCTTAAAGACTTAAGTAAAATAATTATATCTATTATTATGTTTATTGGTAGACTAGGACCAATGACTATGGCAAGTATATGGCTAGTTAAAGAACCATCAAATGCTTGTTATTCAGAAGAAGCAGTTATAATTGGATAGGAGGATAATATGTTTAATCATAAAGTATCTATAGAGTTTGGAATAATTGGAATAGGAAGATTTGGATTTGCTCTTGCTAAGACTTTAATAGAAGCAGGTAAAGAGGTTATAGTTTTAGATAGTGATGAAAATAAAATAAAACAAATAAGAAACTTAACGGACAATGCTTTTGTAGTAAATAACTTAGGAAAAGAGGCACTTGAGGAGACTGGAATTCAAAATTGTGAAACTGTATTTGTGTGTATAGGTGAAAAGATAGATGTTAGTATTTTAACAACTTTAAATGTAATAAATATGGGCGTGAAAAGAGTTATTGCAAAAGCTAACACTTATGAGCAAGGGTGTGTATTAAAGAAAATAGGGGCTGAAATTGTGTATCCAGAAAATGATATGGCAATTAGAATAGCAAATAGATTATTAAATGAAGAAGCCTTTGAATTTATTGAATTAAATAATGATATTCACATAGAAGAACTTAGGGTTACTGAAGTGATTGATGGAAAATCAATATTAAAATCTAAAATACGTAATGAGTTTGGACTAAATATTATAGCTTTAGAAAGAGATGAAGAAACTATAATTGAATTGGATCCTAATTTTATATTAAAGGAAAATGACTTTATAGTTGTTATAGGTAAGAAAAGTTCTATTAGAAAATTTGAAGAATATTTAAATCATAAGTAAATTTGAATATATTATATTAATTAATAGTAAAAAAGAGTGATTTGCCAAAATCACTCTCCAGATTTTATCTGTTAATGGCTATTTCATTCCACTTGGAAACTACTAAAGCTTACATATATATAATAACAAATAATTAAATTTAATCAATATTTAAAGTGTGAATTATAGATGAAGATTAGTGGCTAATTAGACTAATAATGTATGTGTGATTAAATTATGGATAAATAGTATAATTATAACTTTTATTAATAAATGAATTATGTTATAATTTTATGGTATTTTTAGTTATGGGGGAGTATAATCATGAAACATATTAAGACAATTAATAAAACAAATATTAAAAATAGCTTAGTAAAACCAGGTTGTAAAGAATGTGCTAATTCATGTCAATCAGCTTGCAAGACATCTTGTACAGTTGCAAATTTAGAGTGTGAAAACTAATTAAGAGAAAGCGGCAACAAAAGTGTTGCTGCTTACTTTTTGTTAGAATAAGCTTTTGGAGGGAGTTAAATGTCTTTAATACACAAATTTAAACAAGGTGAAAATTATTTTGTATTAGATGTTAATACAGGGGCAGTTCATATAGTAGACGAGTTAGTATATGATTTAGTTCATGATGATGGAATGAAGGATAAAGAAGAAACTATTAAGCTTTTATCAGATAAGTATGATAAAAATGTTATTGAAGAAGCTTATGAAGAGATATTAGAGCTTATTAATGATGGAATGTTATATTCAGAAGATAAGTATGAAGATATAGCTCATGGGTCTATGGAAGACAGAGATTATATTAAGGCTGTGTGCTTAAATATAATTCATGGCTGTAATTTAAGATGTAAATATTGCTTTGCAGATGAAGGAGAATATAATGGACATAAAGGAGTTATGTCTTTAGAAACAGCCAAAAAAGCAATAGATTACGTAGTAAAAAGAAGTGGTCCAAGAAGAAATATAGAAATAGATTTATTTGGTGGAGAGCCAACAATGATAATGGATACTGTAAAAGAAATAATACAGTATGCTAGAGAAAATGAAAAAGAGTGGAAGAAAAATATTAGATTTACAATGACAACAAATGCTACTCTTTTAAATGATGATATGATGGATTTTATGGATAAAGAAATGGGAAATATCATATTATCATTAGATGGTAGAAAATGTGTTAATGATAATGTAAGAATAAAGGTTGATGGAAGTGGTTCTTATGATGATATACTTCCAAATATAAAGAAAATGATCAAAAAGAGAACACCTGGTAAGATGTATTATGTTAGAGGAACATTTACAAGAGCAAATACTGATTTCTTTGAAGATGTAATGGCTATGGTAAATGAGGGTTTTGATGAAGTTTCTATTGAGCCAGTAGTACTTGAGGCGGGGCATCCTCTTGCATTAAGAGAAGAAGATTTACCTGAAATAATGAAAAATTATGATAAACTATATGAAGATATGGCAAGAAGAAAAAGAGAAAAAAATGGAGAATACAACTTCTACCACTTCAATGTAGATTTAAATGGTGGACCATGTGTTTATAAGAGAATTTCAGGCTGTGGAGCAGGTTTTGAATATGTTGCAATAACTCCACAAGGAGATGTGTATCCATGCCATCAATTTGTAGGAAAAGAAGAGTTTAAACTTGGAAGTATATATGATGATACATACAATAAAGAGCTTGGAAAGGAATTTAAGAAGGCACACATATACAATAAACCTAAATGTAGAGATTGCTGGGCAAGATTCTATTGTAGTGGAGGTTGTCAAGCTAATAACTTTAGCTTTAATGGAGATATGAAAATACCTTATGAAGTAGGTTGTAAAATGCAAAAGAAGAGAATTGAATGCGCTATTGCTTTAAAGGCAGAATAATACAAATAAAAGGTTGGTATTTGCTTATGTTCAAATACCAACCTTTTATATTACAATAATAAGAGGAATAATTATTGGAGGGTAAAATGGAATATACATTAAAAAATAATATAAAACTTATATATAAAAAAACAACATCTAACTTAACTTCAATATCAATATCCATAGATGCAGGAGCTTGTAAGGAAAAACATTTATTAGGAGTAGCTCATGCAACTGAGCATATGGTATATAAGGGTACAAAAAATAGAACAGAAGAAAAGATAAACAAAGATTTAAGTAAAGTTTTTGGGTTTCAAAATGCAATGACAAACTTTCCATATGTTATTTACTATGGAACTATGTTAAATGAGGATTTTGAAATAGGAACAGAAATTTTTTCAGATATAATTTTAAATCCAATTTTTCCATCTGAAGGCTTTGAAGAAGAAATGAAAGTAATAATGGAAGAACTAAAGGAGTGGGATGAAGATTTAGAGCAGTTTTGTGAAGATAAGCTATTTATAAATAGTTTTAAAAATAGAAGAATTAAATACCCTATTATAGGTAAAGCTGATCATTTGAAAAAAATTAAGTTAGAAGATATAAAGGGATTTTATAAAGAAAATTATTTGCCTTACAAAACTTCTATAGCAGTAGTTTCTTCTTTGGAATTTGAAAATGTTAAAAACATAATTGAAAAGTATTTTGAAGCATGGGAAAATTCAGAGTGTGAAGAAATAAATGAAAAAATTATTTATGATAAAGATTATTTTGGAGTATATAAAGACAAAAGAGAAGGGAGCAATAGCTGTAAAGTTCAAATCATATTCCCAATAGATAAATTAAATCATGATGAAATAAAAGCATTGAGAATATTTAATGAATACTTTGGAGAAGGAGTTAATTCTTTATTATTTGATACATTAAGAACTAAAAATGGGCTTGTATATGATATATTAACTAAAATTTCTTATGAGAAGTATATAAAGCTTTATAAAATAACTTATAATACTTCAAAGGAAAACTTAGAAAAAACCTTAGAATTAATAAATAAGTGTGTAGAAAGAATAGATGAATTTAAAAAAGTAACAAATGATGAAGATATAAGAAATTATATAAAAGCTATGAAACTAAGAAGATGGTTTAGAGAAGAGCAAAATATAATTTTAGCAAAAGAACTATCAACATATAATACTATGTTTGGTGATTATAAAGTATATTCAGAAGAGTTTAATAACCTTATTAATATAGATAAGAAGTACATATTAAATGTGGTTAAGAAAGTATTTAAGGATAAGTCAATAGAAATAATATACAGTTAAAATAGAGTTAATAATATTTAAAAAGGAGATAATAATGAATAAAGCACCTTTATTAGAAGAGTTATTAAAATATCATAAAGAAGATAATTTAATATTATCAATGCCAGGGAATAAGAGTGGTAAAGGTTTTTTAAGAGATACTTTAGGAATAACTTTTAAAGAAGCTTTAGGAACATTAGATATTACAGAAGTTGATTCCTTAGACAATTTACATTGTCCGGAGGGGGTAATAAAAGAAGCACAGGAACTTTTAGCTAAAACCTATGGCGTTAAAAAAGCTTATTTTCTTGTAAATGGAAGCTCATGTGGAAATTTAGCCTCAATATTTTCTGCTTTTAATGAAGGAGATGAGGTATTAGTAGAAAGAAATTGTCACAAATCAATATATAATGCGATTATATTAAGGAAATTAAAGGTAGTTTATATTGATGCAGTTATAGATAATAATTTAGGGATTTTTTTACCACCTAGAGAAGAAGAAATATTTAAAGCTTTTGAAAAAGCAAATAATCCAAAGGGAATTATATTAACTAATCCAAATTATTTTGGAATTTCGTATAAATTAGATGAAACTATACAAAGACTTAGGGAAAAGGGACTAAAAATTATAATAGATAGTGCTCATGGTGCACATTTTGGAATATGCAAAGAACTTCCTAAATCTATGGCTAAATTAGGAGATTATGTAGTTTTAAGTGCACATAAGACTTTACCAAGCTTAACTCAAGGTGCATTTTTATTAGTAAATAGTGATGATGATAATATTGACTTTTACATAAAAGCTTTTATGACTACATCACCATCTTATTTAATTATGGCTTCTTTAGACTATGCAAGATATTATTTAGATAATTATGGAGAAGAGGATTATTATAACCTTATTGAAAGAGCGGAATTTTGGAAGAAAAATATAAATTCTCTTGGTAAGGTTAAGATTATAAGTCATATAAAAATAGATGAAAATTATAAAATAGATAAAAGCAGATATTTAGTTACATTAAAAGAAGGATATAGTGGCCACAAGCTTTTAGATTATTTAAAAGAGAAAAATATACAATCAGAAATGAGTTTTTCTAAAGGGGTAGTATTAATTTTAGCTACGTGCAACAGTAATAATGATTTTGAAAAACTTTATTACGTAATAAAAGAATTGAATATGAATCAGATAAGTTCAGTAGAAAAAAATTATATATATGAAAATATAGTACCCGAAAAAGTTTTAGAACCATTTGAAGTATTAAATTTAAAGTATAAAAAAGTTTTTTTAAATGAGGCATTAGGGAAAATATCAAAGAATTTTATAGTTCCATACCCACCTGGAATTCCAACAGTATGTCCAGGTGAAATTATTACTTTAGAAGTAAAGGAATTAATAGATGAATATTTAAGAAATAATTTAACTGTTATTGGAGTTAAAGATAAAAATATTGAAATAATAGATATTTAAAGCTTTAGTATATTATTTTGAATTAATTAATTCAATTCATAGTAAAAACCATAAGAAGGATAAAAATGGATTATAGTAAATATTGACATATTTTATGCATTTAAATAAAATAAATTCTTGTAAGAGGAGGAATTTTTATGGAGAGAAATAAAGGAAATATATCAATTCATACTGAAAATATTTTCCCTATTATAAAAAAATGGTTATATTCTGATAAGGATATTTTCATTAGGGAGCTTATTAGTAATGGATGTGATGCAATAAGTAAATTAAAAAGATTAGTTAACTTAGGAGAAGCAGAAGTAAGTGAGGATGAAAAATACAAAATCTTAGTTTCAGTAAATAAAGAAAATGGAACATTAAAGTTTATAGATAATGGGATTGGTATGACTGATGAAGAAGTGAAAAAGTATATTAATCAAGTTGCATTTTCTGGAGTAGAGGATTTTATTAATAAGTACAAGGATAAAATAAATGAGGATAAGGATATAATAGGACACTTTGGGTTAGGCTTTTATTCTGCATTTATGGTTTCAAAAAGAGTTCAAATTGATACATTATCATATATAGAAGGTACAGAAGCTGTAACTTGGGTTTGTGATGGTGGAACTGAATATGAGATATATCCATCTGAAGATAGAAAAGAAAGAGGAACCACTATAACTTTATTTATTGATGATGATAGTAAAGAATTCTTAGAAACTTATAAAGTTAGAGAAGTTATAGAAAAATATTGTTCTTTCTTACCAATAGAAATATATCTAGAAGAAGAGGGGAAAGAAGTAAAAGAAGAAGATTTAAAACCTCTAAATGATATAAATCCACTTTGGATGAAAGCACCAAAGGATTGTACAGATGAAGAATATAAAGACTTTTATAAAAAGGTATTTATGGATTACAATGATCCTTTATTTTGGATTCATTTAAATGTAGATTATCCATTTAATTTAAAGGGAATATTATATTTCCCTAAATTAAAACATGAATTAGAAGCAACAGAAGGTCAAGTTAAATTATATAATAATCAAGTATTTGTTGCTGATAATATAAAAGAAGTAATACCAGACTTTTTACTTTTATTAAAGGGTACAATAGATTGCCCAGATTTACCTTTAAATGTTTCTAGAAGCTTCCTTCAAAAAGATAAAGATGTTATGAAAATTTCTAAACATATAGTGAAAAAAGTAGCTGATAAGCTAGTTGCTCTTTATAAGAATGAAAGAGAAAATTTCAAAGGTTTCTGGAAGGATATACAAATATTCATTAAATATGGATGCTTGAGAGATGAAAGTTTCTATGAAAAAATTAAGGACATAATTATTTTTAGAAAATTAAATGGTGAATATATAACCTTAAAAGAATACCTTGAAGAAAATAAAGAAAAGCATGAAAATAAAGTTTTTTATGTAACTGATGAAAAACAACAATCACAATATATTAAAATGTTTAAGGAAGCAAACTTAGATGCCTTAGTATTAGATTGTTCCTTAGATAATCACTTTATTAGTTTCTTAGAAGCAAAGGAAACAGGTGTTACATTTGCAAGAATAGACTCTGATATTTCTGAAACATTAAAAAATAATGAAGCTGAAGAACTAAAAGACATAAATGATAAGATAAAGAATCTGTTTAGTAAAGTTTCAACTAATAATGTAAAAGAAGTTAAAGTAGAAAGTTTAAGAAATTCTGAAACACCGGCTATAATATTAGTTTCAGAGCAATCAAGAAGAATGTCTGAAATGAGTAAGATGTTTGGTGGCATGGATATGCCAGATATGTTTAAAGAAGAAAGAACTTTAGTGGTTAATAATAACAATCCAATTATTAAGAAGTTATCTTCAATAGATATAGAAGGAAAAGAGGAAAAAGTAAATTTAATTTGTAATTATATACTTGATCTTGCCTTATTATCCAATAAAGAATTAGCACCAGAGGAAATGGATAATTTCATAAATAGAAGTAATAAGTTATTAAATATGGTTATTGAATTATAAATTTAATTACCTAAAAGATATATATAATTAAAGTTATTAAAAACTCCGCAAGGAGTTTTTTTTATTTATATTTACAGAATTGTATCGATACAATAGACAAAATGCAAATCTTGGATTATTATAAAGTAAATAACTTTTAGAAGTAGGTGCACTTATGAATGAAGTTAAAAAAGTAGCAACAATTAATGATTTATCTGGAATAGGAAGGTGTTCCTTAACAGCAGCAATGCCGGTTTTAGCTGCATTAGGAGTTCAATGTTGCCCATTCCCAACAGCAGTATTATCTTGTCAAACTGAATTTGACAAATTTACTTTCTTAGATATTACTGATGAAATGGTTAATTATAAAGAGGCTTGGGAGAACTTAGGGATAAATTTTGATTGTATTTATAGTGGGTTTTTAGGATCAGAAAAGCAAATTGATATAGTATTAGATTTTGTAAAAGAAAAGAAAAAAGCTTTAATAGTAGTAGATCCTGTTATGGGAGATAATGGAATTATTTATGATACATTTACAAATAGTATGTGTGAGAAAATGAAAAAACTAGTATCTGTTGCAGATATAGTTACTCCTAATTTAACTGAAGCTTGTATTTTAACTGGAGAAATATATAAAAAATATGAAACCAGCGATGAGAAAGTAATGGAAATTGCAAAGGAAATATCAAGTATTGGTCCTAGGAAGGTAATAATAACTGGAGTTATTAGAAATAATAAAATTTTTAATTTTGCTTATGATAAAAAAGAAGATAAATTTTTTAAGGTGGAATCATATTTTAATAACGAATCTTATAGTGGTACAGGGGATATTTTTACTTCTATAATTATAGGACTACTATTAAATGGTCATGATTTAAATTATGCCATAAAAAATGCAACGAAATTTATTTATAAATCAATTGAGTTTACATCTAGGTTTAATTCGAGTCCCAAAGAGGGAATTATGTTTGAATTATTTTTAAAGGAGTTGATTTTAATAAATGAACACAAATAATAAAACTAAAAATATAGTATTAACAGCGCTTTTTGCAGCAATGATATGTATAACTATTGCTTTTTTATTTCATATTCCAACAGGATTTAATGGGGGATATATTCATTTGGGTGATACCCTTATATATTTAGCAGCTGTCCTTTTACCTACACCATATGCAATGGTGGCAGCGGCCCTTGGAGCGAGTCTTGCAGATATATTAATGGGTGGAATGATTTGGGTTATACCAACAATAATAATTAAGTCTTTAATGGTGATATTTTTTACTTCTAAAGCAGATAATATAATTTGCAAACGTAATATTATTGCAGTATTTATAGCAGGATTTGTTGGATGCTTTGGGTATTATTTAGCAGGGGCTATTATTTCAGGAAACTTTATTGCTCCACTTGCAACTTTATATTTAGAATTTATACAACCTTTAGTAAGTGGTATAATATTCTTAGTAGCAGGTTATTCTTTAGATAAGATAAAGATTAGAGATAAGATTTCACATGCTTCAGCAAAATAGATATAATTAACAAGAGGTAATCCTATGAAGGTTATGACATTTAATTTAAGAACAGATTTTCCTTTAGATATTAATAATAGGTGGAATAAAAGAAAAGAAATAGTCTATGAAATTATAAATAATAATGATTTTGATATAATTGGAGTGCAAGAGCTAAATAATAAAATGTTTAAAGATCTTACTTCTGAAATATCTAATTATAATTTTGTAGGAGTTCCAAGAAGTAAAAGATACTTTATAGAAAGAAATGATATTTTAGTTTCTACAAGGCATAGAATTTTAGAATATAATACTTTTTGGTTATCAGAGAGTCCAGATAAAGTAGGGAGTTCTATTTGGTATTCAGTATTTCCAAGGATTTGTACTACAGCTTTAATAGAATTAGAAGATGGTAATATAATCAGAGTTTATAATACTCATTTAGATTTTTTATTTTCTAAAGCAAGGGAATATGGGCTTAGGAAAATATGTGAATATATAGAAGATAAGCATAAAAAAGATGATTATCCAGCAATACTAATGGGAGATTTTAATGCTAGTCCAAAAAGTAAAGCCATTAAAGAATTTTCAGAAGGTAAGTATAGTGCTAAGAAATTTATAACCGTTCAAGAAAATAAAAAAGATATATATTCTATGTCTACCTTAAGCAAGTTTAAAGGAAAGAAAAAAGGACTTCATATTGATTATATTTTTGTTACAGAAGAATTTAATGTTAGAAAAAGCGAAATAATATATTATAATAAGAGTGGGAAATATCCTTCGGATCATTATCCTATAAGTGCTGAATTAGAAATTATTGAGTGATAGGGGCTGTCGCGTTAGCGGGTAAAAAAATCCGCTGGCGACAGCCCCTTCTTTTTATGGTAAATTGAACTCTAATTAAGTAAAGAACTATCAAACAAATTATATTTAAAGATTTACAAACATTAAATAGTTTGATTGATGAATCATTGGCATCATATGCTGCAAAAGAATTATATGATTTAAGCCCTACAATTGAACAAATAACTAAAGCACCTAATAAAAAACTCTTTTTTTCATATCTATTCTCATCTCATTACATTTTCATAAACCAATCTCCATATATTTGATAATTAGTTACCCCTGAAAAAACCCTCGCATTCCAAACTGATGTATTCAAATCATTTCCATAATATAAATCATTAAGTACTTTTGAACTAAATGAATAATAAGAATATGTGTCTTGTCCAGGACCTATCCATCCTAAATAAGCATGTGATTGCCCATCCCCATCAGACATATTAAATGCATTGTATAAAGATTGATTGTTTGCAGAATAACATGCATCTATAAACGCAAATTTATAGAATCTGGTGTTAGTATAAAGTAGTGGACACATTAAGTCGAACTAAGTAAAATTATATTTAGTTAAGAAAGGATGTATCCATTATGTGGAAGGGCAAAAGATATGACACGAATTTATGAAATAGGAACTTTTTATCCAAATACAACTATTAATGTAAGGGATTATCCAAGTTTACAAGGAAATATAGTTGCAAGCTATACTAATTGAGAAAGTCTTATTTATGATTCATATGTTGTAAATGATGGCTATATTTGGTTAAGTTATATTGCTTCATCTGGATCAAGAAGATACGTAGCATGGAGAGTACAAGGTGGCGAAACTTTTGGTAAAATTGTATAATCTATAATAATAAATTTTATTTATTATTATTATCCTAAAAAGTCGAAGATATAATACTATCTCTTCGACTTTTTAACTTTTAATTATTATTAAATTTATTACTTTATTATTAAATTTCTAACTTTTTATTTAGTATTATACTAAAATAAAGTTAGAAATCTATTTTAATAAAAGAGGTGATTATTACAATGAATAAAAAACTAAATTTAACATTAATACTATTATCATTATCATTATTACTAATTTCATGTGAACCCCAAAATAATATTTCTAAGTCTAACATTCAAAATAAAGATTCTATAGATACAGAATCTAATACTGATGTTAATCAAAAAAATAATGCTGATATTAATACTGATGTTAATCAAACTCCCCCTAGAGAAACATTCATAATTGCAGGAGTAGGCCATAACACTATAAAAGATTTTTGTGAGTTTTCTCTAAATGATCTTGTTGTTTCTAAAAGAATTGAACCTGAAATTTTAACCTCAAGCTCTTCATACTATGATGTGAAAAATAAAGACAATATCTATATAGATATTATTATAAATGTGAACAATTTGAGTAATAAATCTAAAATAGCTGAGGATTTAATCTCTGCAAGAATAAAAATAAACAATAATGAATATCACTGTTTTTCCCTAGTAGAAAGCGTTGATGAATCTAATTTAGAAAAATCTACTTCAATAAAACCACAAGAAACAAGAAAAATTCATTATGTAACTGAAGTCCCTATAGCTGACTCTATAGGTGAATTAGAAGTTATTCTAACCTCTAACGGAACAGAGTATAGTAATATTTTCCATCCAACTCAAAATTCAGTAAAAGAAATAACAAATTTAGAAAAATTAGAAGAATATTATCTATTAATAAAAGAAGCTAAAAAAAATCAGCAAGATTATGTTAATTCTATTGATGACCCTAATGTTAAACAATCAGTACAAACTCCATATTCTGCTGCTATTGCAGAATCAAATTCATTATCTATAAAATATCCAAACGATATTTACACTATAAATAAGGCTTTAAAAAGAGTCCTTAATGGTAAATAATATTATTATCTAAAATGTTAATTTAAATTATCTAATCGAATATAATTATTAAGTTATTTCGCTAAAAGTAATTTTCACGAAGAAATAAAAATTGACGGTTTTAAGCCATTTATAGACTATTAAAAATTAAAAAAATCATAGTTTTTGGTTTACTATAAATAAACTTCTATATAAAAAGGTACTATTTCGTATTCTTAGTTACGAAATAGTACCTTTTTATAATTTGTTTCTTAAGTTTTATCTAGGTTTAAAATGGGGCATATTCCCTTTCATTAAACACCCGAGCTTTACGGTAATCATAGCCTAAGCATATACCTTTTCAGTAGCAGTTGCTAGGTTGCTACACCCATTTTCAGTTGGCATTGAGTAGTACCAACTCCCTTTTTATACCTCGCTATTTGGGAGTAGCGACCAATGTGCACAATGATATTATATCATAATTTTTATAATACACGCCGTTAATTATAATCACTAGAATTTAATATAATAAATGTATAAACATAGTTATATTTACGAATAAATAATGTATTGACTTTATCATTATTCGTGTTATATACTTTTGATATGACGTAAACGATAGTGTAAAGTTTCGTATGAAAAAATAGAGTTAATCAAAGTTAAGGAATAAAT
>ERZ857882.1290-NODE-1290-length-29915-cov-9.573811_pt1 | contig 29915 bp, 25 predicted proteins | sample MGYA00519697_ERZ857882 | MGnify/ENA primary metagenome ERZ857882 (study PRJEB31778, sample SAMEA3449373) | human gut metagenome | biome: human gut; feature: human-associated habitat; material: faeces | place: United Kingdom | collected 2010/2012 ...
TTTTGGTGCAGCCGTGGACGGCCTCCATAAAGCTGAGCACCAGGCTGACGCGAATATCGCCGCCCTTGCGCGGCGCATTTGGGTTGGCGCGGCGCCCGCCGCCAAAGCCGCCGAAGCCGCCTCCCGGTGCGCCCGGGCCGCCCGGACCGGGGCCGGGGCCAGGCCCGTGGTGATGGTGGTGGGGCCAGAACCAGCCCCCAAAGCCCCCCAGCCAGTAGTCGCCCGAAAAACGGCGGCACAGCAGCCAGATGATCAGGATCGTAAACAGCAGCCCGAACAGGATCTCGCCCGCGCCCGATTCCCCGCTGCCGTCCTGCGCGTAAGAGCGCCCCAGCTCCGGGTCCAGGGGGGCGGCTGCAAAGCCGCTCTGGTCGGCATAGTCCGCCGTCAGGGTCATGCGTGCGCCGGCGGGCAGGTCCCGCCAAACAACGTGCGCGCCGCCCGGCACGGTTTCCCCCTCCGGTTCCGAGCGGTTGCCGCCCCGATAGCTCACGCCGTACTCGCCCGTTTCATTGCCCGCGGCCCAGGTGAGCTCCAGCACGCCGGTCTCAGCCGCGTCGAACCAGCCCGGGGTGAACTCATAGTTCACCGAGCCGTCCTCGTTCACCTCGTACAGGTGGGTGGCGTGCAGGCTGAACTGCAGCTGCACGGTCTCGCCCGCGTAATAGCTGCGGTCCAGATCCAGCCGCACGTAGCTGCCCCCCTCGTCGTAGGGGCGGATGCGGCGGATGCTGCCCGACAGGGCGGTGAGCTCATCGATGTTCTGGTTCGGCACGCCCACCTTGGCCCATTCAAGGGGCCCCTCGCTGCTGGAATCCAGCACCTTCCAGCTGATGTCGTACACAAGGTCCGCGCTGCCGTCGTCCCGCAGGGTCACGGCCACGCTGTAGCTCTCGATCTCGTCCAGATACGCCGCCGCGCCTGCGGCCGGGGCCAGCGCCAGGGCCAGCAGGCAGACCGCCGCCAGCAGGCAGAAAAACTTCTTTTTCACTTCGCGCCGCCCCCTTCCCTGCCGCGCAGCTGGCAGATGTGCTCCAGCTTTGCGCTCTCGGCCCGGATCTTGCTGCAGGCCGGGCTGTTCCAGATCGTTTTCCAATCCCCCGTCAGCAGGCTGCCCAGCGCCGGGCCGCTCAGCCAGCTCTGGCAGGGCACCACCCCGCCGTCCGGCGCCACGGCCATGTTGGAAAGGCATGCCCCGCAGGTGGGCGCAAAGGCAAGCCCCATGCCCAGCAGCGTTTCCTCCGCCAGCCAGCCCGGGCTGGTAAAGTCCACCTCCATGCCGTTCTCATGGCAGTATTCCACGGCGCCGCGCAGCACCTGCTCCAGCTCTTCCGCCCCCAGGCGGGTGGCCGCCGAGCCCTCGGTCAGCGCGCCCCCCGCCGGGATCAGCCCCGAGCAGGTGGCATACCGCACCCCCAGCGTTTTCAAAAACGCCAGGGTGGCGGCGTAATCCCGGTTCAGGCTGCACAGCGGCGTGTTCACGCTCACCGAAAGGCCCGCCTCCACCGCATTGCGGATGCCGGCCACCGTGTCGGCAAAGCCGGGCGCGCCCACCAGCGCGTTGTGCACCGCCTCGTCGGCGGAGTACAGGGTGATCTGCACACTGTCCAGGCTGGCCTCATACAGCGCCGCGCACAGCTCTTTTGTGAGCAGGCGCCCGTTGGTGTTCAGCCGGGTCACGAACCACTGGGCCGCTTCCACCAGCTCCACAAGGTCCGGCCGCAGGGTGGGCTCGCCCCCGGTAAAGGTCACCTGGGGCACGCCGGCTTTCTGCAGCTTTTCCAGGATCTCCTTCCACTGGGCGGTGGTCAGTTCCTTCGTTTCGCCCTGGGGCTGGCCCGCGGCATAGCAGTGCAGGCACTTTTGGTTGCAGTTCCAGCGCCCGTCCTTCTGCATGGCGCTCACCAGCAGGTCCATGCGGTGGGGCGCGGGCATCTGGGGCGCGTAGTCAGCCAGGCTCATCACCCCCACCGGCTCGGGCGGCTCCTCGCCGCGGGCCAGGGCGGTGAAGCTCTGCAGCATCCGGGCAAGCTCCTCCTCCATCCGCTCGCGCCGCACCCGGGGATACACCAGCCGCGCGGCCTCCACGGCCCGCCCGGTAATGGCGCCCCAGTCGGCCTCGGCCACCTCCCGCCCCTCAAAGGGCGCCAGCGAGTCCATCAGGCAGGCCAGCAGCACCGCCCAGGAGAGATTCAGCGGCAGCACGTCGTGCCCGTTCAGGATCACCACATAGGGCACCTTGCGCCGCAGCAGGGTCTTGGGCGGCACCATGTGCAGCCGCACCACCCCCGGGCCCTTGGGGTCCAGCGTGATATGGCGCACCTGCCGCAAATATTTCTGGCGGAAGCGCAGCTCCCGCAGCGTAACAATGTCCACGCGCTCTTACACCTCTTTCGTTTGCAGTACATTGCCTTTATTGTACCACGGCCGCCGGGCTGCGAACAGCCCTGATTTTGTAAAAAGCCCAGGTCCCCGGCCCCGGGGTCCCGGCTGCTCACGCTTTTCTGCATGGCCAGGTGGTGGCAGCCCTGTCATAAAGTTGGATCTTCTCATTGCTTTTTAATCTTTGCGGAATCACAAAAAGGGCCCTGCCCCCCATCCTGGGGGCAGGGCCCTTGCGCTTTATTTGTTTTATTCGTTGGTGCCGAACTCGCTCAGGGTCAGCGCGGCGTTGTGCTGCTCGGCCCAGGTGATGGCCCAGGGCGAGGTGAACAGCAGCAGCTTGTTGCCCTTCAGGTCCTCGATGCGTTTGGTGTCGCTGGTCAGGTCCAGGGTCTTGGGGTCCAGGTCCTCGTTTTCGATCCAGCGGATGTGCTCGTAAGGCAGCTTTTCCAGGCGGATGTCCACATTGTACTCGTTGTTCAGACGGTATTCCAGCACCTCGAACTGCAGCACGCCCACCACGCCCACAATCACTTCCTCCATGCCGGCACCCAGCTCGCGGAAGATCTGGATGGCGCCCTCCTGGGCCACCTGCTCCATTCCCTTTACAAACTGCTTGCGCTTCATGGTGTCCACCTGGGTGATGCGGGCAAAATGCTCCGGCGCAAAGGTGGGGATGCCCGCATACTGGATCTTTTCCCTGCCGGTGCACAGGGTATCGCCGATGGAAAAGATGCCCGGGTCGAACAGGCCGATGATGTCGCCCGCGTAGGCCACATCCACCACCGCCCGGTCCTGGGCCATCAGCTGGGTGGACTGGGCGAGCTTGATCTTTTTACCGCCCTGTACGTGGGTGACCTCCATGCCGCGCTCAAAGCGGCCCGAACAGATGCGCATGAACGCGATCCGGTCCCGGTGCGCCTTGTTCATGTTGGCCTGGATCTTGAAAACAAACCCCGAAAAGGTTTCCTGGGCGGGTTCCACCCGGCCTCCCAAGCTCTCGCGGGGCAGGGGCGGGGGCGCCAGGCGCAAAAATTCCTTTAAAAAGGGCTCCACCCCAAAATTCGTGAGCGCCGAACCGAAGAACACCGGGCTCAGCGCCCCGCAGCCGATGGCCTCCAGGTCAAAGTCGTAGCTGGCGCCGTCCAGCAGCTCAATGTCCTCGGTGAGCTTTTCGTGCAGGGGCGCAGTGAGCAGCTCGTCCAGCCGGGCGTCGCCCAGCGCGGCCTCGATCTTGTCCAGGATCTTCACGCCGTTGGCCTTGCCGTCGCTCTGAAACGCCAGGATATGGCGGCTGTCCCGGTCGAATACGCCCTTGAACTCCTTGCCGCAGCCGATGGGCCAGTTCATGGGGTAGGTGCGGATGCCCAGCACCGTCTCGATCTCCTCCATCAGGTCAAAGGGGTCGCGGGCCTCCCGGTCCATCTTGTTTACAAAGGTAAAAATGGGGATGTGCCGCAGGGTGCACACCTTGAACAGCTTAATGGTCTGCGCCTCCACGCCCTTGGCCGCGTCGATCACCATCACCGCCGCATCGGCCGCCATCAGGGTGCGGTAGGTATCCTCCGAAAAATCCTGGTGGCCCGGGGTGTCCAGAATGTTCACGCACTTGCCCGCGTATTCAAATTGCAGCACCGAGCTGGTCACCGAGATGCCGCGCTGCTTCTCGATCTCCATCCAGTCGCTCACCGCATGGCGGGCGCTCTGCTTGCCCTTCACGCTGCCCGCCTGCTGGATTGCGCCCCCATACAGCAGCAGCTTTTCGGTGAGCGTGGTCTTGCCCGCGTCCGGGTGGCTGATGATGGCAAAGGTGCGCCGGCGCTGTATCTCCTGCCGTAGATCGGCCATAATTCTTCTTCCTCCTCTATCCTGGCCCCTGGGGCCCCTGGCAAAAATCCATAACACTCTAATATTATACACTGCCGGGCGCTTTGGCAAGAGAAAAGCGCAAAAAAATGGCCTTAAACCCGCGCAAAACCGCCCCGGCAGGCCCTTTTCGGCCCGCCGGGGCGGCATGCGGGGTTTCTTTGGGGCCCGGCCGCTGTGCCGGGCTGTTCCCTGCGCTGTTTCAGGCGTTTTTTCCCATCCGGTAAGCGGCCTGCATGTGGGCGGTGCCCTTCACTTCGCCCTTCTCCCACACGCCCCCCGCGCGCAGGGCGCCCCGTTCCACCGGCCCTTCCAGGCAGTCGGTAAAGCCGCGCAGCCCGTCCATCGTGCGCTCCAGCAGGGCCGGGTCTGTTTCGGCCGCCGTGGCGATGAACCAGAACTCCTTGCCGCTCAGCTCGGTGTACCGGGGTACGGTGCGGTCAATCAGGGTCTTGAGCTGGGCGTCCATGGTATAAAAGTAGACCGGCGTCGCCAGAACAATGCCGTCCGCGTCCGCCATTTTTTGCAGCAGTGCAGCCATGTCGTCCTTTTGCACGCAGGCGTGGGTGGTATTGCACACGCCGCACCCGGTGCAGTAGCCGATCGTTTGATCCCGCAAAAACACCTTCTCACAGCGGTGCCCCGCCTCGGCGGCGCCCCGTATGAACTCGTCGCACAAAATATCCGAGTTGCCGCCCCGGCGCGGGCTGGCCGACAGGACCAATATCCTTTTCCCCATTGCGTTTTCTCCTTTTCCTGAGGGCGCGCAGAGCGCCCTGTTTTCGTCCTGCCTCCAGCCTACACCCTGGAGTGCGCTCCAAGTCAAGCGTTTTTTTCTCAAACCCCCGGCGCCTGCAAAAAAGTGCCCGGCGGGGCTTTTCCCGCCGGGCAAGGGGGGCGCTGCGCCCCTATTTTTTGTGGTTGAGCTTCCAGTCCTTCCAGGCCAGGTACCCGCCAACGGCCACCATGGCCACGCCTGCAAGCAGCGCCGCGGTGGGCACCAGCAGCATCGCGCTCTGCATTGCGCCAAAGGGCGATCCGCCCTCCGCAAGCGGCGAAAAGCCGGCAGGAACCTGGGCGCTTGCGCGGAAAAAGCCCCCCAACATGGCCCGGCCCACCAGGCCGAACGCCACCGCCCCGGCGCCGTACGCCATCAGCACATACCCGCCCTTGCGCCAGTGCTTTTTTACCATGCGGGCGCCCTTGTCCAGCGGATCCTGCGGGTCCGGCCGGCTGGGGGGCGGCGCCTCGCCCAAAAGGCGGCTCACGGTGGTACCCAGCGCCCCGGCCAGCGTTTTCAGGTTTTCCAGATCCGGCGCGGCCTGGCCGCTCTCCCATTTGTAAATGGTCTGGCGCGAAAGCCCGGTGCGCTCGGCCAGTTGCTCCTGCGAAAGGCTCTTTTCCCTGCGCAGCTCGCGAATGGTTTCTCCCAATGTCATTTGTATGCCCTCCTTTTCTGGTTCCAGTATCCCACCGCCGGGCAAAATGCGCCAGAAAGGCCGCTTTGTAAACCTGTAAACTCTGGTTTGCATTTTTAAAAACACGCGTTTTTTTGTGGGGCTCCACCGCCCGCGCCCTTACTTTTTCAGCACAAAACAGGGCAGCGGCGCGGTGGGCGCCCAGTTGGCAAACTCGCATACCAGCAGGGTATACTCCGCCGGTGGCAGCCCCCGGAAATATTCCAGCAGGGCCCGCTTTTCCCCGCTGCCGTTGAGCCCGCCGCTGTACAGGCAGGCGGCCAGCACCCCGCCCGGCTTCAGTGCTTCCAGCGCGGCCTCCACTGCCAGCAGGCTGCTTTGGGGCACGGTGAACAGCGCGTGGTCGGCGCCCGGCAGGTAGCCGAAGTTGAACACCACACAGTCGGCGCTGCCCCTGTGCACCAGCTGCCCCAGGCAGGCGTGATCCGCCCGCACCGCCCGGCCCACCTCTGCCAGGCCCGCCGCAGCCAGCCGGGCGTTGGTGGCGTCCACCGCTTTTTGCTGCACGTCCAGCGCCAGCACCCGCCCCCCGGGTCCGGCCAGGCGGCACAAAAACTCGGTGTCGTTTCCGTTGCCGCAGGTGGCGTCCACAAAAAAGCCCCCCACAGCCAGGGTGCGCTCCAAAAAAGCGTGGGTCAGGCCCACGGCGGTGGGGTCCGCCGCCCGCCTGCGCGCCCAGCAGGCGCCCCGCGGCGCAAAGCCGAACTTTTTCAGCAGCGCCTGCGCCGCCGCGTTTCCGGGGGCCGGGGCGGTGTGAAGGCTCCCGGCTCCATAGCCGCCGGTGGCCCGCAGCACCTCTTTTAAAAGGTAGCTGCCGTAGCCTTTGCGGCGCCATTCGGGCAGCACGCTCAGCTCCAGCAGCTCTGTACCGCCGCCCTCTGCGCGGCACACACAGCCGCCCACAGCCAGCGCTTCCTTATATAAAACAAAGCGTGTCAGGCCGTTTTCCTGCCGCTGCTCCACCCGCATCCGGTTGCCCCCTTTGCTGAAATGTGGTATGGTAATAGCATCCGGCAAAAACCGCCGGAATACATGTATTATACAAGGTTTTCACAGTTTTTTCACCCCGCCATGAAAGGTTTTTCACGATTGAACGGTATACTAGCCTCAGAACAAAAGCACAGGGCCTGTAAACGGGGGCGCAGCGGCGCCCCGGGCCCCTTCGCATAGAGAAAGGATGACAAAGCATGGAAAACAAGTGGGAATACGATTATTCCGGCCTGTATCACAACGGCTATACCCCGGCTCCCGGCCCCTATCAGCCCCTTCCCCCCGAAATGGGCGAGCAGGGCCCCCTGGGCCCCGAACCGCCCCGCAAGAAAAAAGGCAGGGGCAAAAAGATCGTTTCCGGGGCGCTGGCTCTGGTTCTGGTTGCAGGCGTGAGCTTCGGCGGCGGCTACGCGGGCTTTAAGGCGGCCAGCGCCGGCCAGACCGACCGCATCGTGTACCAGGCTCCCACCTCCACCCCGGCCTCCGGCACCGGCACCACCGCCGCCAACCTGGTGGGCGTGATCAACGCCGTGAACCCCAGCGTGGTGGCGGTCACCACCGAGCAGATGGTCACCAGCAACTTCTGGGGCGGCCAGCAGGTGGTCAGCGGCGCGGGCAGCGGCGTGATCTTTACCGCCGACGGCTACATCATCACAAACAACCACGTGATCGAGGGCGCCCAGCAGATCAAGGTCAAGCTCTCGGACGACACCGAATACACCGCCAAGCTCATCGGCACAGACAGCCAGAGCGACATCGCGGTGCTGAAGATTGATGCCACCGGCCTGACCCCCGCGGTGCTGGGCGATTCCGACAGCGTGCAGGTGGGCGAATTGTCCATCGCGGTGGGCAACCCCCTGGGCACCCTCAGCAACACCGCCACCGACGGCATCATTTCCGGCCTGGACCGCGAGGTCACCGTGCAGGGCAACACCATGCGCCTCATGCAGACCAGCGCGGCCGTGAGCCCCGGCAACTCCGGCGGCGGCCTGTTTAATGCAAACGGCGAGCTGGTCGGCATCGTGAACGCCAAATCCACCGGCGAGTACGCCGAGGGCCTGGGCTTCGCCATTCCCATCAACACCGCAAAACAGGTGGCGCAGGACCTGATTGAAAACGGCTACGTGACCGGCCGGCCCGCCCTGGGCATCACGGTCATCTCCATCTCGGACGCGCAGACCGCCATGCAGTACGGCGTGAGCAGCTTTGGCGTGTACGTGCAAAGCGTTACCAGCGGCTCGGGGGCCGACAAGGCGGGCATGAAGGTGGGCGACCGCATCGTCAGCGTGGGCAGCCAGTTGGTCGAGAGCACCAGCGACGTGACCAACGCCCTGAAAGACCTCAACGCGGGCGACGTGGTGGAGGTCCAGGTAGACCGCAACCGCGAGCTCATGACCCTGAACATTACCCTGGGCGAGCGCACCCAGGCCTGACCCTTTTTCCCATAAACCGAGGGGCTGCTGCAAACAGAAGGTTTTGCAGCAGCCCCTTTTTGTGTGCCCCACCGGGCAAAAAGCAGCGCTCCCCCGCACCCTTTCTGAGGCCCGGCAGCCAAAAAAACAACGGCCGGCAAAGCCTGTACTTTCAGGCTTCGCCGGCCGTTGTGCGCTGCATGGGGCCCCTGGCAGCCCGCGCGGCCGCTCACAGCTTTTTCAGCAGAATCGTTTTGGCAAGATCCTCCTTGAGCTGCGAAACAACCTCGGAATGCCTTGCCGTATATTCCCGTTTCAGGTGGTCCAGCACGAACATCTGGCTGATCAGCCCGGTGATGCGGCCGCCGTTTATAATCTCTTCTTTTGCCGAAGTCTGCAAAACAATGTCCGAAATTTTTGCCAGCTGGGAGTTGCGGTAGCTTGTGATGGAGATGATCTTTACCCCGCGAAGCTTTGCCGCGGCGGCCGCCTCACAGGTGTCTTTTGTATTGCCGGTGAGCGAAAACACCACCAGCGCATTGTCCGCAGACATGGCCGAGGCAGTAAGCATCTGCATGTGCCCCTCCTCGATCGCCTGGGAGGATTTTCCCATGCGCAGAAAACTGTTTTCGCCCATGCGGGCGGCAATCCCGCTCACAGAAATGCCAAAAAAGTAAATATGCCGCCGCTGTTCGATGATATCCACGGCCTGCTCGATCTGTGCGGGCGAGATCAGCGAGGCCGTGTTGTGAATGATCTCTGCAAATTCATTTTCCAGCGCAGAGCCCAGGGCATCGGTTCGTTCGTTTTCCTTGGCGGAAATTTTTGCGATGCATATTTTCAGGTCGATCAGCTTTTTGATGCCCAGCTTGTTGCAAAAGCGGATCACGCTTCCCTCGGAAACCTTGGCGCCCTCTGCAATGTCCGCCAGGGTCATGTTGGTGACGCCCTCTTTTTCGCGCAAAATGTACGACGCCACTTTTTTATCCGCATTGGTATACTGCGGGTAGTTGGCCTCGATGACGTGAAAGATGTTGTCCATTTGCTGCCTCCCTGCAAGTCTATGTTCAGGTATGATGAATCAGCCCGCGGTATCGCTTTACGGTCGTGGGAGCGGTGGAACAGAACAGGCGGCCAGCCACAGAAAAAGGGCGGCAGGTACAGCTGGTCAAGCGAGGTGTCTTGAGAAAAAATAGCAATTACTTCCTCCTAAATATAATACATCCCGGCGCAGGATTTCAAGTGCCCGGCCAAGGATTTGCAAAAAGAGTGAAAGCCGGCCCCGCAAAAGGAATTGCACAATTCTATGATCCTAGTCTTAAATTTTTTGTAATTTATCCAAAAAACTATTTACAATCGACAAAAAAAGTGGTAGTGTAAGCATGAAAGAAGCAAAACTTCTTTTTTAATCAAAAAATGGAGTGTTACTCAATATGGAAAAGAGCGAACTGCTGCGCAAGCTGTCCCACGGCCTGATCGTCTCCTGCCAGGCGCTGCCTGGGGAGCCTTTGTACCGGCCGCAGGGCGGGGTGATGGCGCTGATGGCGAAGGCGGCGTGCCAGGCAGGCGCCGTGGGGATACGGGCAAACGGCGTGCAGGACATCCGGGACATCATGCGCGAGGTGCCGCTGCCGGTCATCGGGATCATAAAAAAAGATTACGCCGGCAGCAGCGTATACATCACCCCCACGCTGGCCGAGGTGGACGCGCTGGTGGAAACAGGCTGCGACATCATTGCGCTGGATTTTACCCGCAGCCTCAGGCCCCACGGCGAGAGCGCAAAGGAATTTTTGGAGCAGGTAAAACGCAGATACCCTCATCAGCCCATCATGGCCGATTGCTCTTCCCTGCAGGACGCGCTCGCGGCGCAAAGCGCCGGAGCGGATTTTGTGGGCACCACCCTGAACGGGTATGTGCGGGGGGACCCCCCCATGGCCGGGCCGAACTTCGAGCTGGTCGGCCGCATCGCGGCGCAGGTGCAGGTGCCCGTGATCGCCGAGGGGCGCATCCAGGAGCCCTGGCAGGCCCGCAGAATGCTGGAGCTGGGCGCCACGGCGGTGGTGGTGGGGGCCGCCATCACCCGCCCTCTGGAAATCGCGAGGCATTTCGTGAACGAAATAAGGCTCCCCTGCGGCGGCTGACCGCGGCCCCCCAAACCGTTTGAAAAGCTGGCAAGCTTGAATACAACACATTTATTAAGGAGGACAAAAAAATGAAAACAAGGCTTCTCAGTGTGATCCTGGCAGCGTCTTTTGCGCTTTCCCTGGCCGGTTGTGCGGGCGGGGGCGGCTCGCCCGCGCCCGGCAGCGGCGGCAGCGCACCGGCCCAAAGCGCCGGCGAGCTGGTGATCTATACCCCCAACCCGGATGCGGAAATCCAAACCGTGATCCCGGCCTTTGAACAGGCCACCGGCATCAAGGCGATCGTTCAGTCCATGGCCACCGGCGACGTGCTGGCCCGGCTGGACGCGGAAAAGGAAAATCCGCAGGCGGACGTGAACTGGGGCGCGGTGAACTACAACTTCTACATGCAAAAGCCGGACCTCTACATGGAATATGTTTCGCCCAACGATAAAAACCTCCCGAAGCAGTTCCAAAACACCACCGGCAACTACACAAATTCCAAGCTGTCCGGCAGCGGCGCCATGCTCCTGAACCTGGATGTTTTTAAAGAGCTTGGGCTCGACCCCGATGAATTTACCGGCTACAAAGACCTTCTCCGCCCCGAGCTGAAAGGCCGCATCGTTATGGCCGACCCCACCATCGCATCCAGCGCCTGGGCCGAGCTCACCAACATGCTCCTGGTAATGGGCGACGAACCCTACGACGAAAAAGCCTGGCAGTTTGTGGAGGCTTACGCCGGCCAGGCAACCATCTCCTCCGGCGCGATCGACCGGCAGACGGCGGACGGTGAATACGCGGTGTGCGTGACCTACGAGGGTGCCTGCGTGGCCCTGCTGGACGACGGCGCAACCAACCTGAAGCTGGTTTATCCCGAGGAAGGCGCCGTCTGGCTGCCGTCCGGCGTCGCCATTGTGGACAACTGCAAAAACGCCGAAAACGCCAAAAAGTTTGTGGACTTTTTGATCTCGGAAGAAGGCCAGAATTGCTACGCGCAGACCTCGATCCGCCCGATTCTGGACGGCGTGCAGAACGCCAGCCCCAACATCCCCCCTTTCTCTGAGCTGAACGTGGCCATTGAGGACATTGAATACTGCAGCAGCATGAAGGCCGAGTGGCTTGCGCGCTGGACCGACCTGGTCACCCAGTGACCGCCGGCCCTCCATGATGCTTCACAGGATGGAGAACAAACATGAGTGTTACAATCGGGATCAAAAACGCGGTGAAGCGTTACGGAGAGAACACTGTGATCAAAAATCTTTCGCTGGACATCAAGGAGAGTGAATTTTTCACTCTCCTTGGTCCTTCGGGCTGCGGCAAAACCACGCTGCTGCGAATGATCGCGGGGTTCAACTCCATTGAAGGCGGAGATTTCTTTTTCGGCGATCGGCGGGTGAACGACATGGACCCCGCCAAGCGCAACATTGGCATGGTGTTCCAGAACTATGCGATCTTTCCCAACATGACCGTGCGGGAAAATGTGGAGTTCGGCCTGAAAAACCGAAAGATCGACAAAAAGCAGCGCGAAGAGGAAACCGAAAAATTCCTCAGGCTGATGCAGATCGAAGAATACCGCGACCGCCGGCCGGACCGGCTGTCCGGCGGGCAGCAGCAGCGCGTTGCGCTGGCGCGGGCGCTGGTCATCCAGCCGGATGTCCTTTTAATGGACGAGCCCCTCTCCAACCTGGACGCCAAGCTGCGGGTTGAAATGCGCACGGTGATCAAGGAGATTCAAAACCGCATCGGCATTACCACCGTATACGTCACCCACGACCAGGAAGAGGCCATGGCGGTATCCGACCGCATTGCGGTCATGAACGGCGGCGTGATCCAGCAGGTCGGGGCGCCCCGGGCGCTGTATCAGCGGCCCCGCAACATTTTTGTGGCCACCTTCATCGGCAGGACCAATATCCTGGACGCCCAGCTGCACCAGGAGGGCGGGCGCTACAGCCTGGCGTTCGGCGGCGGCTACACCGTGGAGGCGCCGCACATCCGCCCGGGCACAGCGCCGCAGCCGGTCAAGGTGTCGGTGCGGCCGGAAGAATTTGTGCTGCACCCGCACCCCGGCGGCGCAGGCTTGCCCGCCTGTGTGGACGACAGCGTTTTCCTGGGCCTGAACACCCACTACTTCGCGCATTTGGAAAGCGGCGAGAAGGTCGAGATCGTGGAGGAATCCGAGATCGGAAAGGTGATCGAAAAGGGCACGGCGATCCGCCTGGAGGTAAAAAAGCAAAAGATCAATGTCTTTTCGCAGGGCGGTGAAACTTCGCTGATGGAAGAGGGAGGCGGGGTGGCGCCATGAAAAGGGCAATGGGCGGAAAAACCGCCGGCAGCAGGCGCGATGTCTGGCTGCTTATCTCCATCGTCATCCTGTGCCTTTATGCGCTGTTTTTGATCTACCCGCTGTTTATGGTGCTGCGCAACGCGGTGGTGAGCGAGAGCGGCGCGTTTACCCTTTCCCATTTTGTCAAATTCTTCTCCAAGCGGTACTACATTTCCACCATGGCAAACTCCTTCGCCCTCAGCGTGAGCGTAACAGCCTTTTCGCTGCTCCTCGGCCTGCCGCTGGCCTATTTTTATAATCTGTACGAGATCAAGGGCGCGCGGGTTTTGCAGATCTTCATTATTTTGTGCAGCATGTCTGCGCCGTTTGTGGGCGCGTATTCCTGGATTTTGCTGCTGGGGCGCAACGGGGTGATCACCAATCTGTTCAAAAACCTTCTGGGCGCCACCATTCCCAGCATCTACGGGTTCCACGGCATTGTGCTTGTGCTCTGTTCGCAGATGTTCCCGCTGGTGTTTTTGTATGTGTCCGGCGCGCTGCGCAATGTGGACAACACCCTTCTGGAAGCCAGCGAAAACATGGGCTGCAGCGGGGCCAAGCGCTTTTTCACGGTGGTCATTCCCCTGTGCGCGCCTTCGGTCATTGCGGCAATGCTGATGGTCTTTATGCGCGCCTTTGCGGATTTTGGAACGCCCATGTTCATCGGCGAGGGCTACCGCACCTTCCCGGTGGAACTGTACAACTCGTTTATCAGCGAAACCGGCGGCGACACGCATTTTGCGGCGGCCTTGGCGGTAATTGCGATCGTGATAACGGCCCTGGTCTTTTTGATCCAGCGCTATGTGAACAACCGCTTTCAGTTCACCATGAGCGCCCTGCACCCCATCGAGCGCAGAAAGGCCAAAGGGCTGCACAATGTTCTCATCCACGCCTTCTGTTATCTGGTGGTCCTGTTTGGGTATGCGCCGCAGCTGTATGTGATCTACACCTCGTTCCAAAACACTTCGGGCAAGATCTTTGTGCAGGGCTACTCGCTGAACAGCTACAGGGAGGCGCTGGCGCAGCTTCAAAACGCGATCCCCAACACCTTCCTGATCGGCGGCGTGGCGCTGCTTTTCATTGTGGCGACCTCGGTGCTGGTGGCGTATCTTGTGGTGCGCAGAAACAATTTTGTCAACCGGTTTATTGATACGCTGTCCATGATCCCCTACGTGATCCCCGGCGCGGTGATCGGCATTGCAATGATCATCTCCTTCAACAAAAAGCCGCTGGTCCTGGTGGGCACGGCCGCCATCATGATCATTGCGCTGGTGATCCGCCGCAACGCCTATACCATCCGCTCCTCGGTGGCGATTTTGCAGCAGATCCCCCTCTCTGTGGAAGAGGCGGCCAGCTCGCTGGGCAGCAGCAAGCTCAAGACCTTTTTCCGGGTCACAATGCCCATGATGGGCAACGGCATCATCTCGGGCGCGCTGCTCAGCTGGATCGCCATCATCACCGAGCTGGCCACCGGCATCCTTCTGTACAACTACCGCACCACCACGCTGACCATCGAAATTTTCACCGCGGTGCTGCGCGGCAATTACGGGATCGCCGCGGCAATGGCGTGCATCCTTACCGTGATGACCACCATCTCCCTGCTGCTGTTCATGAAGATCTCCAAAAACAAGGACATCACGTTCTGATGCCCGCGCGGCTTCACCCGCGCCGAACAGACGATCAGGAAGGAACGACAGATGAAAAAAGTGATTCTGGTGTCGCTGGACGCCCTTGCCGGAGGCGAGTACGAGCTGATCCGCCAGCTTCCAGGCTTTTCAAAGCTGCTGGCGCGGGGCGCCTGCTGCCCCCAGGAGGAATCGGTTTACCCCACGCTCACCTACCCCTGCCACGCAAGCATGGTAACGGGCTGCACCCCCGGGGTGCACGGCATCGTGAACAACCACGCGTTTCATCCCGGCGCCCGCATTCCCCACTGGAACTTCTACGCCACCCGCCTGAAAAAACCCGCGCTCTGGGATTATGCGAACCGCGCCGGCAAAAAGACCCTGTCCATGTCCTGGCCGGTCAGCGCGGGCGGCGCCATCCGCTGGTCCATGCCGGAAATGACCCCGGCAAAGCCCAAAATATGGAACGCCGACAGCTTCCTCAAACAGCTGTGGGTGTTTGCCAAATACGGGACGCCCCTGTTCGCCATCCGAACCCTTTTGGGCCGCCGCGGGCTGCCGAAGGCCTGGTTCCTGGGCAGGCAGCCGCAGCTGGACGAATGTATGCTGGCGGCCTTTTTGCAGGCGCTGGAGCGTTACCCCTTTGATATCGCCCTGCTCCACGTCTACGGAATGGACGACGCCAAGCACCAGCACGGGACCGACAGCCCGCAGGCGCACGCCTTTTTAAAAAAGTACGATGCATTTGTGGAAAAGCTGCTGGAATATGCGGACGCCCAGCGGGAAAAAGGAAACAGCGTTCTGCTGCTGATCACGGGCGACCACTCGCAGCGAAACGCCCACAGCATGATCCACGGAAATTTCCTTCTGGAACAAATGGGCCTGTGCAAGGTGGAAAACGGAAAGCTCGTGTCCTGGAAAGCCTGCGTAGACAGCGGGGATGGAATGGCCTATGTGTATTTGAACCACATCCAGGAGGGGCAGGAGAAAGCGCAGCTTCTGGCCCGGATCCGGGAAAGGTTCCTCTCCCATCCCGGGGTCGCCGCCGTTCTGGAACCCGAAGAATTTATCCCCCTGGGCTGCGACCCGGCCGCCGCCCTGGTGCTGGAAGGCGCGGACGGCTATGGGTTTGCCAAGGGGGCCCCAGCCCCGGGGAACGAGCCCGACGGCGACGGCGTTTCCCATGACGCGCCCCGCGCGCTGCACGGCTACCTGCCCTCGCGCGGGGATTACCGCACCATGCTGCTGGCCTGCGGCGACGGCGTTCGCCACGGGACCATCCCGCGCATGAGCATTATGGACCTTCTGCCCACCATCTGCAAATGGATGGACATCCCGCTGGACGAACACGTGCAGGGGCGGGTGGTTGAAGAACTGTTCTGCGAACCGTGAGCGAAAAAAAGAAAACAGGGCCGCTGCAAAAAGAAAATTTTGCAGCGGCCCTGTTCTTTTTTCGCGGCGGCGCTCAGCCTTCGCCGCCCATAAAGTCCTTCAGGTACACGGCGGCGCTGCGGCTCATCTCCCGCGAAAACCCGCTCTCGTATTTGCGTTTTGCAAACGCCTGCACCCAGGCCTCAAACTGGAAGGCCTTCTTCCCCTCCCGTGCCGCCCGCTGTGCAAGGGCGGCGCGGTGCTCCTCGTCGGTCTTTTCCCGGTAAACATTCTCGCACACGATGTATTCCGGCGCAAACCGGGCGGGCTTTGGCCGCTCCTGCTGCTGGCGGGTGGGGCGGCCCATCACCAGCATGGCGGCGGGCAGCACGTGGGCAGGCAGGCGCAGCGCGGCGCGCATGGCCTCGCACTGCTCCAGCACGTCCCCAATGTAGCAGCTGCCCAGCCCCAGGCTCCCGGCGGCCGTGACCGCGTTTTGGGCGGCAATGCAGGCGTCGGCCACCGCCAGCAGCGCGTCCCCCGCCCCCGGCCCGCGCACCTTGCAGCCCGCGGCGCGATACACCTGCGGCCAGCGGTGGCAGTCGGCCAAAAACACCAGCACCACCGGCGCGGTGGCAATAAAGGGCTGGTGATCGCACAGTTCGGCCAGCCGTTCCTTCAGCGCCGGGTCGGTCACGTCCAAAATGGTGTAAAGCTGCTGGCAGCCGGCGGTGGGCGCCTCAAATGCCGCGCCCAGTACCGCCTGCTTTTCCGCCTCGGTCACCGGCTCCTCCGTGAATACCCGCACGCTTTTGCGCGCGGCAAGCTCCCGCAGTATCTCGTTCATCACACTTCGCTTCCTTTCCGCCGGGGCGCCCGCCGCGCCCCCTGCCTTTTATCAGCTTACCACAAGGTGAATTTTTTGAAAAGAGCGCCTCTTCCCCGCTGACAAAACCCGCCGCTTGTGCTATGATAAAAACGCAGTGACCCGCTAGGAAACGTGGCATTTTATGGAATTTTCGTTTTTCCTGTGTTTTCCGCCCGCCGCTGCTTCAAACTGAACAAAGGGGCCCCCGCCGGGCCCCGGGAGAGGAGATCACCCACCATGAAAACGCTCAAACTGCGGGACGGCTTTTACTGGACCGGCATCATCGACGATCAGCTGCGCGTGTTCGACATTGTAATGTACACCGAATTCGGCACCACCTACAACTCCTACGCGCTCACCACCGGCGGCAAGACCGTGCTGTTCGAAACCGCCAAGGTCAAATTTTTCGACGAATACCTGGACAAGCTGCGCCAGGTCATCGATGTGAACTCCATCGATTACCTGGTCATGAGCCACACCGAGCCGGACCACGCGGGCAGCGTGGAAAAGCTGCTGGACTACAGCCCCCAGATGAAGATCCTTGCCACCCCCTGCGCCGTCGGCTTTTTAAAAGAGATCGTGAACCGCGATTTTGTAAGCCTGCCGGTCAAGGACGGCCAGCAGATGAAGATCGGCGAGCGCACCCTGCGCTTTATGGCGGTGCCGAACCTCCACTGGCCCGACACCATGTATACCTTTATCGAGGAGGAGCAGATCCTTGTTACCTGCGATTCCTTCGGCGCGCACTACTGCCTGCCCGAAGTGCTGCGCAGCAAGGTGCAGAACGAGCAGGATTACCAAAAGGCCCTGAAATATTATTTCGACTGCATCATCGGCCCCTTCAAGCCCTTCATGCTGCGGGCGCTGGACCGGGTGGAGCCGCTGGACGTGACCCTGGTGTGCACCGGCCACGGCCCCGTGCTGGACAGCCGCATCCGCGAGACCTTCGCCCAGTACCGCCAGTGGTCCACCATTAAAAACCCCAACGGCAAAAAGACCGTGATCATTCCCTACGTCAGCGCCTACGGCTACACCGGCCAGTTGGCCGAGGCCATTGCCCAGGGCATCGCCGCCAGCGGCGACGTGGCGGTGCGCCGCTACGACATGGTGGAGGCCGACCCCGCCAAGGTGGAAGAGGAACTGCTGTTTGCCGACGGCTTTCTGCTCGGCACCCCCACCATTGTGGGGCAGGCTTTGCGCCCCATTTGGGAGCTCACGCTGGAAATGTTCCCCGCCACCCACGGCGGCAAGCTGGCGGGCGCCTTCGGCAGCTACGGCTGGAGCGGCGAGGGCGTGCCCAACATTACCGAGCGGCTGCGCCAGCTCAAGCTCAAGGTGGTCGACGGCTTCCGGGTGCGCTTCAAGCCCAGCGAGGCCGACCTGGTGGGCGCCTACGAATACGGCTACCAGTTCGGCTGCCGCCTGCTGGACAAGCCCCTTGCCCCTCCCGAGAAAAAGGGCGGCCGCAAGCTGGTCAAATGCCTTGTGTGCGGCGAAATTTTCGACGCCTCGCTGGATGTGTGCCCGGTGTGCGGCGTGGGCCGCGAAAACTTTGTTCCTGTGGAAGACGCCGCCACCGGCTACCGGCGCGACAGCCAAGAGTACTATCTGATCCTGGGCGGCGGCGCGGCGGCGCTGAACGCGGCCCGGGCCATCCGCGAGCGGGACACCACCGGCAGCATCGTCATGGTGTCGGAAGAGCCGTACGCCCCCTACAACCGGCCCATGCTCACCAAGGCCCTGCTGGCCGGGCTCACCCCCGAACAGCTGGCCATGGAGAGCCCGGAATGGTACCAGGAAAACCGCGTCTACCAGGTGCTGGGCAAACGGGCGGAACAGGTAGACCTTGCAAAGCGCGAGGTCACCCTTTCGGGCGGTGAGGTGCTGCAGTTCACAAAGCTGATCTACGCCCTGGGCAGCGAGTGCTTCATCCCGCCCATGCCCGGCAGCGAACTGGAGGGCGTGGTGGCCGTGCGCCGCCTGGCGGACGTGCGCAGGGTCGAAGCCCTGATGAAACAGACCAAACACGCCGTGGTTATCGGCGGCGGCGTGCTGGGCCTGGAGGCCGCCTGGGAACTGAAAAAGGCCGGCCTTTCCGTTACCGTGCTGGAGGTGGCTCCCCGCCTGATGCCCCGCCAGCTGGACGAAACCGCCGCCGCCCTGCTCACCGCCGCCGCCGAAAAGGCGGGCATTGCGGTGCGCACCGGCGCAGCGGTAAAGGCCATCCAGGGCAGCGGCCGGGCCGAGGCCGTTGTGCTGGAAAACGGCGAGCGGTTCCAGGCCGGGCTGGTGATCGTGTCCGCCGGGGTGCGGGCAAACACTGCCCTTGCCGGCGCCATGGGCCTGCAAACAGGCCGCGCCGTGCTTGTGAACGAGCGCATGGAAACCAGCGCCCCGGGCGTGTACGCCTGCGGCGACTGCGCCGAATACCAGGGTATGAACCTTGCCAACTGGGCGCAGGCTGTGGACCAGGGCAAGGTGGCCGGCGCCAACGCCGCGGGCGAGGCGCTCACCTACGCCCCCACCCTGATGGGGCTGACCTTCCAGGGCATGAACACCGCCCTGTTCGCCGCGGGCGACAACGGCTCCAACCCCGCGCTGCTGTACAAAACCCTGGAATTCCGCGACGCGGGCAAGGGCCAGTACCGCAAGTTCTACTTTTTGAACGACCGGCTGTGCGGCGGCATCCTTTTGGGCGACACCAGCGCCATGGCCGCCCTCACCGCCGCGCTGCAAAGCCACGCCACCTACAAGCAGATGCGCGAGAGCGAACTGATGGGTTAAGGCGCTTTCCTTTCGGCAGCCGATCCACGTTAAAACGCCCGGGGCAGGCAAATTGTCTGCCCCGGGCGTTCCGTTTGTCCAAACACAAGGCGTATTTTCGGCTAAAATAGGATACGCTTCATATTATAGCCGAAGTTTAGATTGGCCCTTGCCCGGCAGAAATGTTCTTTGAAAAGCCCTTGGGGCATGGTCTGTACGCCCAGTGTTGGCCCTCGTGGCACCGGATAAGCGCGCCCTCCGCCGCTAGCCCTGTAAGGATGCGGTTTGCCGTAGCCGCTGATACGCTGCACATCCCGCGGACATCCGCATTCCTGATAAACGCGTGCGTTTTCAAAAACGCCTCAATCTGCCTGCGGCGGAGCTCCGCTTTCTCCATCGCTGCATCGCTCATTTCATCGCTCATGCAGGCCGCATCCATGAGCGATGCTTTGATTGCCGACAGCATGAACTCAATAAATTCTGTGGACTCCCCGGCGTCGTTGGAGGCATTGATGGCTGTATAATACTCCTGCTGCCGGTCGTGAATGATCGATTCCACCGGCAGCCAGGCAAAGGCGGGGTTCCATTTGGAAAGAAGCAGCGTATGCCACAGCCGGCCCACCCGGCCATTTCCGTCGGCAAAGGGGTGGATCAGTTCAAATTCATAGTGGAACACACAGCTGCGGATCAGCATGTGAACCTCGCTGTTCTTCACCCAATCCAGCAGTTCCATCACCAAATCCGGAACATACTGGGGCAAGGTGCCGAAATGCAGCACGTGCCCCGCCTGATCCACAACGCCAACGGGCCGGGTGCGGAACATCCCCGCCTCCTCCACCAATCCCCGTGTCATAACGCCATGGGCTGTCAGTAAACTGTCTGTGGAATAGGGGTCCAGCTCGTCCAGCCGCTCGTAGATCTCATAAGCATTTTTCACCTCCGCAATGTCTTTCGGGGGCGCAAGAACATGCTTTCCGTTCACAACCGCCGTTACCTGTTCCAAACTAAGCGTGTTTTGCTCGATCGCCAAAGACCCGTGGATCGTGCGGATGCGGTTGGCCCGCCGCAGGGTGGGGCTGGCCGAAAACCGATTCGCGGCTGTGAGCCGGCCCACCAGTTCCGCGATCTCCGCAATATCGCCGATCATTGTGTTTGTGATCTGAAAAGGCGGCTTTTTATTTGTCATATCACTACCTCGTATGCCGATATGCTTTTAATGGAAGTATACCATGTTTTTGTGGCCCAAACAACACATCGCTCATTTCATCGCTCAACATCGGCGCGCCGCCTCTCCTGAAAATCTGCAAAGCACCCCCGGAAAAGCAGCAGCTTTTCCGGGGGTGCTTTTTCTCTTTTACTTTATTTCTTCGCTCTCTTCTGCCGCTTTTCGATCTCTTCCAACCCCAATCGAATAAGATCCAAAGTTGCAGCAGAACGGCTTGGGTAACGATTCTCAAAGCGGAAATCGTCAATTCGCTTTAGCAGCTCTTCATCCACAATCACAGTATAGCGCGGTTTTTCAGTTGGCATCACAATCACCCCTATGGTTCATATTATGCATGAGTTCATATATCCTGTCAAGCATGAACAGTTTTCTTTAAGGAGTTGACAGGTTCATACCCTATGAACTATAATAAAATTAAGTTCATACGTTCATACCCGAAGGGAGAGATAACGAAGATGCCATTGGAACATAAACGATTAACCTTTGTAGTAACGCCCGAGCTGGAACCCGTGATTGATAAAGCAAAGAAAATATTCTATAACTATACTCAATCTGATATGATACGAACCCTTATCATTGCCGGATTGGATTCTCTTGATAATGATGAAGAGTGTCAAGAATCCGTTCACCAGTCAGAAGATTTTTCTACATAACTTTATAATTTATCCAGTGGTTCTTAAAAATTTCATAAAAGGTGGAAACCCAACAATATGAATGTCCAGCCATACACGAAAAAACAGAAGTCTGAAATAGAAAAAGTCCGTGCAGCCTTTCAGGACTATATCCAAAACAGCGGTTACATTGACCTGCTGTGGTCGGATAAGGTGGGCTATGTTTTGCTGCCGCTCAACCCGGAAAGCGAGGATGGGTTCCGGGTTGAATCAGAGCCCGAACTGATCGAAAACGCAGAAATGCTTTGCGAGCGGCTGTTCACCGAGATTTTTTACGACGTGATAAACTTTTCGGGGAAAGGGCATGATACCGACCAAGCCGACGACGAGGAGCGGGCCGAGGTACAGCGGCGGCTGAGCCCCTATATCGAGCAGTTTCCGGAATACAAAAGCCTTGCCGAGCCGCTTTATGAATAGCGGTTTTCAGCGGCCGGCGAAGAATACAGCACAACAAAATTGGGAGGTTAACATGAAGATCAGTATGGTAAGAAGGGCCGACGCCCTGGGCAGGATGGTGCTGCCCGAAGAAATACGGAACGCGCTGGGCATTGCCGAGGGCACCTCGGTGCGCCTTACGCTGGACGGCGGGCGGGTGACGCTGGAAAAGGAAACGCCCCAGTGCGCCCTTTGCGGCTCTACTGAAAACCTGTGCGTGCAGGGAGAAAACGCAGTTTGTGAGAAATGCGTTAACTCAATTGCGAAGATTTAAGCCTTCTGATTTATCCGCAAGAAGTGCCAGAAATGCAATCATCTATGCTTGACAGGATATATGAACTTGTGCATAATATGAACCATAGGGGTGATTATGATGCCAACAACAAAGCCGCATTATACTGTAATCGTAGATGAAGAGCTTTTTAAAAGGATTGAGGATTTTCGCTTTAAAAATCGTTATCCAAGCCGTTCCGCAGCAACTGTAGACCTCATTTTACTGGGTATGAAAGCGATTGAAGAACAACAGAAAAAATCCAAAGGTGAAAGTGATTAGCATATTAGCTTTATTTAAAAATATATAAAATCACCTGTCAACGGAGGGGGACGCCGCCGGGTCATATGGCCCAGCGGCGTTCCCCCTTTTGTCGGCTTGCACCTTTCCTGAATTGCTCCTCCTTCTTTTTCATATTTCACAAGGAGCGGCTTTTTCCCTCGCCCGTTTATTTCCCTCCGCCGCGGCCCATCCTGTGGGTGAGGTGGTAACAAACATGACTTCGATTTGGGGAAACAGCCTTTCCGGCATTGACCAGGGGCCTTTGCAGCAGGACCTTCAAACCCAGGTGCTGATCATCGGCGCGGGCATGGCCGGCATCCTGCTTGCAGACAGCCTGCGCCAGCGGGGCGTGCCGGTGGTCCTGGTGGACGCGGGCCTGCCCGCCAGCGGCCAGACCTGCCGCACCACGGCCAAGATCACGGCGCAGCACGGCGCGCTTTACAGCACGCTGGAAGAAACGCTGGGCGCGCAGCAGGCGGCCCAGTACGCCGCCGCAAACCGGCAGGCCGTCGAGCGCTATGCCCAGCTTGTTCGGCAGCGCGGCATTTCCTGCGGGCTTGTGCGCTGCCCGGCCTTTTTGTATTCGGTGGCGGACGCCGGCGCCATGCAGCGCGAGGCGGCGGCCCAGCAGCGCGCCGGGCTCGGCGCCCGCTTCACCACCGGCACCGAGCTTCCCTTCCCAGTGGCCGGCGCGGTGGAGGTAAAGGGCCAGGCGCGCTTCCATCCGCTCCAGTTTTTAACCGCGCTGGCCCAGCCCCTCACCATTTACAGCCACAGCCGGGTGCTCCGGGTCGAGGGCTGCTGTGCCCAGCTGGAAAATGGCCGCACCATCACCGCCCGGCAGATCGTGTTCGCCTGCCACTACCCCTTTGTGAATGCGCCGGGCTTTTATTTTGCCCGCATGCACCAGGAGCGCAGCTATGTGCTGGCCCTCCAAGGCGCCATGCAGCCCCGGGGCATGTACCTGGGCGTGGACCCGGAAAACGGCTGGTCGCTGCGCACCGCCGGGGAGTTTTTGCTGTTCGGCGGGGCCGGCCACCGCACCGGCGAAAACCGGGCGGGCGGGCGTTACGACGCGCTGCTCCAAAAAGCCCGCGAGCTTTGGCCCGGCTGCACCCCGGCGGCCCGCTGGTCCGCGCAGGACTGCATGACCCTGGACGGAATGCCCTACATCGGCATTTTCGCCCCCTCCCAGCCAAACTGGTACGTTGCCACCGGCTTTGGCAAGTGGGGCATGACCGGCTCCATGGTGGCGGCCATGGTGCTGGCGCCGCTGCTGTGCGGCGAAGCCCCGCCCTTCGGCGGGCTCTTCTCGCCCTCGCGCTTTACGCCCGCGGCCAGCGCCGGCGCCTTTGCGCACGACGCCGCCCATGCGGTGCGCGACCTTTCCCGGCAGTGGTTCGGCGCGGCCCGGGCGGCGGCCGATGCGCTGCCTTTGGGGCACGGCGGCGTGGTGGAGGTGGAAGGCGAAAAGGTGGGCGCTTACCGGGCGCCGGGCGGCGAATTTTATTTTGTTTCCACCCGCTGCCCGCACCTGGGCTGCCAGCTGGAATGGAACCCGGACGAAAAAAGCTGGGATTGCCCCTGCCATGGCTCGCGCTTTGATTTTCGCGGCCAGCTGCTCGACGGCCCTGCCCAGCACTCCATTCTGCTGGACGGCCCCGTCACCCCTGAATAGCGCCCGCAGCGGGCCTAACTTGTTGAATGGTGGCATTGCGGCCACCGCTCATTTTTTACACGCAAACAATCACCAATTTTTCTTGCTTTATAAATTAACCTGCCCAACAAGAAGAGGGGCGCCGCCGGGTCACATAGCCCGGCGGCGCCCCTCTTCTTGGCAAAACCGCTATAAAGACGCTCAAGCAAAAACGGAAAAATTTCACAGAACGGCATTATTTACTTTGGTGCTACATTTGTGTATAATAGTAGCACCAAAGGGAAGGAAAGTGATGGAATGACGGGGCTTGAACGTTTGGAACAAATGTTGGAAGAACATGGCGGAATGCTGCAAACCGCACAAGTTACGGCAGCAGGTATCTCAAAGCCAATTTTTTATGATTTTATCAGAGAAAAAAATTTGGAGCGGGCAGCGCATGGCGTCTATGTATCATCGGACGCTTGGGTAGATGCTATGTATCTCATTCACCTGCGTTGTGGTCAGGCTGTTTTTTCCCATGAAACGGCTTTGTTTTTTCATAATCTTACAGACCGCGAGCCTTCCCCTTATTCCGTTACAGTAAAGCGGGGGTATAGTCCCTCACGGCTGAAAGCCGATGGGATTGCGGTCTATACAATCAAACCGGAGTTGCATGAGATCGGCATTACCCATTTGCAAACGCCATTCGGTCACATGGTATCTGTTTACAATATGGAGCGTACCATCTGCGACTTGGTCCGCTGCCGAAGCAAAATAGAAATTCAAACCATGCAAGGCGCATTAAAACAATATGTCCTTCGGAAGGACAAGAATCTGCGCGTGTTGATCCGCTATGCCGGGCTGTTTCACATTGAAAAGATTTTAAGCCAATACTTGGAGGTACTGCTATGATAAAAACGGCGAGGCAGCTGAAAGACCTGATTCGCAATCTGTCAAAAGAAAAAACTGCTGATGCGCAGATTTTAATGCGAAATTATATGATGGAGCGTTTTCTGGAACGTATTTCTCTTTCTGAATATCGGGATAAATTCATTTTAAAAGGCGGTATGCTGGTGGCCGCTATGGTCGGGCTGGATGTCCGTTCCACAATGGATATGGACGCAACGATCAAAGGGGCGAATGTGAATGTGGAAGATGTGGAAAAGCTGATTTCTTCAATTATAACCATCCAAATCGACGATGGCGTTATCTTTCAAATAAAAAGCATTTCAGAAATCATGGACGAAGCGGAATATCCCGGAGTCCGCGTCAGCATGACCGCTTTATTTGATCGTGTGATAACACCACTGAAAATTGATATTTCCACCGGGGATGTGATTACACCCAGCGAAGTTCGATATAACTTCAAGCTCATGTTGGAGGAACGGACAATTGATATTTGGGCGTATAACTTGGAAACAGTACTGGCTGAAAAGCTGGAAACTATGCTCACCCGAGCGGTCACCAACACACGGATGAGAGATTTTTATGATATTTATGTTTTGCAGCAACTTTATGGAAAAACATTAGATCAAGCCGTTCTGCGGGATGCGTTGCTGGCAACCGCCCATAAACGAGGAACAGAGCGCCATCTGGCACAAGGGGCGGATATCATTAACGAAGTGGAAAACAGCCCGGTTATGCAGCGGCTTTGGGCGGCTTATCAGAAGAAGTTTTCTTATGCAGCTGATGTGGGCTGGAACAGTGCCATGGCCGCGGTGCGGGAATTATATGAATTTTTTTAACAGGCTAAACCAGCGCCGCCCCGGGCCGTAACGGTCCGGGGCGGCGCTGGCTGTGCAATGCCGTTTTATCCGTATTTATTCGTAGCGCAGCGCCTCAATGGGGTCCAGCTTGGCGGCCTTGTTCGCCGGGTAGTACCCAAAGAACACGCCGATCGCCATGGAAAAGCCCACCGCGCCCAAAATTGTGCCAAAGCTCACCTTTGCGGGCGCGCCCAAAAAGCTTGCGCCCACGCTGCCAAGCCCCATGCCCACCAGAATACCCAGCACGCCGCCGATGGCGCAGATGATGATGGACTCCACAATGAACTGGGTGCGGATGGCGCTGTTCTTGGCGCCCAGGGCCTTGCGCACGCCGATCTCGCGGGTGCGCTCGGTAATGCTTACCAGCATGATGTTCATCACGCCGATGCCGCCCACCAAAAGGCTGATGCCCGCAATGATGCCAATGGCGATCGAGATGGTGTCCAGCACGCTGGTGATCGAGGCCATCTCGTTTTGCAGGTTGTAGGCCCGCACCATGAAATTCTCGTTGTTTTTATAATAGGTCTCGTCAAAAAATGCCTCGATGCGCGCCGCCAGGTCGTTGCCGTCCACCCCCGGCTGGGGCACCAGCTCCACCGAGAAATACCGGTCGCCCCACTCATCTTTCATGGTTGCGTTCGGCACATACATCTCGGTGGTGGTGTCCTTGCTGGTGGTGGGGCCGGCGCCGCCCAAAAAGATGCCCTGCATCTGGTAGTGATACACGCCCACAATGGCGTACTCTTTCACCTCGTTGCCGCTGGCCAGCGAGATGGTCTTGCCCAGCGCGGCGTTCGCGTCGCCGCCGAACATGTTGTCCACCACCAAATCGCTCACCACGGCCACCTTGCGCGCGCCCTCCATGTCGCTCTCGCGCAGCGCACGGCCCGCCACCATATCCACCTTGTCGGCAACAAAAAAGTCCGGGTTCACGCCCACGGTCTGCAGGTTCGCGTACAGGCGGCCGTCCTGGGCCTTGCCGCTGCCGCCGTAGTTGGCAATGATCAGCGCCTTGATCTGCTGCGAAAAGCGCTGCCGCAGCGAATCCAGCATCTCGTCGCTGAGCAGGTCCTCCTCGTAGTAACTCACCGAGTTGGAATAGTTCCCGTTTTCATCCGGGCGCTGGTTCACGCCCACCTGCAGGTTGTTGCCGCCCAGCGATACCAGGCTGTCGCTCACCGAGCTGGTGAGCGAGTTGCCCACCGTAACAATGGCGATCACCGACCCGATGCCGATGATGATGCCCAGCATGGTGAGCAGGGCCCGCATTTTGTTGGTCATCAGGCCCGAAAGGGCCAGTTTTATGTTTTCCCAGATCATTCGGCCGCGCCCCCCTTCCGTTCACTCACGATCTCGCCGTCCAGCAGGGTCACGATGCGCTCGCACTCGGCGGCCAGCTCCTGGCTGTGGGTGATCAGCAGGATGGTTTTCCCCTGTTCCCTGTGCAGCTTGTGGAAAATATCCATCACCACCCGGCCGGTGGCCGAATCCAGCGCGCCGGTGGGCTCGTCGGCTAGCAGCACCGCCGGGTCGTTGGCCATGGCGCGGGCAATCGCCACCCGCTGCTTCTGCCCGCCCGAAAGCTCGCTTGGCTGGTGGTTCATGCGGTCGCCCATGCCCACAAGCTCCAGCAGCTCTTTGGCCCGGGCGGCGCGCCGGGCGGCGGGCACGCCCGCATACAGCATGGGCAGCTCCACATTTTTGAGCGCGCTCACCCGGGCGATCAGGTTGAAGGTCTGGAACACAAAGCCTATTTTTTTGCAGCGCAGGGCCGAAAGCTCGTTGTCCCTTGCGGCGGTCATGTCCACCCCGTCCAGGATATAGCTCCCCTCGGTGGGCTTATCCAGCGCGCCGATGATGTTCATCATGGTGGATTTGCCGCTGCCGCTCTCGCCCACAATGGCCAAAAACTCCCCTTCCTGAACGGTCAGGTCAATGCCGTGCAGAATTTCCAGCTCGTTGGGGTGGCCGATGTAAAATCGCTTTACGATGCCCTCCATTTGAATGAGAGGGGCTTTTTGCTCCGCCATGGCTTAACCCTCCGCCATGGCGCCCGCGGCCATTGCCGCGCCCATGCCGCCGGCCTCGGCCAGGCTGCGCAGCTCCATGCCTTCTTCCAGGCCCTCGCCGCTGATCTCCACCGCCAGGTCGGTTTCCATGCCGGTGGTCACGGGAATGGGCTCAAACACGGCGCTGCCGTCGGCGCCCGTGCGCTTGGCGTACACCACAGCGCCGCCCTCGGCGCTGGTGCCCACCGTGTCCAGGGGCACGCTGAACACGCCCTTCTTTTCTTCCAGAATGATCTTGGCCCGGGCGGTCATGCCCAGGCGCAGCGCGTCGCTGGCGTCCTCCACGCTGAACTTCACCTGGTAAGTAGCCTCGCCCGAGGCGCTGAGCTCGGCCTTGGGCGCAATAAAGGTCACCTTGCCGTGGAACACGTCCTTGGCGCCGCTGGTAAAGGTGGCCGCCTGGCCCAGCTGGATCTGGTTCACATCGTACTCGCGCACCTGGGCCATGATCTCCAGGGCGGCCGGGTCCTCAATGGAGGCAATGTTGGTGGCGGGCGCGCCGGCCACCGCCTGGATCTCGGTAATCACCCCGGCGGCCGGCGCGGTGATCTCGCACTGGCTGCGCTGGCGTTTCAGGTCCTTCAGGTTCTGGGCGGTGGCGCTGGGCGTGCTCTGGGCCAGCATCGCGTTGCGCAGCGCGTCCTGCGCGTCCTCAATCGAAAGGCTTGCCTGGCGCATCAGGTCGTCCCAGGCGTCCTTGCCCATGTCGCCGTCGCCCCGGTCCTCATAGACTTTTTTCTGGTTGCGGGCGTCCTCCACCCGGCGCTGCGCCTGCGCCACCGCCAAATCGCTCTGCTGCTTTTCAGCCGAGAGGGCGGCCTGCAGGTTTTTGATCTGTTCGTCCAGGTCGGTGGTGTCCAGCCGGGCCACCACGTCGCCCTCGGCCACGGTGTCGCCCACCTTTACCAGCACCTCGCTCACCGGGTAGGTAAGCTTGGTGGCGGCCTGCGCCGCGTTGCCGGACTGCACGCTGCCGTTCGCAGACAGGGTGCGGGCCAGATCTCCCCGCTGCAGGGTCAGGGTCTGCACGTTTGCCTGCATGGCCTGGGCCGCCGCGGCCTGGGCGCGGCCGGCATACACCTGCCACACCACCACGGCCACAGCCAGCACGGCCAGCACGATCAGCAGCTTTTTGTGTTCGCTTATAAATCCAACGATCTTCTTCATTGCGTTCTACTCCTCTTTTGTGGGGCTGCCCGCCCCGGTTTTCCAAAACATTACACCCTCCATCTGGTGGAAGGTCAAGGCTTTTTTGAAAAAAGCCCCGCTCCCTTACTGTTCGTCGCCGCCGCGGCAAAGGTTCGGCTTTTTTCTTTTTGCGGCATATGGGCATGATACCGGCAAAGGGTAAAGGCCCCGGTAAAGAAAAGGGTAAAGAAATCGTATGGATTTTCCGCCCTTTTGCCCGCGGCACCCTTTTCTATAACGAGGCCTGCGGGCCTTTCTTTTCAAAAAAACACAAAAAACAGCCGCCGGGGCGGCAATTTTTATTCCCGGGCGGCGCGCCGGCGGTTTCCGCCCTTTGCCGGGGCCCGGCGCGCAGGGGCCCGCAGCACAAACGCCGGAGCCCGCAAAACCGCGTTCTCCGGCGCTTCGGCCCCTTTTATCCCTTTCGGTGTGGCCGGCGGCGGGGCAGGCAGGCCGCCAGATTTGCCGCCGACGCCGCGCAGATGATCCCCACCGCAATGGCGCCCGCCTCGGTGAGCACCAGCCGGGCATACTCCGCAAAGCGGTCCAGCTGCGCCCGCACCAAAAAGCTCATCATGTAGTAAAGGTCGCCCCCGGGGATCAGCGGGATCAGCATGGGCACCAGCAGCAGAATGACCGGCGCGCGCACGGCGCGGGCCAGCGCCTCGCTTGCCAGCGCGGCCGCCGCGGTGGCGCACAGCAGCGCCGTGAACCCGCCCTGGCCGTGGCAGGTGCAAACCAGATACACCGCCCACGAGAGCGCGCCGCCCAGCGCGGTCCAAACAAGGCGGCTGCCCCGGATGTTGAACAGCACGGCAAACCCCGCCGCGCCCACGGCCCCCATGGCCGTTTGGATGCAGTACCAGCCCATTGCCTTATCCCCCCGCCCGCAGCAGCACCACCGCAAAGCCCGCGGCCACCGCCAGCGCCTTGAGCACCGCCTCACACAGGCCCAGCAGCCCCGAAATGGTATCGCCGCCGATCATATCCCGCAGCGACACGGTCAGCCCCAGCCCCGGTATAAGCAGCATGATGTTGCCAATGATGATCTTTTCCGGGCTCACGCCCACCCCCAGCGCCGCAAGGGCCGCGGCGGCCAGCGCGGCAAAGGCGCTGCACAGAAGGTTCAGCAGCAGGTCGCCCAGCGGCAGCCGGCGGCCCAGCGCCAGCGCCC
>ERZ857882.1291-NODE-1291-length-29880-cov-7.937837_pt1 | contig 29880 bp, 28 predicted proteins | sample MGYA00519697_ERZ857882 | MGnify/ENA primary metagenome ERZ857882 (study PRJEB31778, sample SAMEA3449373) | human gut metagenome | biome: human gut; feature: human-associated habitat; material: faeces | place: United Kingdom | collected 2010/2012 ...
CAGTATTCCTTCGTTTTCCAAACTTTGAATTGGGACAAAAATCCTGGCTGAGCCTCCTTGTCAAATTATGCGGTGTTGCCCTAATTATCCGCTGCTGCCCTTGACGAAAAGCCGGAAAAATTGTAAAATTCAAATATCCTTCACATGTCGATACATATTTCTTCATATGTGGCGGGTAGAGTAAGGTAAGAAAAGAGAAGGAGGGAACCACCATGGACACCTTTACAAATAGCGAATATCCGGAAGAGAATCACCCGGCTTCCGAAGCGCAGGATGCTGCCCCTCAGGAGCCGCAAAAGGAAGCGGAACCCCAGAATCCGGCACCCCGGAGCGAGCCCCAGTCCGGCACCTATCACGCCGCCGGTACAGGCCGCAGGGAGTCTCCCTATGCCAATTCCCCGTACATGACGGGTCAGCCCCGGGCATATCAGTACCAGTACCAGCCCCAGACCCAGCCGCCTCAGAAGAAGGAACGCAAGTCCGGCAAGTCTCCCTGGAAGACCGTAATTGCCGTCGTCCTCGTCTTGGCGCTGGTGGCGACCGGCTGCCTGATCACGGCGTCCACCGTCAACAGCAGATGGGAGCAGAAAACCAACCAGATCACCCAGCAGCTGGGCAGACAGATTGACGATTTGCAGAAGCAGATCGACAGCGCCCCTTCCGGCACATCCGGTGCGCTCCCGGCGGCGGACGGCTCGGCCATGACCCCGGCGCAGCTGTATCAGAGCAACGTTGACAGCGTGGTGGCCATTTCCTGCACCATGCAGACCACCGCCTACGGCCAGAGCGTGGAGGGAACGTCCTCCGGTTCCGGCTTCATCCTGACGGAGGACGGCTATGTGGTGACCAATTACCACGTGGTGCAGAACGCGAGCAATATTACCGTCACCACTCACACCGGCGACGAGTACGACGCTACGGTGAAGGGCTACGACGCCACCAACGACGTGGCCGTTCTGAAGGTGGAAGCCGAGGGGCTGTCCGCCGCGACCATTGGCAGCAGCGGCAATCTTTCCATCGGCGACATGGTGGTCGCCATCGGCAATCCTCTTGGCCGTCTGGCTGCCACGGAGACCGTGGGCTACGTCAGCGGCATCAACCGGGAGGTCACCACCGACAATACCGTCATCAGCATGCTCCAGACCGACGCGGCCATCAATCCGGGCAACTCCGGCGGCCCGCTGTTCAATATGTACGGCGAGGTCATCGGCATTACCACGGCCAAATATTCCGGCACCACCAACTCCGGCGCGTCCATCGAGGGCATCGGCTTTGCCATCCCCATTGACGATGTGATGGGCATTATCTCCGACCTCATCGACTACGGCTACGTCACCGGCGCTTACATGGGCATCACCGTGAAGGACAACGACAAGGAAGCCGCCGCCCAGTTCGGCCTGCCCACGGACGGCGCATACGTCGTGGACGTGACGCCGGGCAGCAGCGCGGACAAGGCCGGTATCCAGTCCAAGGATCTGATCACCGCGGTGGACGATCATAAGATCACCACCAGAACCGACCTGACCCGTACCCTGCGGAACTACAAGGCAGGGGACACCGCCGAAATCACCGTCGTTCGCAGCGGCCGGGAGCTGACGCTGACCATCACCTTTGATGAAAAGCCCCACGACACCACTGTGGAAACTACTCCCCAGGAGGATTCCTCCATGCCCAGTGAAGGAAATTATGGCGACTGGTACGAATACTTCCGCCGTTTCTTCGGCGGCTGATGATTGAACAAAGCAGCAAATTGCCCCGGACATCCTTGGATGTCCGGGGCGTATTGTTTATGGAAATTACTTGCCCAGCAGCGCGGTAATGTCCGCGTCAGCCAGCGTGAAATTGGCTTCGCCGCCGGAGAGGGTCAGGCGGTAGACGTCCGAAGACGCGCCCTTGGCGATGACCTCGGCCAGAGAGAAGCTGACGGAGATGGTGCCGTTGGTGAAGGTGATGGTATCGATGCCCCGGCCTTGCAGGGTTTGCAGTCCGGAGACCGCGCCCTCCAGAATGGCGATGTCGGCCTGGGCGGTGAGCAGCAGAACGCCGTCCTCCTGCTTCGTCTCCACGGGGAGCGCCTTGCCAGTCTCGTCAATGACGCGATAGAGCGCCGCTTTCACCGGCTGGGGTTCAGCGGAGGCTGTCAGGAAGCTGCTGCGGGGCTTGGGCTGGGGGATGTCAAAGGTCGTTCCGGGGCCTAAGCGCTCGACGCTGCCGTCGGGGGACAGGCCGGAGGTACCCACATCCCCCTCCTGAGCATCGACGAGGGTTGTCCCCTGATGCGATCCGCCCGCGCCAATGGCCGCGCCTGCGCCGTCCATGCTGTCGCCCACGCCGCCGGCGGCCTTTACATTTGCACTGCCGGAAATGGAGATATTCTTTCCTTCTCCGGCGGCAGTGGAGTCGAGGTTACGGCAGCCGCCGCCGATTCCGGCGCTGCATGTGCCGCCTATGGCGATTACTTCGGCATCGGAAATGGTGATGTTTTCACCATTGGAGCCATAGCCTCCGCCGATACCCGCAGAGTAATTGCCGCCGACTGCTGTGACACGTCCGCCGGTGATTTTGATATTGGTGCCGCTGCCGGCATTCGAAGTCTGAGATCCGCCGCCGCCAATGCCTGCGCCGCCAATACGGCCGGGATCGTCTTGTTTCCCTACGGCTGTGACATTTCCGCCGGTGATGGTGATGTCGGAGGCGCTGCAGTCCCAGCCACCACCGATCCCTGCGCCGCCGCCGTTTCCGATGGCAAAAATATCGCCGCCGGTAATGGTGATGTTTTCGGCACCTGTGTTTTCACCGCCGCCGATACCCGCGCCGCCGTCGCCGCCGGTGGCTACCAGCTGGCCGGAGCCAGATTCGGAGCCGATGGTCAGATTGCCGCCGTTGCCCTTTTCCACACCGGCGCGTGTGTCTCCGCTTTGCAGGGTGTTGTCCAGTTCAACGTTCAGGTTGACGTTGCCGCCGCCCTCGGTTCTCACCGCCGCGTCGCCTGCGCCATTCGGCCCTGCGCCGCCGGTGGTGTCAATGTTGGTGTCCTCAAGGGTGACGTTGGCCGTCGCCCCTGTGTCCGCCCTGATGGTGACATTGTTGGTGGTGGAAGCGGAAGAATCCCGGTTCCGGATGACGGGGGCGGAATCCTCCTTGGTCACGCCGCCCTGGCTGACGCTCTGGCCGCTATCGGTGGCGGAGACGGTGATGCTGCCGTCCTCCAAGTACCAGGTATCCGCCATCGCGACGGTGGGCAGAAAGACCGCGATCAGTGCCAGAGAGACGAGCCGGGTCAAAAGTTTTCGGATGTTCATAGTGTTTCCTCCTTACAGCGGAAAGGTTCTGAAAGCTTCTGATGGTGTACAAACCATTTATATCATAGATCGGAAGAAATTGCAAGAGAAAAAAAGAATATATTTCGGGAGCGTCGGAGGAATGCCCCGGTTTCCCTGTTGCAAAGATTTCCCGTTTATGATAAGATAGGCATGATTATAAGCTGGAGGGGAACCATGGACGACGCGACTTTGAGAAATCAGATCGGCTCCAATATTGCCGCGTACCGCAAGCAGGCGGGACTGACCCAGGCGGGTCTGGCGGAAAAACTGAATTATTCCGACAAGGCCGTCTCCAAGTGGGAGCGGGGAGAATCCGTGCCGGATGTGATGACGCTGGTGCAGCTGGCGGAGCTGTTCCGGATACCCGTGGGGGAGCTGCTGGCCGACCCCGACGCTTTGCCGGGAAACCCCGGCACCCTGGAAAAAGCCATGACCCAGGTGTCCGAAAAGGCGCTGAAGCGCAAGGCCAATAAGAATGTGATATTAGCGCTGTCCTCCACGCTGGTGTGGTTCATTGCGCTGTTCGTATTCGTCATCATGTCCTCGTTCCACGCCGTGGAGCGCTACAGCTGGCTGGCGTTTTTCTACGCCGTGCCGGTCAACGCCATTGTGATGCTGAGTTTACTTTCGGCGTGGCACGATTTCCGGAAAAACCGGCTGCTGATCTCCGCCATCGTGTGGGGATTCCTGATCGCCATTCATATTTCCGGGCTGCTGATTTTCCGGTACAATTTCTGGAAAATCTACCTTCTGGGCATTCCGGGGCAGATCGCCATTTTCCTGTGGTTCCGGATGTTCCACCCGGTGAGCGAGAAAGCGGAGGGTACGGAGAATGGATAAGACGGAACTGCGCCGCCGGATTCGGGAGAAAAAACGGGCGATGACGCCGGAAGAAATTGAAGAGCGGAGCCGGGAGCTTGGCCGCAGGTTCGCCGCGACGGAAGCCTACCGCAGGGCAAAGACCATCTACGGCTACATGCCCTACAATCAGGAGGTGCGCACCGTCCCCATGCTGGAACAGGCGCTCCGGGACGGGAAAAAGGTGGCCGTACCCAAGTGCTGCGGCGACGAAATGAAGTTCATTTACCTGGACGACCTGACCAAGGTATCGAAGGGCTACGCCGGGATTCCGGAACCCATTGCGGACGAGCCGGTTGCCCATGACGAAACGGCGCTGGTGCTGATGCCCGGGCTGGCCTTTGACCCCCAGGGGCACCGCATCGGCTACGGCGGCGGGTTTTACGACAAATTCCTGTCCCGGGAACCGAACCATCCCACGCTGGCGCTGTGCTATGATTTTCAGATGCTGCCCCATCTGGACACCGAGGAACATGACATTCCCGTAGACGTGGTGCTTTGGGCTTGAATATAAGGAGAGAAAGATATGCAGTTTGTCATTGTTTTGCTGATTGCCGCCGCCGTGTTCGGGGTGTGCTATCTGGTGGATAAAGGGTTTACCAAGGCGTTCCGGGGCAAGGCGCAGCACCGTTCCGGCATGGCCGTCCGGGCAAATAAGCGCTTCGGCGTATTCGGCGTGGTGCTGACGGTGCTGGGCGTCTTCGCGGTCTGCATCGGCATCGGCGACGGGCCGGTGCTGATCGTGGGCGGCCTGATCGTGCTGGCCATGGGCGTATTTCTGGCGGTGTATTACCTGAGCTTCGGCATTTTTTACGACGGGGAAAGCTTCCTCATGTCCCGGTTCGGGAAGAAGGACGCCGAGCATCGGTACGAGGAAATTGTGGGGCAGAAGCTGTACGTGGTGCAGGGCGGCAGCGTCGTGGCGGAGCTGTACCTGAAGGATGGCTCCACCGTCAGCCTGCAATCCACCATGGACGGCGTGTATCCCTTCCTGGACACGGCCTTTGCCGGGTGGTGCCTTCAGACGGGTCGCGACCCGGAAAGCTGCGATTTCCACGACCCCAGCAAGAGCCTGTGGTTCCCGCCGGTGGAGGAAAGCTGATGGCGCACATTCCCAGCGGAACGACCCGGGAACTGGAGCTGGTCACCTTCCGGCAGGCGCTGGAAGCCGCCGATACCCCCAGCGACGAATACGACATCAAAAAATGGATCTACGCCCCCAATTTTTACTCGGAGTACCGTTACATATTGGGAACGCGGGGCTGCAAGCCCTTGATCTGCATCGGCATCAACCCCTCTACAGCCAAGCCCGACGCCCTGGACAACACCTTAAAATCCGTGGAGCGGATTGCCCTGGGGAACGGGTTTGACAGCTTTATCATGTTCAACGTCTACGCCCAGCGGGCGACCTCTCCCGACGATATGGAGAAGGTCTGCAACCCGCTGCTCCACAAGGAAAATCTGAAAGCGTTCCGGTATGTGCTGTCTCTTTCGGAGCATCCGGTGGTGTGGGCGGCCTGGGGCGCGATCATTGAAAAGCGGAAATACCTGCCCGACTGCCTGCGGGACATGCTGCTGGCAGGGGAGGAGTATGGAGCCGAGTGGTGCTGCGCCGGTGCCATTTCTCGGAAGGGACACCCCCATCACCCGCTGTATCTGCGGAAGGACGAGAAGCTTCGGCCGTTCGACGTGAAAGCGTACTTAGAACAACTATAAATAATGGGGTCGGTGGCTTCACCGACCCTTGCGGTGCATAAAACAGGAGGATTCCTTATGAAATTGCTGATTGCGTCCGACATTCACGGCAGTGCCTTCTGGTGCCGCCGCCTTTGTGACCTGATAGAGACGGAACGCCCGGACAGGCTGATTCTGCTGGGGGATTTGCTGTACCACGGCCCCCGGAACGACCTGCCCCGGGATTACGCGCCGAAGCAGGTGATTCCCATGCTGAGCGATTACCGGAACAGTATCATTGCGGTGCGGGGCAACTGCGAGGCGGAGGTTGACCAGATGGTTCTGCCCTTTCCCTGCATGGCAGGGTTTTCCCAGCTGCTTCTGGACGGGAAAACCTTCTATCTGACCCATGGACACCACCACAACCCGGATAACCTTCCGCCTTTGCCGGAGGGCAGTGTGTTTCTCTTCGGACACACCCATGTGAAAATGGACGAGATGCGCGACCGCATCCGCTGCCTGAACCCCGGCAGCGTCTCCATCCCCAAGGACGGGAGCCACAGCTGTCTGATTTATGAAAACGGAGAATTTTCTTTTCGGATTTTGGAGGGTTGACCGTGGATTCGACAGAATGCGAGACCTGCTGGTATTATGATTATGATGAGGAGTACGACGAATACGACTGCATGATGGATTTGGACGAGGACGAGGTTTACCGCATCGCCAATTCCCCCTCCCGGCACTGCCCCTTTTATCGGCAGGGCGACGATTACACCCTTGCAAGGAGACAATAGATGAAACGATGGTATCCCGCGCTGATCCTGTTGTGCCTGCTGCTGGCGGGCTGCTCCGGGAAGGGGGAGGAAACGACGTTCCCCACCCAGACGGAGGCCGTCCCCGTGGAAGCGGCGCCCCCCGCCGGGCTGCATGACCCGAACGACCCCCTGGAAGTGCGCTACGGCGACGCACTGCGGGCGTATCCCCTGAGCATTCCCGGGGTGGCTGGGCTGAAAGCCATGGGCAGCGACCTGCTGGTGTTCTCCGACACCCAGGTCAGCACCCTCATCACCCGGCTTTCCGGGGAGGAACTGTACATAGCGGCCACCGTCCGGCTGGATTTTGGCCTTTCTCCGGACGACCCATCCCTACAGGTCACGGAAAGCGGCCTGAGTTATTTTGACCCGGTGAACCGGCAGACGGTGGTGCTGGACGCGTCCCTGCGGGAGATCACCCACATTCCCGCGCCGGAGGACTTGGAAGGAACGCCCCTGCTGTCCCGCGACCGGGAAACCCTGTACTACTGCACCAAGGCCGGCATCCGCGCCTGGAATCTGGAAACGGGCATCCGCCGGGTCATCAAGGAGGCCGGGTTCGCGCAGCAGAGCGTGACCGGGCTGCACCTGAACGACACCGTCCTGCAATGCCGGGCGGCGGACAGCGAGGGCAATGCCAGTACGCTGCTGCTCTCCACGGAAAACGGGCGAATATTGTATGAGGGGACGCAGGAGCTGACGATGCAGTCCCGGGGCGACAGCTATTTTCTTTCCTTCCCCACGGGCTGCACCCGGGCGCTGCTGTTCGGGCAGGCGGGGGAGGAATCTCCCCTGGCGCTGACCCCGGCGGAGCTGAGCGGGGAGGATTTCTTCCTGGAGACCTTCGCCGACGCGGTGACGGCAAGCGTGGCGTCGGATACGGAAATCCGGCTTGACTATTACGATCTGGAGACCGGACACCGCCGCTGCTCTGCGACCCTCCCGTTTTTCGGCCTGCCATTGACGGTGGAGGAAACCGCCGACGGCTGGGTTTATTTCCTCCTTTCTAACAACGACGGCCGGCCGACCGTTTACCGCTGGGACACGACCTCGCCGGAATTCGCCGTTTCCGACACGGAAATCTACACCGGCCCCTATTATTCCAACCAGGAGCCGGACTATCACGGGCTGGTGTGGTGTGAGTATTACGCCAGAACCGTCGGCGATACCTACGGCGTGGAGGTGCTATTGTGGGAGGACGCCGACCTGGTGCAGCCCTGGGACTACAATTTTGAGATTGAATACCTGGTGCCCGTCCTCAAGCGGGAGCTGGACTGGCTGAACGAGCGCCTTGCCAAGTTCCCGGAGGGGATGCTGGAAGCCGCGGTCTCCCATTTTTCCTCTCTGAAAATCTGCCTGGTGCGGGAGATCACCGGCAGCGCCGAATCCGGCAGCGTGAGCAGCGCGAACGGCATTCAGTTCATGAACGGAACGGACGCCTACATCGTCCTGGCGGCGGGGGATACCTCGGAAAAGGCGCTGTACCACGAGCTGTACCACGTGATGGAGACCCACATCTTAGGCAACAGCATCGCCCTCGACCAGTGGGCAAAGCTGAATCCCGTGGACTTTGCGTACGACTACGATTATCTCGCCAACGCCCAGCGGGACGGCAGCGAATTTTTGCAGCCGGACACCCGCAGCTTCGTGGACACCTATTCCATGAGTTACCCCAAGGAAGACCGGGCGCGGATTTTTGAGTATGCCATGACGGCGGGGAACGCGTCGCTGTTTGCGGCCTCGCCCCTGCAATACAAGCTGAAAATGCTGTGTCAGGGGATACGGGAGGCCTTTGGCCTGAAAAAATCCACGGAAAACTTCCCCTGGGAACAGTACCTGAATCAACCCATGGCCTATACAGGAAAATAACAAAAGCGCTGTCACTTAGAACCATTGAGTTCCAGGTGACAGCGCTCTTTCGTTATGGATTTGTCGCTATGTAGTGGATTCGATCAATCTTCGGGGAACAGCTTTTCCCGGCAGTAGCGGATGATGGCCTTTCGGGTAATCAGGCCGATGAACGCGTCCTTGTCGTCCACCACGGGAACGAAATTCTGATTGGATGCCCGTTCCACCAGCTCGTGCATGGAGGTGGTGACCCGGACGGGGACGTTGTCCTTCCGGCGGGCAATCTCCATGACCCGGCGGGCTTCGGCCTGACGCATATCCATGTAGCACATGTTCTTCATGGCCCACAGCAGGTCGCCCTCCGTCAGGGTTCCCCGGTATTCGCCCCGGTGGTTGAGAATGGGAATCGCGGCGTAGCCTGCGGATTCCATCTTTTCCAGTGCCTGCCGGATGGTATAATCATCGTACAAATATGCACACATCGCCTTTGGTGTCAGAAAAAACAGAATATTATTCATGGGGTTCTCCTTTTCGGCGCGGCTGATTGGGAGGATGCCTTACTGCCGCCTTATACATTATAGCATAAACGAAACGGAAAAGTATGAAATTTTCTTGTTAATTTGCGACCTGCCATCCAAAAAATCAGAATCGTTTTTGTACACAATGCCAGTGCTACTTTCCAAAGCGGAAATCCGAAAAATCGAAGGTCGCGAAGTAATCCTCCGGCGTCTCGGCGCGGCGGATGAGCTGGAAGCTCCCGTCCTTCTTCAGCAGAACCTCCGCGGAACGGAGCTTGCCGTTGTAATTGTAGCCCATGGAAAAGCCGTGAGCGCCGGTGTCGTGGATGGCGACGATGTCGCCGATCTGGATCTCCGGCAGGCTTCGCTCGACGGCAAATTTGTCGTTGTTCTCGCACAGGCCGCCGGTGACGTCGTAGACGTGATCCAGGAGTGCGTCCTCCTTGCCCAGCACGGTGATGTGGTGGTAAGCGCCATACATGGCCGGGCGCATCAGGTTGGCGGCGCAGGCGTCCAGACCCACGTATTCCCGGTAGATGTGCTTTTCGTGAATGACGGTGGAGATCAGGTGGCCGTAGGGCGCCAGCATGAACCGGCCAAGCTCGGTGAAAATGGCGACGTCGCCCATGTCGTTGGGGGTCAGGATTTCCTCGTACTTGACCCGCACGCCCTCGCCGATGACGCCGATGTCGCATTTGGGCTGCTCGGGGCGGTAGTCCACACCGATGCCGCCGGACAGGTCGATGAAGGAAATATGGGCGCCGGTGGCGTTGCGCAGCCGCACCGCCAGACGGAACAGCTGCCCGGCCAGAGCAGGATAATATTCATTGGTGGTGGTATTGGAGGCGAGGAAGGCGTGAACACCGAAGTGCTTCGTGCCCAGCTTCATCAGCCGGGTGATCGCCCCCGCCATCTGGTCTTCGGTCATGCCGTACTTGGCGTCCCGGGGCATGTCCATGATGGTGTTGCCCAGGGAGAAGGAGCCGCCCGGGTTATACCGCAGACACACCGTCTCGGGAACCGGACCCATGGACGCCAGAAAATCCACATAGGTGGCGTCGTCCAGATTGATGTATACGCCCATCTCCCGCGCCTTGCGCATATCCAGCGCCGGCGTATCGTTGGAGGAAAAGATCACGTCATGTCCCGTGATGCCAACGGCCTCGGACAGCAGCAGCTCCGTATAGGTGGCGCAGTCGCAGCCGCAGCCCTCCTCGTGGAGGATTTTCAGCAGGAAGGGGTTGGGGGTGGCCTTGACGGCAAAATACTCCCGGAATCCGGGATTCCAGGAAAACGCCGCCTTCAGTAACCGGGCGTTGGCGCGGATGCCGGCCTCGTCGTAAACGTAAAAGGGGGTGGGGATCTGCTCGCGGATTTCCTTTGCTTTTTCCAGAGTCAAAAACGGTATCTTTTTCATAGCTCGAACCCTCTCTATTCTATGCAAAAAACGGCGTACTTTACGCCGTGACTAGGAGAATTGTATTGTATGGAAGGACATTTGTCAACCCCGTATCCACTTCTCACCCCGGTAGAAACCGAATTTCTCCGCCGGGGAGAGAACTCGACAAAATGGCGGTTTCTTTTTTGTGAAAAATGTGCTATACTCCTGCCATCTTTACAAAGAAAGGAAACACTATGAAACGAACGAAATTGTCCGACCGCCAGCTCCCGGATTACAGCCGGGGCGAAGAGATCATGAACATGGTCACCCACATCGTCGGCGGCGCCGTGGGCGTCGTGGCGCTGACGCTGTGCGTCATTTTCGCCGCCCTCCACGCCAATCCCTGGGGCGTCGTCACCTCCGCCATTTACGGCAGCGCCATGGTCACCATGTTCACCATTTCCAGCGTCTACCACGGCCTGAAGCCCACCCTGGGCAAAAAGGTGATGCAGGTACTTGACCACTGCACCATTTATTTCCTCATTGCGGGAACCTACACCGTGATTTTGCTGTCCGCCATTCGCCCGGAGAACCCTGTCCTTGCCTGGGTGCTGTTCGGCTTCGAGTGGGGCATGGTGGCGCTGGCCACGACCCTGACGGCCATTGACCTGAAGAAATACCGGGTCTTTTCCATGATCTGCTATATCGGCATGGGCTGGGCGATCATTTTCTTTGCGAAACAGGCGCTGCAGGCGCTGACCTTCCCGGGTTTTCTGCTTCTGCTGCTGGGCGGTATTGCCTACACGGTCGGCTCCGTTCTGTATGGATTGGGCAAGCGCAGGAAGTGGATGCACTCCGTATTTCACATTTTCGTCGACTTAGGGGCGCTGCTCCAGTTCTTCTGTGTGCTGTTTTATGCAATCTGACGAAAAAAATCAGGGTCACGCCACTCCCCGGAAGGAAAAACCGCTATAAATTTGTTTAATGCTACGAAAATCTTTTTTCGCCATACTAAGGGTTGATTTGTTCACGGTTTAGACATATAATGATACTCGCCAGGCGGTGATACGCCACCGCAGGGTAACTAAACTAAGGAGGAAACCTATGCTTACTTTCATTCTCTGCATTGCAGCTCTGGTCGTCGGCTACATCTTCTACGGCAAGCGCGTAGACAAGATCTTTGGCTCTGACGACCGGGAGACGCCTGCCATCACGCTCAACGACGGTGTTGACTTCGTCCCGATGAAGGGTTGGAAGATCTTCCTGGTTCAGCTGCTGAACATCGCCGGTCTCGGCCCCATCTTCGGCGCTCTGAACGGTGCTCTGTTTGGACCTGTCGTCTATCTGTGGATCGTCTTCGGTACCATCTTTGCCGGCGGCGTCCACGACTACATGTGCGGTATGCTGTCCATGCGGCACAAGGGCGCCAGCATCTCCGAGATTACCGGTACTTATCTGGGTAAGGTCATGCTGCAGGTCATGCGCGTGTTCTCCGTCATCCTGCTGGTCATGGTCGGCGTCGTGTTCTCCAAGGGTCCCGCCGGTCTGCTGGCCCTGCTGACCCCCGAGAAGCTGGACGCTACCTTCTGGCTGTGGGTCATCATCATCTACTACTTCATCGCCACCTTCGTTCCCATCGACAAGGTCATCGGCAAGATCTACCCCATCTTCGGTATCTGCCTGATCATCATGGCCGTCGGTGTTGCGGGTGTTCTGCTGTTCGCCCATGAGTATCAGATGCCCGAGCTGTGGAACAACTTCAACAACCAGCATCCTAAGAACATCCACATCTGGCCGTTCATGTTCGTCACCGTGGCCTGCGGCGCCATCTCCGGCTTCCACGCCACGCAGTCTCCCATGATGGCCCGCTGCTGCACCTCTGAGAAGCAGGGTCACAAAGTGTTCTACGGCGCAATGGTCGCCGAGGGCATTATCGCCATGGTCTGGGCGGCTGCCGGTGTTTCCTTCTACGAGAACACCCAGGCTCTGCTGGACGCCGGCGCCGGTGTGAACGCTGTTGTTTACGAGATCTGCACCACCACCATGGGCAAGATCGGCGGCGTCCTGGCTATGCTGGGCGTTATCGCCTGCCCCATCACCTCCGGTGATACCGCTTACCGCAGCGCCCGTCTGACGCTGGCCGACTGGTTCAAGATCGACCAGAAGGATTGGAAGAAGCGTCTGCTTCTGACCGTCCCCCTGCTGGGCGTCGGTGCCATCATCTGCCAGATCGACTACTCCGTGGTATGGCGTTACTTCTCCTGGTCCAACCAGACTCTGGCCATGATCGCTCTGTGGGCGGCTGCCATGTATCTGGCACAGAACAAGCGCAACTACTGGATCTGCGCGGTTCCTGCCACCTTCATGACCGGCGTTTCCATCACCTACTTCTTCGCGGCCGGCGAGTGCCTCGGCCTGCTGTGGAAGCCTATGGGAATTGCCGAGAGCGTGTACTATCCCATCGCCGTTGTCGCCGGTATCCTTGCTGCGGTCGGCTTCCTGGTGCTGTTCCTGAAGAAGAGCGCGAAGTACAAGACCAGCACTCTGGCACAGTAATATATCATTTTATGGCCTCCCGCTTTACGGCGGGAGGTCATTTTTGGATTGCCGTCTGCTGCCCGCACGCCTCTGCGGACGGCCTGCGAAGGATTCGCGGGATAATACTATTTCTTAATAAAATGATTTCATCATTTTATTTAAGCCGTTACACGGCAGACCGCCTGGGCGGCGGTAAGAAATGTATTGACTTCGTTTTTTAGCGGCAGTGGCCGCTGGCCGCAATCCTGCGGCCTAATAAAACGCTTTTAAGCGTTTTATTAAAAACTCGTATAAAATGGTGTTAACCATTCTATCGAGAAATAATGACAGACCCTGATAGGAACCCCGTATGACATGCAGAAACGGCGCCGGATGGCGCCGTTTCTGTTCATTGGGTCAATACTTCCGGGACAGCAGGGACTCGGCTTCCTCCCGGGTGATCTCTCCGGCGTTGCACCGCGCCATGATCTGCACATCCTTGTCGTTGAGCTTGTAGCCTAAGTAGAAGAACGTGGAAATGATCATGCCGATGACAGGCACCAGGGCGTACACGATCCACAGTCCCTCCAGCGCCCCTGCGCTCTGCTGAATGTTCAGCGCCTTCAGCGTCTCGAAGCTCTCCGCCTCCACGGAAATCCAGTGGAAGCAGCCCAGCAGCGCCAAAGCCAGCGAGGACGAGACCGCGGCGGTGATCTTTACGGAGAAGGTCTGAATGGCGAAGGTGATGCCCTTGGCGCTGATGCCGGATTTGTACTGACCGTACTCGGCACAGTCCGGGGTGAACATGAAGGCGAGAATGCCCACGATGCTCATGGGAACGGTGCGGATGCAGGTCAGCGTCAGGAACAGCGCCCGGTTTTCGTAGCCAACGAAGAAAATCACCAGCCCTAAGATGATGTTGACGATATTGCACCAGAAAAGGGTCTTGAATTTATCCAGCTTTTTCAGAATGGTGGGCATGAGCATGGCGGCGAAAACCCCCGGCACCATGTTCAGCAGATTCAGCACGATGGAGTAAAGGGAATTGCCGAACAGATAGAAGGATACGAACAGCGTCACGGCGGCGGAGGTTTTCAGCGCGTCGGTGGCGCAGTAGCCGCCGTAGTAGGTCAGCAGGTATTTGTTCTTCCCCAGATAGGAGAACATCTGCCTGGGGGAGAAGTTTTCGTCCTCCTCTTCGGGCTTATAGTTGCGCTCCTTGCAGTTGAGGGACAGCGGCACCATGGTCAGGGCGCTGAAAATGGACAGCGTGGCAATGGCCAGGCTGGCGCTCATGCCCACATTTTCGCTGATAAGGATGGGCAGCACAACGCCGTAGATCAGCACGCCCGCCCCGGAGAACACCCGGTTGACGGAGAGCAGGGTGTTTCGCTCCGGCAGATTGTCGGTCATGGTGTTCAGCATGGCGTAGGCGGGAATGTCCGTCAAGGTGTACACGGTGTCCCACAGCACGTAGGCCACGCCGAACCAGACAAGTTTCCCAGTCTCCCCCAGCGCCGAGGGGATGGAGAACAGGATGATGGTCACAATGGGGATCAGCGCGGTGGAAATGCGAAGCCAGGGCAGACTTTTCTGCCCGTTTTTGAATTTGACCTTATCGAAGATGAAGCCGAAAATGGGGTCATTCACCGCGTCCCAGATCTTGACGATCAGCAGCACGATGGCGACCTTGGCCAGGTTCACGCCCTGCATGGCAAGGTAGGTGGAGATAAAAGCTGCCGTAATGTTGTAGTAAATGTTCTGCCCGATAAAATATGTCCAGTAGCTCAAGCGCTCCCGGAAGGTGGTCATATACCCCGGATGTTTGTCTGCCATGGCGATCCGCCCCTCTCTTTACAATAGACCCATTCTACCATTACAGAAAATGGAAGTCAATCGGCGGAGAAATCTTTGACATTTTGAACGGAATCTGGTAGGATAGGAAGGAAAAAAGCGCCCCATTTTTTGGCATGTTGTCTTGGGGCGGAGAGGAACGCTATGGCCAACGTCATTGAAATAACGGATTTCTCCGCGCCGGAGCTGGACGTGTATGCCCGACTGACGGAGGCGCAGCTGCTCAACCGGTTTGAACCGGCCAGGGGGATGTTCATTGCGGAAAGTCCCAAGGTCATCCACCGAGCCTTGGACGGCGGATACGAGCCGGTGTCGCTGCTCATGGAGCGCAAGGACATCACGGGAGCGGCGCGGGAGGTTCTCGCCCGCTGTCCCGGCGTTCCCGTATACACCGCGGACGAGGAGCTGCTGTGCAATCTCACCGGCTACCACCTGACCCGGGGTGTGCTGTGCGCCATGCGCCGCCCGGGTCTTCCCACCGTGGAGGATATCTGCGCCGGGGCAGCGCGGATCGTGGTTCTGGAAAACGTCCAGAATCCCACCAACGTGGGGGCAATCTTCCGTTCCGCCGCCGCGCTGGGGATGGACGCCGTACTGCTGACCCCCGGATGTAGTGACCCATTGTACCGCCGCAGCGCCCGGGTGAGCATGGGGACGGTGTTTCAGATTCCCTGGACGTTTACGGGAGACTGGCCGGGGGAGGGGATGGCGCAGCTGCGCCGTCTGGGCTTCAGAACCGCCGCTATGGCGCTGAGCGACGATTCCGTCTCCATTGATGATCGCCGTCTCATGGCGGAGGAAAGACTGGCGGTGATCTTAGGCAGCGAGGGCGACGGCCTGACGGAGACGACCATTGCCCGGTGCGACTACACCGTAAAAATCCCCATGTACCACGGCGTGGATTCTTTGAACGTAGCGGCTGCCAGCGCCGTGGCCTTCTGGCAGCTGAGGAAAGGATGATGGCTATGGAACTGGTAAACGGACGTCCCGCCAACTGCGCCGGACGGCTTGAGAAGGAAATCCGCTGCTACGATCTGCTGGACAGCCTGGGAATCGACTATCGGCGCATCGATCACGAGGCGGCCATGACCATGGAAGCCTGCGAGGAGATCGACCGGGTGCTGGACGCGGTGATCTGCAAGAATCTGCTGCTGTGCAACCGGCAGTGTACGGACTTTTATCTGCTGATGCTCCCCGGGGACAAGCATTTTAAGACCAGTGTTCTCTCCAAGGAGATCGGCTCCTCCCGCCTGAGCTTTGCCGCGCCGGAGTATATGGAGAAGTTTCTGGACATCACCCCCGGCTCCGTCAGCGTCCTGGGGCTGATGAACGACCGGGAGAACCATGTGCAGCTTCTCATGGACGAGGACGTGCTGAAAGGGGAGTACATCGGCTGCCATCCCTGCATCAACACCTCCAGCCTGCGCTTTCGGACGGCTGACCTGATGGAGAAAATTCTGCCAACCGTCCATCATGAGCCCCGAATCGTCACGCTGCCGCAGGAATAAAAGGCTCGGAAACTTCAATAAAACGGCTTAAAAGCGCCCTGCTGGGGCGCTTTTTCACATCCAAAAACCTGCCTATAAAAATAGTAGGAAAAAGACTTGACAAATGGGGCGGCGTCGTGTATGATATAGCTAGTTAGCTGAGGCTAACCAAAAAAGCAAAAAAAGATGATCTTATCATTATGAAAACGGGAGGTTCGAGCTATGGAAATTGCCACGATTCTGTCCGGCGCCGGTGCCGTTGCGGCTGTCACCGTAACGTCCGTGGGCGTCATTTCCATCCGGAAAAGCCTGCGCCGAATCGCCCGGGGCAGGGAGGACGGCCGTGTCTGAGGAACAGGTGGTTCGCAACTGCGCCCCCACATTGGCGGGGCTGAAAACCGGCAACCTGTTTGCCTGCCCCTATGAAAGCCGGGAAGACCTGCTGGATTTCCTGCGGAGCCTGAACCGACGGCTTGGAAAAAAGGGCGTCCGGGCAGTTCCTCTGCGAATCCGGCAGGACAAGGCGTTGATTTATCTCTACCGGCCGGCAAGGCTGGAAAAAGACCTCTCCTGCGCGTCCTGTGAAGCGCTTCTCAGCGCGTGCGGCTACAACTGCCGGGGCGGGAGCCGCTGCCTGACAAGGCTTGCCCGGCGATTAAAGCAGCAGGAGGATTTTCCCCACGAGATCGGCCTGTTTTTAAGCTATCCGCCGGAGGACGTGAAGGGCTTTTTGGAGCACAGACCCTGCAAATGCGTGGGCTGCTGGAAGGTTTATGAAAACGAGGAAGCGGCGCAAAAGACCTTTGCCAAGTACAAGGCCTGCACAAGGGTCTACTGCCGCCAGCTTGCCAGCGGAATCGACATCGAACGGCTCACTGTAGCCGGATGAAATATGAAAGGACTTTTGAAAATGAAAATTGCAGTTGTTTATTGGAGCAGCACCGGAAATACCGAGACGATGGCGCAGGCCGTCCAGGAAGGCGCAAAGCACGCCGGAGCGGAAGCGGAGCTGTTCACCGCCGCCGAGTTCGACGGAGGAAAGATGGACGAATTTGACGCGGTCGCCTTCGGCTGCCCCGCCATGGGTGCGGAGGAGCTGGAGGACGGCGAGTTCGCCCCCATGTTCGAGACCTGCGAGAGCAAACTCTCCGGCAAGAAGATTGCCTTGTTCGGCTCCTACGGCTGGGGCGACGGCGAATGGATGCGCACCTGGGAAGAAAGCTGCCGGGAAAAGGGCGCGAACCTGGCCTGCGACAGCGTGATCTGCCAGGAGACCCCGGACGACGAAGCCCTGAGCGCCTGCCGCAGCCTGGGCGAAGCACTGGTGTAAACATTACCACGCTGTATTAACGGATGCCAAATCGCAAAAATACCTCCTAATCCGATTTCCTCAATCTGTATTGCACACACATCCTTCAAAACTGTACCGCGATAAGGCAGCCGACAGATATCCCCCGAGGCCGATCGAAAGCTGCCAGAACGGGCAGGCGGCGCGTTTGCCTTCCAATTTCCCCTCCGGGATCCATCCGGCATTTTCGGGAGAAATGGCTTACCAAGGGCAAACGGCTGCGGCTCAACCGTTCTGCCAGCTTTCGGATACGGCCGATAACGGCACGGCCGTGAAACAAAAAGGGGCTGCTTCAAAATGATTTTTCAAAATCATTCGAGGCAGCCTCTCTTTTTTTGCATATTTCAAGAAAAAACGATCAATTATACCGAAAAAACAATCAATCTTCTTCATGCGGCCTGAAGATGTTGAGGTCATTTCTGGCAGAGCCTCCTAAAAATCAGAAAATGCGCATCCGCTTTTGATTGTAAGTGGGTGCGCATTTTTGATGTTCTTCTATTGTTATAAGTGTATCAGGCACTCTGCCGCCTGCCAAGCCTCGCCCATACACGCCAGGTGCAGTCCCTCATGGCCGGTATTACCCATCACATCCCGCAAATCCAGCAGGAGTGCTTTCTTTAGATAATCCATGCCCCGTTCTGTTAATCCGTTCTGAAGAGCAAACAGAGCGTGGCTGGCAAAGCTCAATGTGGAATCGTGGAGGCAGATAGGCTCAAAGTCCTTCCATGCGGTGTTTTTTTCTTCCGCTGTGAAGAGCTGCGGAAGACGCGTCATTAGGAGAAGCACATCAGCCTGTTTAATGACCTTATACCGCTGCAAACGGTCAAAACATACATGATGGTAGCTGGCTCCGGCATCGGGTTTCAGCGTTACAGGGTCAACCGGTTCCAGCAGATGCAGGGTTTCGTCCTGGGTAAGGTGTCCGGTAACAGGGTCGTGGGGCCAGGGAATTGCGTCCCGCAGAGCCGCCATATGCTCTGTTTCTTCGGCGCTGAGGCAAAGCGCGTGATACCGTTCCGGGCGCTTGGCAAGAAGGTCTGCCGCCGCCTGGATGGCCAGGGTCAGATTGTGCTGAACCATCACATTGGTAAAGAGATTGTTGTTGGTAATGCCGCAGTATTCATCCGGACCCTTGCAGAACAGCAGGTCCGCCCTGCCAAGTTCCGGGCGATAGGTATAGCGGCTGACCCAGAAACGAGCCGTCTCAATATAAACTTCCGCCGCTTTCTCCAGATAAAATTCACTGTCCCCGGAGGCCTTACAGTAGGCATCCAGAGCATAGGCCACGTCAGCTGTGACGTGCAGCTCACTGCATCCAATGTCCCAGGTTTCGCACTGCTCACTGCCGTCCAGCGCAGCCATCCAGGGGTATCTGGCTCCGGCAGTATTCATCCTTCTGGAATGCTCCTTCGCTGCCGGTAGAGAGCAGGCACGGTAATCGCAAAGACTTTTTGCGGCCTGCAAATCATTCTTCAGAAAGAATGGCAGCATGAACAGGTCCGTATCCCAGAAATAACATCCTTTATACCGGCCATGGCTCAGACCCCGCGCGCCGATGCTTACGGTAGGGTCATTGGCGGAACAGCTGCCCATCAGGCCGAGCATGGAGAAACGCAGTCCGGTTTGCAGCTCACCGTCTAAGGCGGGAATCTCCAAATCACAATTCTGCCAGGCGGTTTTCCAGGCCTCCTTATGAGCTGCCAGCATGGCATCGTAGTCCCACGCATCGGGAATCGGCGCGATTCGCGGGTCCACATCCCGTGAGGTCAGGATAGATGCCGCCTTGTCCAGAACCAGTGATTCTCCTGTCCGCCCACTTGCCGTATAAACAGCACAGGCATCTTTGCCCCCGGCAAATTGAAATGCAGTGCTGCGGAACCGCACATTTTCCCGAACGGAAAGGCCTGTTCCGCGAATCTGGAAGTCTGCGGTAATTCCCTGCGCGGCAACGCTTGCCCCCACCAATAAGGACAGCTGAATGGTTTGCGTATTTTCTTTTGTCTGGTCATCGGGAATGGGGCTGTTGCAGCTGTCTGTCATCAGACCACTGGCAACAGATATTTCCACATTCTCATGGGGAAGAAACTTCAACCGCTGTAAAATCAGCGCCGGATGCTCCCTGGGTAAAAACCGGGAGTAGACAATATCTACCGTTTTCTGCTTTGCCGTCAGAGAAAACCTTGCTGTAAAACAAGCGGCTTTCATATCCAGGCTGCGTTCAATTGGAGACGACAGAGTTCCGGCTTCTCCATCCAGAAGGATGCAGTCATACACCGGTGTCGGCAGATTCACAAAATCTGTGATTCCCGGCTTGATTTCCCCGAAAATGCCTGCCAGATACACGCCCTTTTGAATCGGTCTGTCCTCTGGTTCCATAGGCAGATAGCCACGGATGCCCATTCTTCCATTTCCGAGGAAGAAGATGCTTTCAAAAAAATCGTCGTCCCAGCCGTTTCCCGTTCCGGACACCGACCAGGGGGATAATTGCAAATCAGTCCGCATGGGACGCCTCCTTACTTGCTTGCTTCATACTGTGGCACAGGAATCCTGCGCAGGTTGCGAACGCGGCCCCGGTGGTACAGGTGCCCAAAACTGGGTCAACACTTTCACAGGCAATGCCATTGTCCATTTCCATCTGTTCCAGTTCCCGGAATGCCTGCTCCTTGTACCCGCAAAGCAGGCTGTTGCACAGGCTGAGAATCCAGGGATAGGGTGCGTGGGCACAGCCAATTTCCGCAATGGGTGCATCCGCAAAGCTGTAAGCATAGGAAGGAGCGCGAATCATTGCCACGGTGTTCCCCCAGATTTCATCATCCGGTGCGCAGAAACCGTAGTATGGCAATAGCTGCAGGCTTCCGGGCGGTTCATCGTAAACATTATGCTGCCCCTTCAAATCCACAGACCAGCCAAAGTATGGCTTCTGCTCCGCATCCCGGAAAACACAATGGGCGTAAATAGCCCGCCGAACCGCTTCCGCCTGCTGTTCCAATGTACCGTATCTCTCTGGATAAAGGTGAGCCAGAGCCTTCATTGCCCGCCAGACCAATACATTGTTGTAAGTCAGGTACGGATAAACAATTTCATCATCCGTAGGCTGTAGAAATGTTTCATACAGCGGGATTACCGGGTGCCGCATGGTTTCCAGCGTTTTGAGAATCTGTTGGATACCAGCCATAACGGAAGGATCATGCAAAATTGCGTTATCAGCAGTTTGGTTTACATAACTTTCAAGAGCGATGACGGGAGCCATTAGCTCGTCTAACTCAAAGCCGGGTTCCAGGACAGTACCGTCAATGTACCGGGAGTGAATGCCCAGGTTTCTTCTCTGGCGGCCAAAAACATAATGCAGAATCTCCTCCGCAAGCTGCGGGTCTGCATCCAGGATTGCCGGGAACGCCCACAACAAGACATCTCTGTCCCAATAGGCAGCGCTGACATAGTACCGTGTGCTGCGGCTGGTGGCACATACCAGTTCTTCCGTATCCAGCGTCAGGCCGGTGGAATAGAAAATACAGAAGAACAGATTCGTGTTGTAAACTTCCGTCAGCTTTGGCGTTTCCATTTGAGAAATCCGCTGATTCAGCCATCCGGCTGTTCGCTGATATTCCCAATCCCAACCACGGCGCAGCATTTCCTTTGCGCTGGTGGCCGCCGCGACTTCTTCAAAGCCGAGGCCCCAATAAAAGACGGTGCTGTGGCTTTCACCCGGCAAAAGCCCGAAATTCTCTGTCAGCGTGTAGGATATGCCGCTGCCCGTTTTGGAAAATGCAGACAGAATCTCCCGGTCACACATGGGTGCGAACGCAAACATAGGCGCACCGCAGCGGAAATCAAACACAATGCTGTGATTCCATCCGCTTTCATAGCAGTGCATAGTCCCGTCCAAAGGCTTATCCTCATTGATACAGTGCCAGCTGCTTTCCCAGCAGCCCTCCAGCCCCAAGGTAATGGCCGCCTGTTCTGTTCCTGTCAGTTCCATACGAACGGCAAAGCCGCGCTCTCCGATTGGTGTCAGGATTGTCATTGTGAAATCAAAGGCTCCGGCTTTACCCTTTAGCACTGGAAGCCAGAAGGAATCCCGACTCCATTGCATTTGCGTCAGGGGCAGTCGATGCCCGTCGGCTTGCAAAAAAGGATGGATCAAAGGCAATTCCTCACCGCCTCGGATTTCAATCATCCCCTTATGCTGCATGGAAAGGAAGGTCAGATCTTCAATTCCCGCAGTCTGCTCATTGATCTTCGGCAAGGAAAGAAACGCATTGCCTGTTGGAAGATAACGTTCCATAGAAACACCTCTCAACATATTGTTTAATCGGTTAAACAGTTTTCATGTATCAAGTATAACAAAAAACAAAATCTTGTCAATGGCAAATTTCACAAAATGCAAAAAAGTTCTTGACAAACGCAAATGCAGCTTGTATCATAAGGCCAGAAAGATGTTTAAGCGATTAAACAAGGAAGGAACGACATACCGTGGCCAGAGCAACCCTGAAAGATGTCGCCCAGCTTGCGGGCGTATCCACCGCAACCGTTTCCTATGCACTCAGTGGAAAACGGACAATTTCAGATGAGACAAAGCAGCGTATCCATGATGCCATTGCGGAGCTGGACTATGTACCGGATCTCAATGCCCGCGGATTGAGTATGCGGGATTCCAAGCTGATTGGCGTTGTGGTTCCTCAAACGGAGCCCGGCGACCGGCTGATGTTTCAGAACAGCTTTTACAGTGAGGTTCTGGGCAGTATCGAATACTATGCCCGCCAGCAGGGCTATCACATTCTGATTTCCGCGACGGACGCCAACGAAAGTTATCTGACGCTGGCCAAACAGCGCAACCTGGATGGAATCATCGTGATCGGTATGTACCCGGACGAATTCTATCAGGAGATGAAGAAAACACAAATCCCGATTGTCCTGATCGATAGCTACTGCAACGATCACTATTATCACAATATCCGTATTGATGACGCTTACGGTAGTTACCTTGCCACCCGGTATATGCTCGAAAATGGGCACGATCACATTGCTTTCCTCACAGGCCAGATGAAAGAGAACGGCGTCATGAAGAAACGGCTGCTGGGCTACCAGCAGGCATTGCAGGAGTTTTCCATTCCCTACCGAAAAGAATATGTCTTTGAGGGGCAGATCGAATACAGCAGCGGCATTTCTCTTGCGCAGCAGCTATTGGCGGCAAGGCTCCCTGTAACCGGCATTGTGGCCGCTGCCGACATTCTGGCCATCGGCGCGATCAAAGGACTTTTTGAAGCAGGGAAAAGCGTCCCGAACAACTATTCCATTGTCGGCTTCGATGATGTGGAGGTCGCGCAATACCTGACTCCCGGCCTGACGACGATCCGCCAGCAAATCTCTCTGAAAGGCCAGCGTGCCGTGGAGCTTTTGCTGAAGCATATTGAAAATCCGGCGCTTCCCAAGCAGGAAGAAATTCTTCCTCTGGAATTAATCCAACGGGGGTCTGTCCGGAACCTGAATGCAAAATAAGTTTTCTTCTGCGGTATCCCCGCAGTGCCCACAGAAGGAGGTGTAAAAAAGCGGTCTGCACAGCCCCGCAAAAGATTGTGCAAACCGCTGGGAAAAGAATCAAAACGCCACTCTTTTCACCAAATCTTATTATAGGTGAGAAGAGCGAAAAAATCAACAACATCAGGAGGAAACAAAATGAAAACCAAGAAGATTTTTTCGTTAATTGCAGCTCTGCTTGCTATGCTGATGGTCCTTTCCGCCTGCGGCGCAGCCTCCAGCACGCCATCCACCACCCAGGCAGCATCACAGAGTACCGATACCCAGTCTGCTGCAACCACTGAAAAAGCCGCTGATCCCGTTACCATTACTTACTGCAACTTCAACTCTTCCGGTGGAAACGAGGAAACCCTTGCAAAAATGGTGGAAGCTTTCGAGGCCGCTCACACCGACATCAAAGTGGAAGTAGAAACCATTGGCTACGACGACTACTTTACTCAGATGCAGACCCGCGTTGCCGGCGGCACTGCCCCCGACTGCTATGAGCTGAACATCGAGAATTTTGCGGCCTATGCCAACAAGGGGCTGCTGGCTGAAATCTCCGGTGTAGATGTAAGCGGACTGAATGATACCGCGCTGAACGCTTTCTGCGTGAACGGCAAGCAGTACGGTCTGCCCGAGAGCTTTTCCAACGTTGTCCTGATCTACAACAAGGATCTGTTTGACCAGGCCGGCGTTTCCTATCCCACCAACGATTGGACGCAGGACGACGTACAGGCCGCCGCGGAGGCAATCCGCGCCCTGGGCGATGACATTTACGGCATCTGGCAGCCCATTACCTATAACGAGTTCTTCAAGGTCGTTGCCCAGTACGGTGGCGCTCTGCTGAATGCGGATAAGACCCAGTTTACCATCAACTCCCCCGAAAACCTGAAGGCAGCGCAGACCCTGGTTGACCGGGTTCTGGTCTCCAATGTGCAGCCCAACGCAGCCCAGCAGGGCGGCATGGGCGACTGGGATATGTTTATGAGCGGCCGTCTGGGTATGATCCCCACCGGCATCTGGGCCTTCGCCACCTTCACGGAAGGCTGCGACTTTGCCTGGGACATCGCCGTAGAACCCGGCAGCACCCAGAAGGCTACCCACTTCTTCTCCAACTGCGTCGTTATGAACCCCGACACCAAGTATCCCGAAGCTGTTGCCACTTGGCTGGCATGGCTGACCTCCAGCACGGAATCCGCCGACATTCGTCTGGCTGCCGGTTGGGATCTGCCTGCTCTGAAGGATCTGAACGCCCTGTCCAGCTACCTGGAAATCACGCCTCCCGACAACCGCAAGGCCGTGTTTGAAAGCCTGGATTACCTGGTTATGCCTCCGGTCATTGAGGATTACGCCCTTATGAGCGACATCATCACCCAGAAGCTCGCCGCGGCAGCGGAGGGTACCATCACCGTACAGGAAGCCCTGGATCAGGCCCAGGCGGAATGTGAAGCGCAGATCAATCTCGGATAATTCCCGGATGGGGCCGCCGCAGCAAGCGCGGCGGCCCTGATTTTTTCCACAAGGCATATGGAGGGATTCTATGAAACGCAGAATAAGCCCACGAAAACAGACCGGCGGATTGCTGACAGCCTCCCCGTTTTTGCTGCCCAGCCTGATCGGTATGCTGATTTTCAGCGTATTGCCCCTGATTATCTCCGGCCTGATCAGCCTGACGGACTGGAACGGGCTGGCAAAGCTGACAGACCCCGGCTTTCTCCAGGAGCACTTTATCGGGCTGGAAAACTACAGGAAAATCTTGACCAGTACAGAATTCTGGAGAACCTTGGGAAATACTGCCGAATATATCGTCCTCTATATTCCCTTGATGCTTGCAGCGTCTCTTCTGGTCGCAACCCTGCTTAGCCAGGCGCGGCGGGGAATCGGCTTTTTCCGGGTCGTGTACTATATCCCCGTGCTTACCAGCTGGGTTGCAGCCTCTTTGATCTGGAAATCGGTACTGTCCCCGCAGTATGGTGCGCTGAATGGCATTCTGTCCATATTCGGCATCCAAGGCCCCGGCTGGCTGACCGACGAAAAGTGGGCTATGCCTGCCATTGTGCTGGTGTCTGTCTGGAAGGATATGGGCTTCTTCGGCTTGATATTGCTGTCCGGCGTTGTCGGCATCAACAAGACCTACTATGAAGCGGCGGGTCTGGACGGCGCAAACGGATGGGTCAAATTTATGAGAATCACACTGCCGCTTCTGACTCCGTCGATTTTCTACGTGTTGATTGTTGGAATGATCAACGCGTTCCAGCTGTTTCCACAGATCATGATTATGACCGGCGGCGGCCCCAACGGCGCAACGCAGGTTATGGTGGAGCGGATTTATAATTACGGCTTCCGGTATTATCGCATGGGCTATGCTTCGGCATTCTCCTGGATTTTGTTCGCAATTATTATGGTGTTTACAGCCATTCAAATGAAGGGTCAGGAAAGGTGGGTACACTATGACAACTAAGAAAAAGCTGGGGACGGTGTGCTTTTATGTTATCGCAATTCTCCTGGCGGTCATTGCGATGATTCCCTTTCTGTGGATGATCTCCACATCTTTCAAAAGCCGCGGTGCGTTGATGTCTATTCCGATCCAGTGGATACCGGAAGAACCGACCCTTGCCGCCTATATCAAGGTATTCTCCAAGTTTCCCTTTGCCAAAACCATTGGGAACTCCCTGTTTATCTCTGTAAGCTATACAATCATTACGCTGCTTTCCTCCTCTATGGCGGCTTTCGCTTTTGCAAAACTCCAGTTTCCGGGAAACAGCCTGCTCCTGCGGTGCTATCTTGCAACCATGATGATTCCAACCCAAGTAACGATGATTCCGTTGTTCGTCGTGATGAATCGCATGGGGCTTATTGACAGCTACGCCAGCGTGATTCTCCCTTCCATCTTCCGCCCCTTTGCGGTGTTCATGCTGGTACAGCAGATGCGCACGATCCCCAACGATTTTCTGGATGCCGCAAGGATTGACGGAGCCAATGTATTTCAGGTATTCCGCAAGGTTGCGCTGCCGCTATGCGTTCCAAGCCTGGCTACGCTGTCGATTACGACATTCATGGAATCCTGGAACGATTATCTGTGGCCGCTGCTCATGCTGACCAACAAGAATAAGATGACGCTGCCTATTGCCCTGTCCACATTGAACGGCCAGTATGCCACGGAATACAATGTGCTTATGGCCGGCAGTCTGATCTCCATGATTCCCATTATTCTGATTTACATTGTTGCTCAGCGTCAATTCAAGGACGGAATGATGGCTGGCGGCATTAAGGGGTAACTATGCGAAAAGTTTCTTACAAGGAAAAAGAAATCTCCTATGGTGCGGCAAAACTGTCCCGTCAGGGGAAAACACTGACCATTTATCTGCAATACAACGGTGCCTATGGAATGGGGGAGAAATTCGATTCTCTGAACCAGAAGGGGCACCATGTTGTCAACCGCGTAGAGGAAAAATTCTGCTTTCAGGGCGATAAAACCTACAATCCAACGCCCTTCTTCTGGACGGATACCGGCTTTGGGCTGTATGTCGATACCTGTGAGACAACGGAATTTGACTTTGCGGAGGATGAAATCCGCGTAAATCTTCCGGAAAATACCGATGTTGTTCTGTTTTCCGGAACCCCGGAGGTCATGCTGCGGGAGTATATGCGTCTCTTTGGCTCTGCCACACTCCCCCCGGAATGGGCACTGGGTGTATGGGTCTCCGCCAATCGCTGGAACAAGCAGGCAGATGTGGAGCAGCTGTTAGAGAAGCTGGATGCCTACGATTTTCCTGCTTCTGTGGTTGTACTGGAAGCCTGGAGCGATGAAGCAACCTTCTACATCTGGAATGGGGCTAGCTTTGTTCCCAAGGCGGATGGTACGCCCCTTTCTCTGGAGGATTTCGATTTTTCGGAATCGCCCTGGCCTGATCCTGTCAAAATGATTCAGCAGCTCCACAACGCAGGAAAAAAGCTGCTTCTATGGCAGGCTCCGGTTTACAAGCAGCTGGAACCCGGTGAAAAGCCGAACCGGCAAAACAAACTGGACTGGGAGGAAGCAATCGAGCAGAAGCTATGTGTCTGCTTCTCTGACGGAACACCCTACCATATTCCACAAGGGAAATGGTTTCCCGGCTCTATGGTTCCGGACTTCACAAACCCTGCCGCAAGGGCAAGCTGGTTTGGCAAGCGTCAATACCTGCTGGATATGGGTGTGGATGGATTCAAGACCGATGGCGGCGAGTTCATTCACAGCACGGACGTAAGGTTCTGCGATGGCAGCACAGGGCAGCAGGGAGTCAACCGCTATCCGCGGGACTATACGGAAAGCTACCGGGACTTTATCGGCAGCGAGCGCGTGCTTTTCAGCCGCGCAGGCTTCTCCGGGCAACATACTGTCCCCTGCCACTGGGGCGGCGACCAGCAGTCCCAAAACCGGGAGCTTGCAAGTGTGCTGAAAGCCGGACTTTCCGCAGCCGCATCCGGTATTCTGTTCTGGGGCTTTGACATTGCCGGATTCGCCGGTCCGCTTCCGACTCTGGACCTTTACCGCAGAGCCACCCAGATGGCTTGCTTCTGCCCTATCATGCAATGGCATTCCGAACCGGACGGAGGACAGTTCCGGGAGCTGATGCCCGGTGCGGAGGGGAATAACGAGCGCAGCCCATGGAATATGGCGCAGATTTATAACGCACCGGAATTTCTGGATGAAATGCGCTACTGGCATAAGCTCCACGAGCAGCTGCGCCCATACCTCTGGGAAACAGCAAAGAGGTGCGTAACGGAAAGCAAGCCCATCCTGCGCCCGCTGGTATACGAATGGCCAAAGGATTCCAACGTTCTGTACTGTCAGGATGAGTACCTGCTGGGAAATGATCTGCTGGTAGCGCCATTACTGGAAGAAAATGCGCATTCCCGAGGGGTTTACCTGCCGCAAGGCACCTGGACGGACTTTTTCTCAGGGAAAATCTACGCAGGCAACCAAACAACTGTCATCGACGCCGGAGATAAACTGCCGGTGTTCTCAAGAAATGGATTTCAACTGAAAAATGACTGATATACGCGCAATTATTTTTGATTTAGACGGTGTGATCTGCTCTACAGACCGATACCATTATCTGGCATGGAAAGCGCTGGCAGATCGGCTGGGCATTCCCTTTGACGAGCAGAAAAACAAGCTGCTCCGCGGCGTCAGCCGAATGGAAAGTCTGGAAATCATTTTGGGAGACCGAAGTTCCCATTTTTCCGAGCAAGAAAAGTGGGAACTTGCGGAGGAGAAAAACCGGATTTACCGGGAGTATCTGCAAACAATGCGCCCATCTGATTTGTCCGAGGATACCCGGTACGCCCTGCAAACATTGCGGAAGCGGGGCTATCTTCTGGCAATCGGCTCTTCCAGCAAGAATACCCGGCAGATTTTGACCCAGCTTGGTCTGGAACATTTCTTCGATGCCGTTGCAGACGGAACACAAATCACCCGGTCCAAACCGGACCCGGAAGTATTCTTCCTGGCTGCTTCCTTACTGGGCATATCCCCGGAGCAGGCCATCGTCATAGAGGATGCTGAATCCGGTGTCCAGGCCGCAGAAGCAGGACATTTTCGGGTCATTGGAATTCGGTCAAGGGAAAATGATCCGAATTCCGATATAACCATCAAGAAGCTGTCTGACCTGACGGAGATTTTATAAGGAAAGCCCCATGGTAGTTGATATGTACCCAGTTTTCTGGACACCGTAATTTGAATTGAACAATTAGCATCACATCATGGATGCTTCCCGGAATTTTATGGGAGGCATCCATTTCGTTTTGGCTTGAATTCTTCTGTTGTTATAGTAATCAATATAGTCCGAGATTGCCTTTGAGAAGACATTAAAAGAAGTGTATTCTTTCTTACAACCGTAAAACATCTCATTTTTCAACCTGCCAAAGAATGTTTCCATATTACGACGATGTAGAGGTCTGCGGAGCTTCTGCTGTTGGGCACTTCAAAGGAGCGCATCAAAAACGCAATCGTGAAATGGCTGACCGTTCCGGTCTCATTGTGTGCTACATAGAGCGTGAAAACGGTGGCGCATGGCAGACAGTAAAGTACGCTATGGGACACGGTAAAACAATCTATAACCTTTCAAAAGACGATGATTCTGTACACCTGTAAACTTATTATAACATTTTTTCTAAAATCATTGTGAACGCAATGTTTTTATGATATAATAAAATGAGATCATTTGCACTACTGAAATACCGGAGGTAAACACAATGGCTATCAGTTATAAGAAACTTTGGAAACTTCTCATTGACCGTGATATGAAAAAGAAAGACCTTATGGCACTTGCCGGTGTTAGCCAATCGTCGATCACAAAGATGGGACACAATGATAATGTCAACACGGAAGTGTTGGTGAAAATCTGTCTTGCGCTGAACTGTGATATTGGCGACATCGCTGAGATTATTTTGCCAGAGCAAAAACAAGGAGAATAATTATGAGAGCACCTTTTCAAATACTTGCAATACCGTATCAGATTGTCGATGGCTCTCCGAAATACTGTGTGTTTCATCGTGCCGATCATGACCAATGGCAGTTTATAGCCGGAGGTGGCGAAGATAATGAAACGCCATTAGAAGCGGCAAAAAGAGAAACTATTGAGGAAGGCGGAGTCCATGCAGACAAGTGGATTGAGCTGAAAAGCTTAGCTTATATTCCCGTTACAATCATATCTGAAAAGCGCCGTCAGCATTGGGATAAGAATACCTATGTCATT
>ERZ857882.1301-NODE-1301-length-29774-cov-6.637437_pt1 | contig 29774 bp, 27 predicted proteins | sample MGYA00519697_ERZ857882 | MGnify/ENA primary metagenome ERZ857882 (study PRJEB31778, sample SAMEA3449373) | human gut metagenome | biome: human gut; feature: human-associated habitat; material: faeces | place: United Kingdom | collected 2010/2012 ...
TCCTGGAAGAACTTGTGGATGGCGTAGGCGATGAGGCTGCGGACGCGGAACACGGCCTGGAACGTGTTCGTGCGCGGACGCAGATGCGTCACGGTGCGCAGATACTCCATCGAATGGCGCTTGGGCTGGATGGGATAATCCGGCGTGGACGGGCCTTCGACAAAGACCTCGCTGGCCTGCAGCTCGAACGGCTGCTTCGCGTCCGGCGTCAGGACGAGCGTACCGGTGACGATGACGGCCGCGCCGATGTTCAGCTTGGAGATCTCGTTGAAATTCGCAAGCTCGGAGCCGTAGACGACCTGCACCTGCGAGAAAAACGTGCCGTCGGACAGGTTGATGAAGCCGAAGTTTTTGCTGGCGCGCAGATTGCGTACCCAGCCGCCGACCTTGATCTGCTTGCCGGCGTAGGCGTCAGTCTCTTTGAAAAGAGAACGGACAGAAATAAGCTGTTCCATAGTGATCGATCCTCTTTCGTATTTATGATGTTGCAAAACTTACAGAAGCAGGATGCCCGCGTCGCGGCAGGCGTCCGTCGTGGCCCTGTCCCAGATGCTCGACTGCACCTCGCCGATATGGCAGGCGCCGATCATGAGCATACACAGGCGGCTCTGGCCGATGCCGCCGCCCATGGTCAGCGGCAGTTCCCCGTTCAGGAGCATTTTGTGGAACGGCAGGCTCCGCCGGTCGTCGCACCCGGCAAGCGTCAGCTGCCGGTCAAGCGAGCTCTCATCCACGCGGATGCCCATCGAGGAAATTTCAAACGCGCACTGCAGCACCGGGTTCCACATCAGGATATCGCCGTTGAGGTCCCAGTCGTCATAGTCGGGCGCACGGCCGTCGTGCGGCTTGCCGGATTTCAGCTTGCCGCCGATCTGCATGAGGAAGACCGTGTGGTGCTGGCGGAGGATTTCATTTTCACGCTCCTTGGGGGTCTTGTCCGGGTACATATCCTCCAATTCCTGCGTGGTGATGAAGAACACCTCGCGGTCAAGCTTCGTGTGCAGGCTCGGGAACGCGACGCCCAGCGCGTCGTTCGTCTCGCAGACAGCGCCGACGATATCGCGCACGGTGCGCTTTAAATAGTCGGTGTTCCGGTCCACGCGGGCAATGACCTTTTCCCAGTCCCACTGGTCGACGTAGATGGAATGGAGATTGTCGACCTCTTCGTCGCGGCGGATGGCGTTCATATCGGTAAACAGGCCCTTGCCGACGTTGAACTGATAGCGCTTCAGCGCCAGCCGCTTCCACTTCGCAAGCGAATGGACGACCTGCGCCTCGGCGTGTACGTCGGGGATGTCAAAGCTGACCGGACGCTCGTAGCCGTTCAGGTTATCGTTCAGGCCGGAGGCCTCCTCCACGAACAGCGGCGCGGACACGCGGCGCAGATTGAGCGCGTTGGACAGATTTGTCTGGAAATTGCTCTTGATGAATTCGATCGCGCGCTGCAGCTCATAGACGGACAGTGGGGCGCGGTAGCCCTCAGGGATAAAGACCTTGCTCATGGGGAAGCCTCGCTTTCATATAGCGTTCAAAAATTTACAAAATATTATACATCAAATTCCGTCTTCATGCAAGTGCAGCGCGGAAATATGCAAACTTTTTGCAGAAACAGAAAACATGGCGAAAATACAAAAAATGATTGACAAATCAAGGGGGTATCGGCTATAATACCACTTGTATGCTCCATGGGAGCAGCTAAATTCTTGACTCGCTGCGGCGGAGGCTGTACCGGCGTCCGCTGTTGAGCATATTTTTACAGGAGGTGTAGATTTCATGGCAACTGTTCGTACCTATCAGCCCAGAAAGCGTCACAGATCCAAGGTGCATGGCTTCAGAAAGAGAATGGCTACCGCCAACGGCCGCAAGGTCCTCGCCCGTCGCCGCGCCAAGGGCAGAGCAAAGCTCTCTGCGTAATCTGACGCGCCTACACCGCAGCACACATACAATTCGGGGTGAATGGAAGCAGTTCTGTTCGCCCCATCTGTTTATCAGCAGCTATTCAAAGGTGGGCGTTTATGCAGTTTTCTTCCTCGTTGAAGCTCAATCATATCTTCCGCCGTCTCTACCGCAAGGGAAGCAGCGCGGCCAACGGCTATCTCGTGCTCTACTGCCGGAAAAACGGTTCGCAGGCGAACCGCGTCGGTCTGACCGTCGGCGCGAAGCTGGCCCATGCCGTGCAGCGCAACCGGCTGCGCAGGCAGCTGCGTGAAATTTACCGGCTGCACGAGACTTCGTTTGCCCGTGGATATGATCTTGTCGTCGTCGCCCGGTCGCGCGCCATCGGCGCGAATTACGCGGCGCTGGAGCACGCCTATCTTTCGCTTGCCGCAAGGCTCGGCCTGCTGACGCAGAACACGCCGTGAAGCGCGTGCTCCTGTTTCTCATCCGCCTGTATCAGAAGTATCTCTCCCCCGGGCTTCCGCGCCGGTGTCGGTTCTCGCCGACCTGTTCGCAGTATGCGCTGGAGGCGATCACGAAATACGGCGCGGTGAAGGGCGGCTGGCTGGCGCTGAAGCGGCTGCTGCGGTGCAATCCCTTTTATAAGGGAGACTATTTTGACCCGGTGCCGTAGGGCAGCGTGGTTTTTCCCGTTGTCCGAACGCGTACCCCCATCACATTTGGAGGAACACAATGAAGAAAAAAGTCCTGATCTGGGTCCTTGCCGCCGTGCTTGTGCTGTCCATGGCCGGCTGCGCCGCCGGCGCTGTCAGCTCGAACGACAAATACGTGGGCATGGAGCCCGTAGCAGCAGCTGAAGCTGCCGCCGCCGAGACGAAGGATACGACCAGCATTTCTGACCTGATCCGCGTCCCGTTCGGCTATCTGCTCGACTGGCTGTATACCTTCACCAACAGCTACGGTCTGGCGCTGATTCTGTTCTCTCTGATCGTCAAGCTGGTGCTGCTGCCGATGTCGGTCAAGAGCAAGAAGAGTATGCTCAAGATGTCCCGTCTGTCGCCGCAGGTCAAGGCCCTTGAGGCCAAATACGGCGACGACAAGCAGAAATACCAGCTGGCCGTCCAGCAGATGTACAAGGAAGAAGGCGTGTCCATGGGCGGCGGCTGCCTGTGGTCGTTCATTCCGCTCCTCATCCTGCTGCCGCTTTACAACGTCATCCGTGAGCCGATCACGTACATGATGCACAACTCCCGCTCCATCTCCGAGGCCATCGTCGCCTTCCTGCAGGCCAGCGGCGAAAATCTCGGCAAAAACGCGTACTATGCCCAGCTGGCCGCCGCCGGTCATATCGGCGATTATATGGAAGAACTCAAGTCCCTGGCCGTTATGGCGAACGCCAATCTGCAGGCCATGAACTTCCAGTTCCTTGGCATTGATCTGGCCGCTATCCCCACGTTCCGCTTCTGGGACTGCGAGGGCTGGAGCGAGATCGGTCTGTTCCTGATCCCGGTCGTTTCTGCCGGTCTGCAGGCTGTGTCCATGTGGATCAGCCAGAAGATGAACAACCAGGTCGCCACGAACGCCGACGGCGAGCAGGATGTGGACGCCGCCAAGACCGCCAACCAGACCAACGCGACCATGATGCTCATGATGCCGCTCATGTCCCTCTGGATCGGCTTCTCCATGCCCGCCGCGATCTCCATCTACTGGATCGCGCAGGCCGTGTTCGGCGCTGTGCAGGATTATTTTCTGACGAAGCACTACCGCAAGGTCTATGACGAGGAGGACGCCGTCAAGCAGGAGATCGCCGCCAAGCGCCGCGCCGAGGAGGCCGAAAAGGAGCGCCAGCGCGCCCTGCGCCGCGAGCAGAACCCCGACGGCATCACCGACAACGTCAGCAAAAAGAAGATCCGTCAGCAGGAAAAGGAAGCCGCTGAAAAGGCGGCCAAAGCATACGAGGCCAGGAAGAACCCTGTGCAGGAATCCGAGGAAAAGAAGCCGCTTTCCGGCGACCCGGAGCGCCCGTACAGCCGCGGCCGCGCCTATGATCCTGCTCACTACGGCAGAAAGCGTCCTGCCGGCTCTGACGCAGAACAGACAGAGGAGTAATTATGGAGAAATTTATTACCGCAACCGGCAAAACGATCGATCTGGCCATCGCAGCGGCTCTGGAAGAGCTGCATATGGACCGTGACAGCGTTTCCGTTGAAGTTCTGGAAAACCCGAGATCCGGATTCCTTGGCATCGGCGCACAGCCCGCGCGCGTCAAGGTCACCTACGAAGCGCCCGACGAGGCCCCCAAGCCCGCCCTGTCCTCCGCTTCGCGCAGCAAGCCGAAAAAGCCCGCTGAGTCCAAGCCCGCAGACGGCGCAAAGGTCATCGCGCCCGCCGCCCCGAAGGTCATCGCGCCTGCCGCGCCCGAAGCGCCCCGCCCGCAGGATACGCGTGCTGCCGCTCCCAAGGTGCTGCAGCAGCCGCGTCAGGACCGCGCGCCGAAGCAGCGCGGCCCCAGACCGGAACGCCGCGACCAGAAGCCGCGCCAGCCGCAGCAGCCCGAAAAGCCCGCTGTCCCGGCAGAGCCGAAGGTCTATGCCCCCGCAGAGCCGGGCTCCAGGGAGGAGCGCATTGAGATCTTCATCAAGGGCCTTCTCGAGCACATGGGCTCCGATGCCGTGCCGCACGCCGTCAACACCGGCGATGATACCTATCTGGTCGACCTCGTGGGCGAGAACCTCGGCATCCTCATCGGCCGCCGGGGCGAGACGCTCGACGCGATCCAGCATCTGACCAACTATGCCGTCAACCGCGGCCAGAACAAGCGCGTGCGCATCAACGTTGACGCCGAGAGCTATCGCCTCAAGCGCGAGCAGGCGCTGCAGCGCCTGGCCCAGAAGGTCGCAGGCAAGGTCACCCGCTACCGCCGGAACATCACGCTCGAGCCGATGAACGCCTATGAGCGCCATGTGATCCATGCCGCGCTGCAGGATCATCCCGACGTGACCACCTTCTCCACCGGCACCGAGCCGAACCGCCGCATCGTCGTGGCCTACAGCCGCTACAAGTCGGCAGAGGCCGCCGTCAAGAAGGATTTCCCGGAAACGGAAGAGGAATAAGCAAAAGGCAGGGGCTGCAGCGAGTTTATTTCGCTGCAGCCCCTTTGTTGTTGATTTTGTTATTCCTCGTCCCGTTCGCGCAGACCTGCGACGGAGCTGACGGGCAGCGAGAAGCAGATCGCACCGGCCTTTGTGCCGGGGCCTGCATTTTCGTTGATCGCGCGCATGATCGCGGCCTTTTCGTCCGCGTAGGCGATGATGTAGACCATATCCTTTTCGTCGGCCAGACTCACGCCGAAGAATTTCTCTCCGCGCTTCGAGCCTGTGCCCTTGGCGTGCAGCACCGTGCCGCCGCCTGCGCCTGCGGCCCGTGCGGCGTCCATGACGAGATCGGCGTAGCCCTCGTTCAGGATCACGACGATCAGCTCATGATTGAATTCCATATGCGGCGTTCCTCCTGTTTTCAGATCGTTGGTCAGATAGGCGAGCGTTCTGCCGCCCGCCACGCTCTTGAGCGGCACGGTCAGCAGAATCCCGTTGCCGGGAATGTCGAGAAACAGCTTGCGCTTGGCGGCCTTGACGAGCTGCGCGGCCTCCTGCGCGCTGGCAACGGATGTCGTGACGGTCTTGGGCGTTTCATCCAGACCGTAGACGGCCAGATGCTCGTTTTTGGCTGTGCCTCTTCCGGGGGCGCTGAGGATCATCGGCAGACCCGTCTCGCGGAACAGGGCGTTCATGGCCTCGCCGCGGTCGGAATCGGTAACGGCAATGATATAATATAATTCCATATCAGCAGGCCTCCCACAGTTCGATGATCTCGTTGTCGCCGAAGTCCGGCAGAGCCGGTTCCTTTTCGGCGCGGCGGGATTTGATCACGTAGATCGCGCCCATGACCTGCACGGTGATGAGCGGCATCATCGCGACCAGCGCGACAAGGCCGAATGCGTCCGTCATGACATTCCCGCCCAGCGCTTCGCACGCGCCCATGGCAAACGGCAGCATGAACGTCGCCGTCAGCGGGCCGGAGGCTACGCCGCCGGAGTCGAACGCGATGGCCGTAAACGTGCGCGGCACGAAGAACGACAGGGCCAGCGCGATGAAATACCCCGGCACGAGGAAGTACATGATCGAAACGCCCGTGATGACGCGCAGCATGGCAAGTCCGCCTGCGGCGGAGACGGCGATGGACAGGCTCATGCCCATCGCTCTTGCCGAGATCGCGCCCGCGCTTAAATCCTCGACCTGCCGGTTGAGGATATGGACGGCAGGCTCGGCGTTGATGATGAACCAGCCCATCAGCATGGCCAGCGGAATGAGCAGCCACAGCTTCCACCCCTCCGTCAGCGCCGCGCCCAGCGCATAGCCGACCGGCGAAAAGCCGACGTTCACGCCCGTCAGGAACAGGACGAGTCCCGCGTATGTATACAGAATGCCCACCATGACCCGCAAAAACGGCAGCTTCCGCAGCCGCAGCGAGACGATCTGGAAGATCAGGAAGAACACCACGATCGGCAGCAGCGCCAGCGTGACCTCCTTCAGATATTCCGGGAAGGCGTGCAGATAATCCCGGCCCAGCGCGACCGTATTGGTGATGGCGGCGGCAGTCTCGCTTTCCGCCTGTGCGGGCTGCGTCTTGTAGATCGCGCCCAGCAGCAGCACCGACGCGATCGGCCCGATGGAGCACAGCCCGACAAGGCCGAACGAGTCCGCTTTCGCATTTTCGTCGGAACGGATGGACGCAACGCCAACGCCGAGCGCCATGATGAACGGCACGGTCATCGGCCCGGTCGTCACGCCGCCGGAGTCAAACGCGACAGCGAGAATGCCCTGATCGGACAGGAACGCAGCCAAAAACACCAGCACATAAAACACGATCAGCAGCAGCCGCAGCGAAATGCCGAACAAAATACGCACCATGCAGAGCATCAGGAAAATACCCACGCCGACGGAGACGGTCAGGATGAGAACCGTCTTGTCGATCTCCGGCACGTTGGCTGCCAGCACCTGTAAATCCGGCTCGGCCACCGTAATGGCGACGCCCAAAAGGAAGCTGACGATCAGGATCAGCCCAAGCCTGCGCGATTTTGTCAGCTTCGCGCCCATGTAGTTGCCGATCTTGCTCATGGACATTTCCGCGCCGAGCGTGAACAGTCCCATGCCCAAGATCAGCATGGCCGTCGCCAGCACGAACGAGAGCATCAGCCCCGTATCGACCGGCACGAGCACGAAGCAGATCGTCAGCACGATCAGGCTGATCGGCAGCACGGAGGCCGCAGCCTCCTTCAGTTTTTCCAGTAACACCTGTTTGCGGTACAAAGCCTCACTCCTATTTCAAGAATTGTTCTTATTTTATCAGAAAAATCCCGTTCTGAACAGAGCGGAAATGTAAAAAGGCTGTTAATTTTATGCACCGTGTATTTTTATGCAGTTTCACCAAAGAATCATCGATTTACTTGACGAAAGGACAGAAAGCCAATACAATAAAAAAGCTTATGCGCAGACTCCTGGCTGCATACGCGGCCGGGGGTGAGATTTTATGAAGAAGAGAGAGTATTTTATGGAGAAGAAACCCGCGCGCGCCATTGCCCTGCTGCCCATCGGGGTGTTCCTTGTTTTGTATCTGGGGCTGGGCTGCCTGTTTGAATACGGCCTGAAAATTGAAATGGGCTTTTACAACATTCCAATCGTCGTGGCGTTTCTGGCCGCGATCCTCGTCGCCTGCCTGCAGAACCGGGCGCTGTCGTTTGACGACAAGCTGGAGGTCATGGCAAAGGGTGTCGGCGATAAGAATATTATGACGATGATCCTGATCTTTCTGGCCGCCGGTGTGTTCGTCGGCGTCGTGGGCCGCAGCAGCGCGGAGTCCGTCGCGTATTTCATGCTTGCGCATATCCCGGCGCGATTCGCCGTTGCGGTGCTGTTCATCGTCTCATGCTTCGTCTCGACGGCCATGGGCACGTCCTGCGGCACGATCACGCTGATCGTCCCCATCGCCGTCGCCGTGGCGAAGGCGTCGGGGTTCCATCTGGCGCTGTGCATCGGCTCCGTCATGGGCGGTGCGATGTTCGGCGACAATCTCTCGTTCATCTCCGATACGACCATCGCCGCCTGCAGCACGCAGGGCTGCGAAATGAAGGACAAATTCCGCACAAACTTCCGCATTGCGCTTCCGGCGGCGCTGGTGGCGCTGGCGCTGATCCTCGTGTTCTCGCTGAAAAGCGATATTGGCGCGGTAGAGAGCCCGGAATACCATCTGCTGCAGACCGTCCCGTATCTGCTGGTGCTCGTTGGCGGCGTGGCGGGCGTTAACGTGTTCCTCGTGCTGCTGACCGGCATTTTCTCCGGCGCCATCATCATGCTCGCCACCGGTGCGGTGCACCCGACCGAGCTGCTGGGGAACATGGGCTCCGGCGCGTCCGGGATGTTTGAGACGATCATGGTCACGATCCTTGTCTCGGCCATGTGCGGCCTCATCCGCGAATACGGCGGCTTTGAAGCGCTGCTCGGCTTTATCCGCCGCATTTTCCACGGCAACAAGGGCGGCCAGCTGGGCATCGGATTGCTTGTCGGCGCGATGGACATTGCCACGGCCAACAATACCGTCGCCATCGTCATGGCCGGTCCCATCGCGAAGCAGATGAGCGAGGAATACGGCATCACGGGCAAGAAGAGCGCGTCGCTGCTCGACACCTTCTCATGCATCTTCCAGGGCATCATCCCCTACGGCGCGCAGATGCTGCTGGCGATCTCCGCCGCCGCAGAGCTGGGCGAAACGCTCACCGCGTTCCAGATTATCCCGTTCCTGTTCTACCCCTACCTGCTGCTCATCAGCTCGCTGGTGTTTATCTTCCTTGTGCCGGAAAGAAAGTAAGTGGATCGAGCACAGGCAACCACAAAACTGAACGGCTTTCGGTGAATACGCTCCGCCCCTACGAACGCATTGCTGCCTGAAACGGGCAGCAATGCGTTTTGATCGTATAAACCGAGGCCCCGCAGACGGCGGGGCCTCGGCTTTTGCGTTTATTGTTCTGCCGCGTGCAGGATGACGGTCAGCAGCTCGTCGCGGCCGTCGCCCTTTTCGGCGGAGAAGGGGATCAGGCGCACGTCATCCGGCAGGGACAGCACCTCGCGGATGCGGGCAAGATTTGGCTCGATCTCGCTCTTTTTGAGCTTATCAAGCTTGTTGGCCACGACCACGAAGGGCTTGCCGGACTGCAGAAAGTAATTCGCCATGACCACATCGTTTGCTGTCGGCGCATGGCGTGCGTCGACGAGCATGACGCCGAAGGTAAGCGTAGCCGGCGCGGCAAAATAGGCCTCCATGAGCCTGCCCCATCGCTCTTTTTCCTTCTGCGGGACCTTGGCATAGCCGTAGCCCGGCAGGTCGACGAGGTACATGGCCTCGTCAATACGGAAAAAGTTGATATGCGTGGTCTTGCCGGGGGCCTCGCCGACGCGGGCGAAGTTTTTGCGCAGCAGAAGCTTGTTGATGACGGAGGATTTTCCGACGTTGGACTTGCCTGCAAACGCGATCTGCGGCAGGCCGTCCTTCGGGCAGTCGGCGACGGAGGTGACGGAGCGGACAAATTCCGCGTTATGCAGATTCATGTGGCCCTCCTCACTGCCGGATGCCGGGCTTGCGGCGCGTTTTGGGCGCGGGGATCGGCAGCGCGGGCGCGGCGGGAACCGAGATCGCCTCCGCCGGGTCGCCTGCGGGCAGCAGCGCGGCCTCCAGAACGCGGTCGGCGCTGGAAACGGTAATGAACTGCAGCGCCTGCCGCACGGTCTGGTCGATCTCCTCCAGATCCTTCTCGTTTTCTGCCGGGATGATAACGGTCTTGACGCCGTGGCGCAGAGCCGCCATGGTCTTTTCCTTCAGCCCGCCGATGGCGAGCACCCTGCCGCGAATGGAAATTTCGCCCGTCATGGCGACGTCGCGCCGCACGGGACGGTTCGTGAGCGCCGAGACGATGGCGGTGCAGATCGTGATGCCGGCGGACGGCCCGTCCTTCGGGACGGCGCCCTCCGGGAAGTGGACGTGAATGTCCTTCGTCTTATAGAAATCCGGAGCGAGGCCCAGCGCCTTTGCGCGCGAGCGGATAAAGCTCATGGCCGCGAAGGCGGATTCCTTCATCACGTCGCCCAGATTGCCGGTCAGTTCCAGCTTGCCGGTACCGTCGACCACGTTGACCTCGACCTCAAGCGTCGTGCCGCCGACGGCTGTCCACGCAAGACCCGTGACAAGTCCGACCTGATCGGTCGTGACGTTCGCCTCCGGCAGGAATTTGCGGACGCCGAGGAAGTCTTCGAGATTGCCGCCGGTGATGGAAATGCGCTTGGGCGGCTCGTCGGAGACGAAGCGCATGGCGCACTTGCGGCAGAGTGCGGCGATCTGCCGCTCAAGACTGCGGACGCCGGATTCGCGCGTGTAGCAGGCAATGATCTCGCGGATCGCGTCGTCGGAGACGCGCACCTGCGTGCGCTTCATGCCGTGCTTTTTCAGCTGCTTCGGCAGTAGATGGCGCTTGGCGATCTGCAATTTTTCTTCGTCCGTGTAGGAGCCCAGCTCAATGACCTCCATGCGGTCGAGCAGGGCGCGGGGGATGGTGTCGGTTGTGTTGGCAGTGGTGATGAACATACAGTGCGACAGATCGAACGGCACCTCGATATAATGGTCGCGGAAGCTGGAATTCTGTGCTGAGTCCAAAACCTCCAGCAGTGCCGACGACGGATCGCCCTTATAATCGCTGCCGAGCTTGTCAATTTCGTCGAGCAGCAGCAGCGCGTTTTTGCTCTTGGCCTGAATGAGAGCCGTCATGATGCGGCCCGGCATGGCGCCGATATACGTCTTGCGGTGGCCGCGAATCTCGGCCTCGTCACGCACGCCGCCGAGAGACAGGCGGGCCAGCTTCCGGTTCAGCGCCCGTGCGATCGAAATCGCAACGGACGTTTTGCCCACGCCCGGAGGGCCGACAAGGCAGAGGATCTGCCCCGGCAGCTCCGGAGCCAGCTGGCGCACGGCCAGCGTTTCAAGAATGCGCTTTTTGACCGTCTCAAGGCCGAAGTGATCCTCGTCGAGAATTTTCGCAGCGGCCTTTACATCCAGCCGCTCCTTCGTCTCTTTGTTCCACGGCAGGTCGAGGATCGTGTCGAGATAATTGCGCAGGACGGAGGCCTCGGCGGAGCCGGGCTGCTGGCGCGCGAAGCGCGAAACTTCACGCAGCAGCTTTTCCTCCGTCTCCTGCGGAAGGTTCAGCGCCTGAATTTTGGTGCGGTAGCTGTCCGCGTCGCTGTCGTCGTCCTCGCCGAGTTCTTCGCGGATGACGTGCAGCTGCTCGCGCAGATAATAATCGCGCTGGTTCTGGTTGACATTCTGCTGCACCTGATCGTTGATCTCGCTTTCCAGCCGCAGAATGTCAAGCTCCTTCGCCATCATGCGGATGCACAGCTCCAGCCGGTGAACGGGCGGCAGCGTTTCGAGCACGCGCTGCTTGTCCTCGTAGCCGAACGTCGCATTCTGGGCGATGAAATCGGCCAGCTCGCCCGCGTCGTCGGTCGAAGAGCCTTGCAGCAGGTTTTCCTGCCCGGATTTGACGGCCAGATCGATAAACTGCTCAAACAGCTGGTGCGCCTGCCGCACGAGCGCCTGCGTGCGCGGTACGGCGGCGTGATAGCCCGGCTCGTCCAGCTCCATCGCGCGGGCGAAGAGATACGGCTCGGCGTGGATCATGTCGGTCAGCTGCGCGCGGTATTTGCCCTCGACGAGAATGCGCATATTGTCGCCCGGCAGACGCAAAATCTGCCGCACATAGGCCACGGTGCCGACGGAATACAGGTCGGTCTTCTTCGGCTCGTCGCACTGCACGTCGCGCTGGGCGACAAGGAAGATCATCTGATCTGCCCGCATGGCCTCCTCAACGGCGCGGGCAGACCGGCTCCTTCCGACGTCGAAATGCGTCACGCAGCCGGGGAACACCACGATCCCGCGCAGCGGCAGGACCGGCAGGCAGGCAAGGGGTTTATAGTCGCTCATAAAAGTTGTCTCCTTTCGCGGAGGATAAAAATACGCAGGAAGGGAGCGCACGCTCCCTTCCTGTTTGTTGTGTTACAGCGTTACGCCTGCGTTCTTGATGGGAGCGCGGGGCTTTGCGGCGTCGCGGGTGATCTGGGGCGGCTCGCCTTCGCGCACGCAGCGCTCAGTGATGCAGACGGACTGGATGGTGGGGTCGGACGGGATCTCGTACATGATCTTCGTCATGATCTCCTCCATGATCGCGCGCAGACCGCGCGCGCCGATCTGGCGCTCGATGGCCTTTTCCGCGATGGCCTCCAGCGCGCCCTTTTCGAAGCTCAGCTCGACCTGATCATAGGACAGGAGCTTGTGGTACTGCTTGCAGAGCGCGTTTTTCGGCTCCGTCAGGATGCGCACCAGATCGTCCTTGTCAAGCCCGCGCAGGGACGTGATGACCGGCAGGCGGCCCACAAGCTCCGGAATAATGCCGAACTTCAGCAGATCATGCGGCTGCACGAGCTGGAAGAGCTTTCCGACGTTGTGGTCGCCCTTGCTCTTGACCGTAGAGTTGAAGCCCACGGCGGAGGTATCGGTGCGCTGCTCGATGATCTTGTCAAGCCCGTCGAACGCGCCGCCGCAGATGAAGAGGATGTTGGTCGTGTCGACCTGGATGAACTCCTGCTGCGGGTGCTTGCGCCCGCCCTGCGGAGGGACATTTGCGACCGTGCCCTCAACGATCTTCAAAAGCGCCTGCTGGACGCCCTCACCGGAGACATCGCGGGTGATGGAGGTGTTCTCCGACTTACGGGCGATCTTGTCGATCTCGTCGATATAGATGATGCCGCGCTCGGCCAGCTCTACGTCGAAATCCGCCGCCTGCAGAAGCCGGAGCAGGATATTCTCAACATCCTCGCCCACGTAACCGGCCTCGGTCAGCGTGGTCGCGTCCGCGATGGCGAACGGTACGTTGAGGATCTTGGCCAGCGTCTGGGCGAACAGCGTCTTGCCGGAGCCGGTGGGGCCGATGAGCAGAATGTTGCTCTTCTGCAGCTCCACGTCGGAGTCGTTCTGGAAGTAAATGCGCTTATAGTGGTTATAGACCGCAACGGACAGGGCGATTTTTGCGTCGTCCTGACCGATGATATAGTGGTCCATGTAGGTCTTGATCTGCTGCGGCGTGGGGAGCGTGTCGGGCAGTTCAAGCTGCTGCTCGTTCAGGCCGTTGTGCATCTCATCGTGCAGGATGGACGAGCAGAGCTCGACGCATTCATTGCAGATGTAGACATTGGGACCGGCGATGATGCGGCCGACCTGCTCCTGTTTTTTGCCGCAGAAGGAGCAGCGGATGGAGTCTCTTGCCAAGCTGGACTCCTCCTTTCAGGGATTATTGTCTCTTGTAGATGACCTTGTCAACAAGGCCGTAGGCCTGCGCCTCTTCAGCGGTCATGAAGTTGTCGCGCTCGGTGTCGATCTTGATCGTCTCAAGCGGCTTGCCGGTGTTGGCGGCAAGGATCTCGTTCAGACGCTGCTTGATCTTCAGCATCCGTTCGACCTGGATCTGCATGTCGGTCGCCTGCCCCTGCGTGCCGCCGGAGGGCTGGTGGATCATGATCTCCGCGTTGGGAAGGGCAAGGCGCTTGCCCTTCGTGCCGGAGGACAGCAAAAACGCGCCCATCGACGCGGCCATGCCCACGCAGATGGTGGACACGTCGCACTTGATGAACTGCATGGTGTCATAGATCGCCATGCCGTCGGTCACGCTGCCGCCGGGGGAGTTGATGTAGAACTGAATGTCCTTATCGGGGTCCTGTGCCTCGAGATAGAGCATCTGCGCAACGATCAGACTGGCAGTGGTGCTGTTGACCTCTTCGGACAGGATGATGATACGGTCGTTGAGCAGGCGGGAGAAGATATCATACGACCGCTCGCCGCGGCTCGTCTGCTCGACAACATACGGAACCAAACTCATAATTTGGGATTCTCCTTTCAGACGGATGTCAGGTTGGCTGTAGGATTCTACCCAACGGGCCGGAGAATTATTCCTCAGTCTTGGCTTCTTCGGCGGGAGCCTCAGCGGCGTCTTCCTTCTTGGCGGCCTTCTTTGCCGTCTTCTTTTCCTTCTCGACGGGCTTTGCATTGTCCACGATCAGCTTGACAGCCTTGCGGCCCTTGAGATCAGACTTGACGGCCTCGACATCGACCATTTCCCTGATCTTGTCCAGCTCCATCTTATACTGCTCGGCCAGCTTCTTCAGCTCTTCCTCGACTTCCTCTTCGGTCACGTCGAGGTTCTCCTGATGGACGATCTCGCTGAGCAGAATGTTGCTGCGGACGGTCTGCTCGGCCATCGGGCGCATGGAATCGCGCATACCCTTGACGTCGCCGCCGATCATCTTGAGGTAGTCATCCATCTTCATGCCCTGGGACTGCAGCTGATAGGCAAACTGCTCCAGATGCTTGTCGACCTGCTCGTCGATCATGCAGGCGGGGATGTCGCAGGTCATGTTCTTGCCTGCGAGGACGACGGCTTCGTTTTCAAAGTCGCGGTCAACGGATTCCTGACGCTTTGCGGCGAGATCGGCCTTGATGCTCTTCTTGAGCGCGGCCAGCGTGTCGTATTCGGAGACATCCTTGGCAAACTCGTCGTCGAGTTCGGGCTTGATGGTCTCCTTGACCTCGTGGATCTTGCACTTGAAGGTGGCTTCCTTACCGGCAAGCTCCTTGGTGTAGTTCTCGGGGAAGGTTACGACGACATCCTTCTCGTCGCCTGCCTTGAGGCCGACAAGCTGATCCTCGAAGCCGGGGATGAACGCGCCGGAGCCGAGCGTCAGGGTGTAGCCCTCGGCCTTGCCGCCGTCAAACGGCTTGCCGTCCACGAAGCCCTCAAAGTCCAGAACGACGGTGTCGCCGGTCTTCGCTTCGCGGTCAACCGTTTCGATGCGGGCGTTGCGCTCCTGCATACGGGCAAGCTCTGCGTCGACCTCTGCCTTGGAGATGGAGACGGTCTCCTTGGGAACCTCGATGCCCTTGTATTCGCCGAGGGTGACCTCGGGATAAAGCTCGGTGGAGACAGTCAGCACAACGCTGCCGTCCTCGGGGGTCTGCATATCGGTAACGGAGGGCTGGCCGACAGCCTTGAGCTCCTGCTTGATAATGGCAGCCTCGTAAATGTCGGGGAAGATCTCGCTCACGGCGTCTTCATAGAACACCTGAGAGCCGTACATGCGCTCGACGAACTTGCGCGGGGCCTTGCCCTTGCGGAAGCCGGGGATCATGATGTCCTTGCGGATCTTGGCATACGCCTTGTCCAGCGCGGTCTGGAACTCGTCCTTTGCGATCTCGACAGTGACCTTTGCGCTGCCGTTTTCTTTCTCTACGTTTTTGACGTTCATTGTGGTACTTTCCTCCTATGCGGTGCGGCTTATAAAAGGCCGTAATTCACCATTCTCATTTGAATCCGCTCTATTCTACCAGACTTCATGCAAGAAATCCACTGTTTTTTCAGGAATTTATCCGAATTCAGAAAAAATTCAAAATCTTTCCGCTCATCCGATCCTCTGCGGCTGAAAATCGACGTGATCCGCCGAAACAAGGCGGTACTCGATGCCCTGATAGTCGTCCTCCAGCGCCAGCCGGATGGAGTCGGCGTGCAGGTGGCCGTAATAGCAGCGCGTCACGCCGTACTGCTTCAGAAGCGCCAGAATTTCCGAACAGGCGTACCCGCGGTAGCGCGGCGGATAGTGCAGGAAGCAGTATTTTTCCGCGTCCCCCGCCAGCTGCAAAGAGCGTTCGAGCCGCCCAAGCTCCCGCCGGAAAATTTTCTCGTCGTGGCTGCCCTCCTTCTGCGCGTCGTAGAACCACCCGCGCGTGCCGCACAGGGCGATATCGCCGTAGAAGAAGCAGGAGTTGTTCAGGACGTGGAAGTCTGCAAACCCATGCTCCGCGCAGAAGCGGTCAAAGGCCCGCAGCGTCGTCCACCAGTAGTCATGGTTGCCCTTGAGGATGATCTTGCGGCCGGGGATGGCGTTCATAAAGGAAAAATCCTCCGCCGCGTCGTCAAGGCTCATCGCCCAGCTGAGATCGCCGAGCAGAACGGTCGTGTCCTCCGGGCCAATGACCTTCAGATTTTCCCGCAGCTTTTCCATATACCCTGTCCAGCGGCCCCCGAACACGTCCATCGGCTTGTCTGCCGGGCCGAGCGACAGGTGCAGATCTCCAATCGCGTACAGGGCCATCAGCGCAGAAACTCCGTCACGACGGCGCGCATATCGCCCCTGTCCGTGACCTGATCGAAGCGCACGGGCTTGCCTGCAAGGCTTGCCAGCGGCGTCGGAGCCGGACGGCCCGTCTCGGCCGTGAGCTGGCCGAGCACGCCCGTGCCGGGCGCGTGCTCCGTCACGCCGAGCGCGTCCAGAACGCTTGCGCAGAACTTAAACGGGCTTGCCGTGGATTCCACGACGGTCAGCGTCTGATCGCCTGTCCCGGAGCGGTACGCGTCCAGAACCGTGCAGGCCACGGCGGTATGCGTGTCGAGCAGATAGTGGTTCTCGCGGAATGTCTTCCCGATCGTCTGCGCGCCCAGCGCGTCCGTGCAGAAGCCGCAGGAAAATTCCGCCTGCACGGCCCGCAGCACCCGGTCGGAGACGGTATACTTCCCCGTCTCGGAAAGCTGCCGCATATAGCCGCGCACCTCCTCGTCCGAGCCGGACAGCAGGGACAAAAGCCGTTCGAGATTCGACGAGATCAGGATATCCATCGACGGCGAAGCTGTCTGGTAAAACGGCCGGTTGCGGTCATAGGTGCCGGTCTTGATAAAGTCGGTCAGGACGTTGTTCTCGTTTGACGCGCAGATGAGCCTGCCGATGGGCACGCCCATCCTCTTCGCGTAGAAGCCGGAGAGAATGTTGCCGAAGTTGCCTGTCGGGACGCAGAAATTGACGCGCGTCCCGGCTTCGATGGTCCCAGCGTTCAGCAGGTCGCAGTAGGCCGAGACGTAATACACGATCTGCGGCAGGAGCCTGCCCCAGTTGATGGAGTTGGCCGAGGACAGGAAGTATCCGCGCCCGGCAAGCTCCTCGCGCAGCGCCTCGTCAGAGAAAATGCGCTTCACGCCGGTCTGCGCGTCGTCAAAGTTGCCGCGCACGGCGCACACGCCGACGTTTTTGCCCTCCTGCGTGACCATCTGCAGCTTCTGCATTTCGGAAACGCCGCCGTCGGGATAGAACACAAGGATTTTCGTGCGGTCCACATCGCGGAAGCCCTCAAGCGCGGCCTTGCCCGTGTCGCCGGAGGTCGCGACGAGGATGCAGACGGTCTTCTCCTCGCCCGTTTTCCGGAGCGAGGCCGTCAGCAGATACGGCAGCATCTGCAGCGCCATATCCTTGAATGCGCACGTCGGCCCGTGCCACAGCTCCTGAATATACGTGTTTTCCGTCAACTTTACGACGGGCGCTGCGGCAGGCGTGTCAAATTTCGCCGGGCCGTAGGCGCTTTTCGCAAAGCCCAGCAGCTCCTCCTCGGTAAACTCGTCGAGATAGCGCTTCATGATCTTCGCGGCCCGTTCGGGATAGGAAAGCGCGGCGAGCGCTTTGATCTCGTCCATGGTGAGCTGCGGAATTTCCTCCGGCAGATACAGCCCGCCGTCACGGCTGAGGCCCTCGACAATGGCCTGACTGGCCGTTAAGCGGCGGCCTGCGTCCCGCGTACTTACATAATACATAGTTTCACGACCTTCATGAGAGAATTGCAGAACAGGTTCTGTATGGTTTCATCGGAATATCCGGTAGTTTTCAAAAAATCACCGAGCCGGTTATAATCGTCCAGCCCGGAAAAGCCCTCCGGCAGTAAATCACAGCCGTCCAGATCTGCGCCGAGGGCAATGTGGCCCTCACCGTCCAGCTCCAGAAACCGGTCAAGATGGCGGCGCAGATCGTCGAACGACGCGCGGGGCGCTTGCGTCAGGAACGGCGCGTAGAGGTTCAGTCCCGCTGTGCCGCCAAGATCGCGGATGGCCCGGAACTGGTCGTCCGTCAGATTGCGCGGGTGCGGGCAGACGGCAAACGAATCGGAGTGACTTGCGATGACCGGCTTTTCAGCCAGCCCGATCATGTCCCAGAAGCCCTTTTCGGACACATGGCTCACGTCGACGAGCATCCCGAGCGCCTGCGCCCGCTTAAAAAAGTGCCTGCCCTTTTCCGTCAGCCCTTCGTCCGAGCCGCACGGCGCGGCAAGGCTGTTCGGAAGGCTCCATACAAGCGAGATCATCCGCACGCCGGATTCATATGCGTGTTCCAGAAGCCCTTCGTCCTCGCGCACAGCCTCTGCGCCCTCAATGGCGAGAAACGCGGCGCATTTGCCGCCCTGCATGGCAGCTTCGGCCTCACTTGCTGTGCGGCAGAGCGTGATCTTGTCCGCATTCTCGCGCAGCTGCGCGTGAAAATTGTCCAGCGCGCGGGAGAAAATCTCCGGTCTTGGCAGCTTTGCCTTGACCCAGGCGGTGCAGAACGCGAAAAACTGCGCCCATGTGCCGAGCCTCTGCGCCCGTGCGAGTGAAACGGCCAGCGTGTTTTCGCGCAGCGGCTGATTTTGCAGCCAGAGTTCGATGGGCGTGTCGCAGTGGCCGTCAAAAACGCGGTAATTTGTCAAAATGCGTCCTCCATATGGGTAATCTGCGGGCGGCGGGTCTGCGTGCCGTCGGGCGCATAGATTTCGATCACGTCGAAGCGCGGCTGAAGCGGCGTTTCGTGTTGGGATAGGTACAAAAGCGCGGTCGTGCGCAGACGCTGCTGCTTGCGCGCGTCGACAAATTCCCGCGCAGCGGCAAAATTCGCCGATTTTCGCAGCTTGACCTCGCAGAAGACGAGATACTGCCGGTTCGACGCGATGATATCGATCTCGCCGAGCCGCGTGCGGTAGTTCATGGCCTCGATGCGCCAGCCCTTTTTGCGCAGATACTCCGCCGCCAGCGCCTCGCCCCATGGGCCGGACAGGTCACGGGTTCTCATAGAATTTTTTGAGGAACGTCTTCCTGTGGATCGGACTGGGGCCGAATTCACGCAGCGCTTCATAGTGCCGCTTTGTCCCGTAGCCCTTGTGGACGGCGAAGCCGTACTGCGGGTACTGCGCGTCGTATTCCTCCATCAGCCGATCCCGCGTGACCTTGGCCAGAATCGACGCGGCGGCGATGGACGCAGACAGACTGTCGCCCTTGACGATGGTCCGGACCGGCAGACCGAAGTCTTTCGCCCGGTTGCCGTCAATGAGCGCAAGCTCCGGCTGCGGGGAGAGCTTCTGTATGGCGCGCTCCATGGCGAGGAACGTCGCCTGTAAAATATTGATCTCGTCGATCTCCTGCTCGCTCGCAAACGCGATGCCGTAAGAGACGGCCTGCTCTATCATGATATCGTACAGCTCCCGGCGCTTTTTGTCCGTGAGCTTTTTCGAGTCGTTGAGGCCGGGGATTTCCAGCCCCGGCGGCAGTATGACCGCCGCCGCACATACCGGCCCGGCCAGCGGCCCGCGCCCGGCCTCGTCCACGCCGCACACCAGTTTGATGCCTGCGTCGAACGCTTCGCGTTCATACACCCAAAGATCCATCGGTTCTTCCTGTCTCATTGCGTGTCCTCCGGGCTCTCGAGCGTCAGCTTGCCAAGCTTGCCGCTTCTGTAATCGTCCATGAGCGCCTTTGCCATACGTTCCGTATTGACCTCGCCGCCGGAGACGAGATAGCCGCGCTTTTTCCCGGCCAGCTGCAAAAGCTCGTATCCGTCCGCATCCTCCGGCGCTTCGAGCTTATAGCGCTCGGAAAGCGTCTGCGGGTAATACTTTGCCAGCAGCGCGATAAAATGGCAGGCCAGCGTCTCGGTGTCGATCACGTCCTCCTTGACGGCACCCGTGTAGGCAAGGCGCATCCCGACCTCCGGGTCTTCGAACTTCGGCCACAGAATGCCCGGCGTGTCCAGAAGCAGCAGCCCTTGGTCGACCGTGATCCACTGCTTGCCGCGCGTAACGCCGGGGCGGTTCTCGGCCTTTGCGCCCTTGCGCCCGGCGATCTGGTTGATGAACGTCGATTTTCCCACATTCGGAATGCCGACGACCATGAGTTTCAGGGGCCGTCCCACCTGTCCCTTTTCCGCGTACCGCGCCAGCTTTTCCGCCAGCAGCGTGCGCACCGCCGGGACGAAGCCGGAAATGCCCTTTTTCGTCTTGCAGTCAGTCTGCAGAACGGCATAGCCCTTCGCACGGAAGTGCTCCGCCCATTTTTTCGTCAGCGCCGGGTCTGCCATGTCGATGCGGTTCAGGACGATCATGCGCGGCTTATTGCCGCAGATGGCGTCAATGTCCGGGTTGCGGCTGGCAATCGGGATGCGCGCGTCGAGAATTTCGCACACGGCGTCGACGAGCTTCACATCCTCCTCGATCATCCGGCGCGTCTTGGTCATGTGGCCGGGGTACCACTGGATATTCATGGTGCTCCGGTTCGTGTCTTCCTGCTTCATGATACCGCTCCGAATCTGTGCCAGCTGCGCCCGCCGGTCACGGCTCCAAATTCATTCGTCTGCCGTCCGGGGAAGACCACAAGCAGAACTTTGCCCAGAACAGCCTCCTTCTTGACGCAGCCGACGTCGGAGAACCGGCTGTCCTCCGAATGGTTGCGGTTGTCGCCCATGACGAACAGCTCGCCCTCCGGCACGGTGACCGGATAGTCGAGCGCCTTGCCGTATTCGGCGTAACTCAGATAGGTCGGTTCAAACGTATACGGCTCGTCCAGCGCTTGCCCGTCGACGTAGACGACGCCCGCGTCAAAATCAATGTCCACCGTCTGCCCGCCGACCGCGATCACGCGCTTGACCAGCAGCTCGTCATTCTCGGAAAACGGCGGCGTATACAAAACGACGATATCGCCCTGCTTCGCGTCCCGGTAGAGGAAATTGCTCTCCAGCACCAGATAGTCCTTGTCGACCAGCGTGGGGTACATCGAACTGCCGCTCACGCCGTTCAGACGGAAAAAGAATACGAAGACCAGCGTGATGACCGCCAGCATCCGCACCAGATCGAACAGGCTCAGATACGCCTCATAGCCCTTGGGAAGCGGCTGCTTTTCCGGCTTTTCCTGCGTTTCGGACGGCTGTGCCTGCAAATTCTTGTCTTCCTGTTCCATATTAAAAATCCCCCATTTCGGAAGAAGCGTAAAATCAAAAATAGTATACACGATTTCTTCCAATAAAGAAAGAGGAAAATGACCTTTTCTTGCGGCTGGACGCCGGGTGTGCTATACTGAGAGAAAAAGAAGCTCGGGAGGCGGACGGATGTACCGTATTTTGCTGGTCGAGGACGACCCCGGCATCGCGCAGGCCGTCTGCGCGCATCTGCGGCAGTGGGAGCTGGACGCGCGGTGCGTGCAGAATTTCCGCGCCGTCATGGAGGAATTCACAGCCTTTGACCCGCAGCTCGTGCTGCTGGATATCTCGCTGCCGTTTTTCAACGGCTACCACTGGTGCACGCAGATCCGCGCCGTTTCGCGCGTTCCGGTCGTGTTCCTCTCTTCCGCGTCGGAGAATATGAACATCGTCATGGCCATGAACATGGGCGCGGATGATTTCATCGCCAAGCCCTTCGATCTGGACGTGCTGACGGCGAAGGTGCAGGCGCTTCTGCGCCGGACGTATGATTTTGCGCCCGCGGAGCCTGTTCTGTCCCACCGGGGCGCGGTCTTGCAGACGGGCGGCCAGTCCCTGCTCGTAAACGGCGAAAAGCTGCCGCTCAGCAAGAACGAGTACCGCATTCTGTGGACGCTTCTGAAGGAAAAGGGCAAAATCGTCAGCCGCGAGAGGCTCATGGAGGCGCTCTGGCAGACGGACAGCTTCGTCGATGAGAACACGCTTTCGGTCAACATGGCCCGCCTGCGCAAAAAGCTGGACGGCGCGGGACTTGCGGGCTTTATCGCCACGCGCGTCGGCGCGGGTTATTTGGTGGAATAGATATGCGGTTATTTTTACAATATCTGCGCGGAAAAGCGGGGAAGATCGTCGCGTTTTTCCTGTTCGCGGTCATTTTTATCGTCTCGTTTGCGCTGTACCACCTGCCGCTGGCTGCGGTGTGGTATCCGTCTGCGCTGTGTGTCATTCTGGGGCTTGCGGTTCTGCTGCTGGATTTCCGGCGGGTCAAAGCGCGGCATGAGACGCTGCGGCTGATCCTCCGTCAGCTGCCGACGCTCCCCGATTTGCTCCCGGCTGCCCATTCTGTTCCCGAAGAGGACTACCGCGCGCTGGTGCAGGCGCTGTGCGCGCAGCAGCAGGCGCTCGAGACGCGCATGAACGCGCAGTATCAGGATATGCTCGACTATTATACGCTTTGGGCGCACCAGATCAAAACGCCCATCGCCTCCATGCGCTTATGCCTGCAGCAGGAGGACACGCCGCAGGCGAGGCGGCTTTTGCAGGAGCTTTCCCGCGCCGAGCAGTATGTCGAGATGGTCATGGTCTATCTGCGGCTGACGGGCGGCAGCGATCTTGTTCTGCGCGAGTATGAGCTGGATGCGATCGTCCGCCGCGCCGTGCGCCGGTTCGCGGGGGAGTTTATCGGCAGAAAATTAAAGCTCTGCTACGAGCCGCTGAATGTGTCGTGCGTGACGGATGAAAAGTGGCTGCTGTTCGTGATCGAGCAGGTCTTGTCCAACGCGCTCAAGTATACGCGCGCGGGCAGCATCACCATCGAGCTGGAAGCGCCCAAGACCCTCGTCATCCGTGACACCGGCATCGGCGTCGCACCGGAGGACCTGCCGCGCATCTTTGAAAAGGGCTATACCGGCTACAATGGCCGCGGCGACCAGAAGGCCAGCGGCCTCGGCCTCTACCTCTGCCGCACGATCTGCAAACGCCTCGGCCACACCATCACCGCCTCCTCCGTCCCCGACCACGGCACTGCCATCCGCATCACGCTGGAGCAGCGGCAGGTGCGGGAGTGAAAACAGCATCGCCGGCACCGCTGTAAGACGGTACCGGCGATAATTGTGTATTTGCGCTATCCGAGCGTCAGACTGCGGATCTTCTCCCGCAGCGGGAGAATGCGGGACGGGGCGACGGAAAGCTCGTCCACGCCCAGACGCAAGAACGCTTCGATCAGCGCTTCGTCTGCGGCAAGCTCACCGCAGATGCCGACGGTGCACCCCGCCTGATGCGCGCTTTCGACGGTCTGCCGGATCGCGCGCAAAACGGCCGGGTGGTGCGGGTCGCAGAACGGGGCCAGATTCGGGTTCTGCCGGTCCATGGCCAGCAGATACTGCGTCAGATCGTTCGTGCCGATGGAGAAGAAGTCGACCTCGCCCGCAAGCTCGCCGCTCATGAACACGGCGGCAGGCGTCTCGATCATCACGCCGACGCGGTATGGGCCGAAGCGTTCGCCGCGCGCAATGAGCACATCCTCCGCATCGGCCAGCGCCTGCTTCAGCCGGTGCAGCTCGTCCGGGCCGGTCACCATCGGGAACATGATCCCGACGTTTCCATAGCGCGACGCGCGCAGAATGGCGCACAGCTGCGTCTGGAACAGAATGGGCCGCGTCAAACACAGGCGGATCGCCCGCAGGCCGAGCGCGGGGTTGTCCTCCGGCGGCATATCAAAATAACCGACCTGCTTGTCCGCGCCGATATCCAGCGTGCGGATGATGACCTCCCGGCCATCCATGGCCTGCACGACCGTTTTGTAGCTTTCAAACAGCTCGTCCTCGGTCGGGTACGTGCTGCGGCCCAGATACAGAAACTCGCTTCTGAGCAGCCCGACACCCTCCGCGCCGCTTTCCCGCAGCAGCGGCAGATCGTCCGTGCCCGCAATATTGGCGTAAAGGCGGACAGAATGCCCGTCCTGCGTGACGCTCGGGGCGGAGATCAGCTGCCGGAGCGCTTCGCGCTGCGCCTGCTGCGCGGCGATCTTCGCCGCTGCTTCGGCCAGCGTCTGTTCGTCCGGGTCGAGCGTCAGCGTCCCGGAGAAGCCGTCCAGAACCGCCGTGCGCCCGTGCAGCTCCGCCGACACGGGCAGCTGCGAGACAGCCGGAACGCCGAGCGTCCGCGCCAGAATGCCCGTGTGGGAATTCGCCGCGCCGCGCGCGGTCAGCATCCCGCGCACGAATTCGCGCGGGAACTGCACGGTCTGGCTGGGGGTCAGCTCCTCGGCGGCGATGAGGCAGGGTTCGGCGATGGTGTGCTCCGCCTCGCCGTTTAAAATGCGGCAGATGCGGGCGGCGACGTCCCGCACATCGGCGGCGCGTTCACGCATATAGTCGTCGTCCATGGCGGAAAACATGGCTGCGCACTGCTCCCCCGCCTGCCGGACAGCCTCGGCGGCCTCCGCGCCGTCCGCAATTGCTTCCGAAACAAGGTCTGTAAAGTCTTCGTCCTCGGCCATGAGCTGGTGGACGGAGAAAATTTCCGCGTCCTTCTCACCAAGCTCCGCTCTGGCCTTTTCATAGAGCGCGCCGAGCGCGTCCACGGCCTGCCGCTGTGCGCTTTCAAAGCGCAGCTGTTCCTCCTGCGGGGAGACTGCCTGCCGGACGGCGGCCTTCTGCGCGCCGAGAAAGACGATTTTTCCGGCGGCAAGGCCCTGGGAAATGGGAAGCCCTGAGAATACCTGCATGGCGGCGTCCTCAGGCGTTTTCGCGGAACTGCGTCTGCAGCTCCTCAAACGCCTTGTCCTCGTCGGAGCCGTCGATGGTGACGGTGACAGTCTGGCCCTGCTTGATGCCAAGGCCCATCACGGCCATCAGCCGCGTCAGCTGCGCGGATTTTTCCCCGCAGGAGATCGTAATTTTGCTTGTATACGCCTTTGCCGCGCGCACAAGCGCGCCCGCAGGCCGCGCATGAAAGCCCATGGGGTCCTGAATGGTGTATTGAAATTCTTTCATATCGGCTCCTTGTGAAACAATGAAAGTCTGCTGTGTCCATTTTGCACCGGATTTCCAGAAAATGCGTAGGGGCGGACGCCTCTGTCCGCCCGGCAGTGGGGGGATCGGATCATCGAAAATCCTCGGCGAATCCGAATGCACTTGCCCCTACAAAACACTTTGGGAAGCGCATACGGATTTACCCTGAATTTCTGAAAAAGCACTGCATCCAGTGGGCGGACAGAGTCGTCCGCCCCTACAAAACAGGTGCGCATTTCACGCTGCTTCTTTTTATCACGACAGCTTTTTCAGCTCCCGCACGTCGGCAAGCTCGTCCATGATTTCGTCGAGACTGCTGCCTGCGATGGCGCTGACGGTCGCGGCGACCGCGCCCTCGACCAGCGGGCAGTCGGCTAGGACGAGCTTCCGCTCCGGCATGGCCTCGAGCACCATTTCCGCCGTCATGACCGCCGAGCCCATGTCCATGAGCACGATCACGCCGTCGTCTGAGTAAATTTCGTCAATGGCGTTCGAAATTTTTTCATAGCTCGTGCCGAAGCCGCCGCCGTCCAGACCGCCGGCGGCACGGATGGGCACGCCGTCGGCCATCATTTTTGTCAGCTCGACCACGCCGTTTGCCAGTGTTTCGCTGTGCGAAACGATCACAAATCCGACCATGGCCCGCACCTCACACGTGCTCGGCCACGACGCGCAGCATCGTGGTGAACGACGTTGCGCCGGGGTCCTGATGGCCGAGACTGCGTTCGCCGAGATAGCTTGCGCGGCCCTTGGTGGCGATGATGGTCTTGGTATACTCGACGCCCTGCTCTGCCGCGGCGACGCCCTCGGCGAGGGCCGTCTTCGCGTCTTTTCCGGCGTCCAGCGCTGCTTTCACCGCGTCGCGCGCGGGAATCATCGCGTCCAGCATCGTCTTTTCGCCCGCGACGGATTTGCCGCGCAGCTGCACGCCCGCGACGAACGCGTCCAGAATCGTGACCAGATCCTGCGCGTCCAGCTCTGTCTTTCCGGCAAGGGCCTTGCCTGCCTGCATGAACGCCGTCCCGTACAGCGGGCCGGAGGCTCCGCCGACCGTGGACACAAGGGCCATGCCGACAGTTTTGAGCATCGTGCCGATGTCCTTGCCCTCCATCATCGGGCGCTTCTTCTCGACCTCGGCAAAGCCCCGCGCCAGATTGATGCCGTGATCGCCGTCGCCGATGACGTTGTCAAGTTCCGTGAGAAAAAGCTTTTCCTCGGAGATCTTTTCGCCGATGGCGTGCAGGATCTCCAGCACCTGTTCCTGATTGACCATAGTAGTTCTCCTTTGCGTTTGGGGTTATGCCTTGAAGGCGATGGTGTCCGCGTGCGCGTCCAGAAGGGCCTTCAGCTCGTCGTCCAGACGCAGCAGGGACACGGAGAAGCCCTCCATTTCAAGCGACGTCATATATTCGCCCACGAAGGTCTTATAGACCTTGATGTCCTTCGCGGCCAGCACGTCGGCGACATGATTGTTGATGATAAACAGCTCCATCAGCGGCGTTGCGCCGGAGGAGTTGACCATGACGGCGACCTCATGGCCGGTATAGTCGATATCGGCGAGGATCTTGCCCAGAATATGATCGACGATCTCGTCTGCCGGGCGGAGCGGTTCCTTGTGCGTGCCGGGCTCGCCGTGGATGCCGATGCCGACCTCCATCTCGTCCTCGCCAAGCTCGAAGCCGGGCTTGCCCGCCGCCGGGACTGTGCAGGGACGGATGGCGACGCCCATGGTGCGCACGTTGTCAATGACCTTCTGCGCCACGCGCTGGACCTCTTCAAGCTCAGCTCCCTCTTCTGCCTTTGCACCCGCGATCTTGTGGACAAAGACCGTGCCCGCCACGCCGCGGCGGCCGACGGTATAGAGGCTGCCGTCCACGGCGACATCGTCATCGACGACGACCTGCGCGACCTTAATGTCGTCCATCTGCGCCATTTCACCGGCCATTTCGAAGTTCATCACGTCGCCGGTATAGTTCTTGATGACCATCAGAACGCCCTTGTCAGTCGCGATGGCCCTGATGCCCTCATAGATCTGATCCGGCGTGGGCGAGGTGAAGACTGCGCCCGCGACCGCCGCATCCAGCATACCCGTGCCGACGTAGCCGCCGTGCGCCGGTTCGTGGCCGGAGCCGCCGCCGGAGATCAGCGCGACCTTCCCTTCCTTCTTTTCCGTCCGCACGACCACGTTGCCGCAGTCCAGCTTGCGCACATACTGCGGATACGCCTTGACCATGCCCTGGATCATCTGATCCTCTACAAGCTCGACCTGGTTGATGAATTTTTTCATGTTTTCGTCCTCCTTGTCAGTTTGCTGCATCAAATTCTGCCAGCCTCAGCTTACCACACTTCTTTGGATGAATCAATAGTTTCCACACCGCAAAACGCGACGCATTTGTCTATGGCGCACAATTCTTTGACAGTTTCTGAAAATTGTACAAAAAGTTTTTGCTCCCGCGCGGGGCTTGACCGCAGAGCGGGATTTGTTTATAGTATAGAGCATGAATACCACGCAGGGGGCGGCGGAGATGCACTTCGCGTATTCCGCCGGCGGCGGTTTCCACACTTTTGACGGAAAGGAACCCAGACAGCATGTACGAAATCACCTTCCAATTCGAAAACGGTGCGCAGGAGGTCAAATTCTCCGCCGCGCCCGGCAGCACCATTCTGGAGGCCGCGAAATCGGCCAACGTCGCCATCGACGCGCCCTGCAACGGCAACGGCTCATGCGGCAAATGCCGCGTCAAGCTCGTTTCCGGCGAGGTCACCGGCGTGCAGACCGGTCACATCTCCGACGAGGACTATGCCGCGGGCTGGCGGCTAAGCTGCTCGACGAAGCCTGCCGGAGATATTACCGTGCTCGTCCCCGACATCGCCTCTGCCTATCAAAGCCGCATGAAGACGGCGGACCTGTCCTCCGGCGAGGAGATCGCGATCTTCAACCAGCTGCAGCAGGACGTGCAGGCCGCAGGCGTGGACTTTGCAAACGACTTTGTGCAGGCGGTCCTTACGCTGGACGAGCCGACGCTCGACGACACCATGCCCGACACCGAGCGGCTTGCGCGCTTCGCACAGGACGCATTCGACGGCTGCACAGAGGTCAGGCTCACCTATCACACGGTCAAAAAGCTTGCAAAAACGCTGCGCGAGGCCAATTTCAAGGTACAGATCACCGGCACGCTGACGGACGGCGTGCTGACCATCATGGACGTATCTGAAAAAGAGGACGCGCCGCTCTACGGCTGCGCCATCGATATCGGCACCACGACCGTCACGGGCGTGCTCATGGATTTAAAGACCGGCACGCTGACGGCGAAGGCCTCTGCGGGCAACGGTCAGATCCGCTACGGTGCGGATGTCATCAACCGCATCGTCGAGCAGGGCAAGCCCGGCGGCACGAAGCGGCTGCAGGACGCAATTTTGAAGGAAACGCTGCTGCCGCTCGTCGCGGCGATGTGCAAATCGGCGGGCGTTCCCGTCTCGCGCGTGTTCCGCGTGTGCATCGCGTCGAACACGACGATGAACCATCTGCTTCTGGGCGTGGACGCGAACCCCGTGCGCATGGAGCCGTATATCCCGACGTTTTTCCAGTGGCGCGGCATGACGGCCAAGGATCTCGGCTTCCCGGCCAACCCGGATGCGGAAATCCTGCTGGCCCCGAACATCGGCTCGTATGTCGGCGGCGATATCACCGCGGGCGCGTTCACGAGCCTCATCTGGGACAAGGACGAATTTTCGCTCTTCATCGACCTCGGTACGAACGGCGAGCTGGTCTTCGGCAACCGTGATTTCATGATGTCCTGCGCCTGCTCGGCGGGCCCGGCGTTTGAGGGCGGCGATATCTCCTGCGGTATGCGCGCGACGGACGGCGCGGTCGAATCCGTGAAGATCGACAAGGATACGATGGAGCCGACGCTCGGCATCGTCGGGCCGGAGGGCCAGAAGCCCGTCGGCATCTGCGGCTCCGGCATCATTGATGTCATCGCCGAGCTTTACCGCACCTCTATTATTTCCTCGAAAGGCCAGTTCGTCCGCGAGGGCAAACGCGTCGCGCACGACGAGCACGGCATGGGCCGGTATATCCTCGCGACAGCCGCCGAATCGGAGACGGGCCGCGAAATTTCCATCACGGAAGTGGATATCGACTCGTTCATCCGCGCAAAGGCCGCGATTTTCTCCGCCATCAATATCATGCTTTCCAGTCTTGACATGGACGTGAGCGTTCTGTCGCATGTATACGTTGCGGGCGGCATCGGTTCGGGCATCAACATGGAAAACGCCGTGCGCATCGGTATGCTGCCGGATATCGACCGGGAGCTGTTCGAGTATCTGGGCAACACGTCCCTCTCGGGCGCCTACGCCATGGCGAGGTCGGACTGCGCAGTCGACAAGGTCGACGAGCTGGCGTCCAACATGACCTATATGGAGCTTTCCACGAATCCCAGATATATGGATGAATTCGTCGCGGCGTGTTTCCTGCCGCACACCAGCCGGGAGCTGTTCCCGTCGAGCATTCAGGAGTAAGTTTTATGCAGGTACAGAACAACAAGGAAGAAGTCCCGTTTGCCCATTATGAGGAAAAATTCGCTTCGCTCGACCCGCAGGAGGCGGCAGCGCGCTGCGGCGTGCCGTTCGAAAACGGCCGGTTCACCGTGACGTTATTGGGTACGGCGTATCAGATCGCGTGGCCGAAATATGCCATTTCGTCCGAAGACGAAGCTGCGTTCGCGCTCAAAAGCCTGCCGTGCCAGACGTTTCTGCTGCGATTCCTGCTCGAGGGGCGCGCGGCGGAGCCGTCCGGCGGCTATAAGACGTTCCGCGAAATGCCGTGGGGCGAGATGTATATCGGGCCGTACACCGGACGGGTTCTGATGCGGGCGGCGTTCACGTTCGGCACGCG